>Ga0099850_1000007_pt1 | contig 74090 bp, 103 predicted proteins | sample CB_VirMetaG_5_FD_79182 | JGI IMG/M metagenome (GOLD analysis project Ga0099850, IMG submission 79182) | Freshwater to marine saline gradient viral communities from Chesapeake Bay - CB_1508_1D Viral MetaG | ecosystem: Environmental > Aquatic > Marine > Coastal | place: USA: Chesapeake Bay... | reverse complement strand
TATTTGCTTGGTTCCCATTTGAGTGGAAACTGAACCACATTAGACTTTTTCTTAGCCATCATATCACCCTTGTTGTGTCTCTACTAATTCTCTAACAGATTTTTTGTGAAAATGCCTGCGAATCATATAGACCCTTGTATAAGCCACTATAGTCATTATAGCAGTAGTACTGGCTGCAATGCTAAACGCATCAGTCCATTTTAATACTTCTACCCATAGATAGATCAGAGAGAAGTTTAGTGGAAAGTTTACCATTAGTCCGGTTGCGATAGAGATTGCAGTTTCTTTGTGGATCTGTCTTGATTCTTTACTCATCCAAATCCCAAAAATAAACATCTTCGATGTATTTGGGTAATAGTTCATCACTAACATGCCCCATGACATCATCAGACAAATCATGCCAAACGTCTCTAGTGAGCCAATCACCGTTGGCATCTAATACAGCGATTTCCCACTTGTCGTTCTTACCACCATATGAGTATGGCGTTTTGATGGCACTCACTTGAGTACCATTTTCAAAGGTGTACATCCGTTGAACACCTTCACCACAGTAATGAACGTTTTCAACTAAGTCAAATTTCACCACGATTAAAACTCCTTTTCGACAAAATCGTCAGCGCGGTTACGGTTCTTAAAACGATTGTACATCGCTTGAGGAATACCCAACTTGAATGCCCACATAAGATCCATTACGATCATACCTGCAACAAAAGCACCAATATAACCTAACATTACACTACCTCCACTAGAGTTTCAGTTACGCCATCATCAGCGTAGATTTCCATAGATTGAATTTCTGGCAACTGTGCCGTGAATATCATTTCACGGGCATACCTACGAGCCGTTTCGATATTGGTGATTTGTGAGTAAGCACCAGCCATCGGCTTACCATCAAGAGTTTTAACTACATAGAACATTACGCTACCTCCACTTGACTAAAACCAACGGAATCTACCATATGAAAGACACCATTTTCGTCTTCGATGATGTCACCAACACTTACAGAATGCATGCGGTCGTGACGAACGATCTTTTCTTCAGGACCCATGTTACCAATGTGAAACACATCTTCTAGGTCTTGGGCATCGATCTCACAAACGAGACCAAAATGATTAAACATCCAAGATTCCCACTTTTCAGAACCTTCGAATCGAACATCCATTGAGATTTTGTACTCAGGGTACACTTCAGCGGCCTTGCTGTGACCAACTTCGTTAACGTAGTCGTAAACTGAGCGGTCGATCTTGAGTTGATATACTTTGTAAGACATAGTGTGTGTTCCTGTGTGTTGACTTTATATACTCTATTATACGGGTTATTTGGGTAAATGTCAAGCCTTTTTATCCATTTTTTTCAACTTTTTACCCATTTAAAATCAACAACTTACGATCCTGCACCCAATATTTTTTTACAAGGTGTGACAAATCTGCTAAATATTATAGTAATCTATGGTAGATTACAGACATACACATACACACAAGGAGAATATTATGTCAAAATCAGGATTTGAGATCAGAGCCGATCTCCTAAGTCAAGCCCAAGGCATGCTAGCCGAAAATCACAACAATCAAGTGATGGCAATTCAATATAACAATGAGGTACTGGATCAGAAAACCCCATTACCTATCAATAACATTACAACGTCTGATGTAATCAAAACAGCCAAAGAACTCTATGAATTCGTAAACGAAAAACAATAGAGGGGAAGGGGGAACTAGAAAGGGACTTCGGTCCCTTTCTTTTTAACAGTGTGTAGGGAATTGGCCGCTAGTTGCTATAAAATATCTGCGTCCGTCTTTGTATGCACGAATTTTAGGTATTCTAAACTTAAAATTTTCCATTTCAGAAAAAGGAACATCTTTTGGTATAGGATCTCCGCCAAATCGACTACCTAGTAATGCATACAATGCTTGGTATTCAATCGCTTTCAATTCTCTACCATCGCACAGCATCCATCCTTCGGGTTCATAGTCGTATGGAAAAATTCTAATTTCTCCTACAATAGCATATTCAGTATTAGTATTGTAACTCATTATGGTTTACTCGGTCTAATTGCTCTTATCTGATGGCGTCTATAATATGGATCAACATCAACTGAAAATTCTGCCCTTACTTTTATTGCATTTGGAGGAATGTCACCTTCATATTTATAAGTGTATTCTGGTTTAATCCAACTAGCAGGAAGCAACTCGTCTTCTCTGAATTTTTTAGGATCTAATTTAGTCACATCTATTTCTAAGATCACCCCTTGATTAGATGATTGTTTTAATAAATTTTTGTTTATTATATCACTTTCAGTGTTGATCATTGATGATGCAATATTAGGACTAGTTGTAAGATATACAACACCTGATTCAGATTGCTTGTACATTTTTGATACACCGCTTCTTAATAAGCCGTGTTTCATTATGTTGGGTAAATTGTCTTTGAGTGTGGCATGAAAAAGATTATGAGGTGGTGGAACGGGAGGAGTCTCCCGTTCTTTTTTCCATGTTTTGAATTTTTCTATAAACTCATTTGCCCGCATACTTATATTTATGTGCGGAGTTTGAGTTTACTCTCTACTAGTAACGATCTCGTCTGCAAGGCCGTAGTCTACTGCTTGCTGTGCTGACATAAAGTTGTCACGCTCCATGTCTTTAGCAATCTCGTCAAACTGTTTACCTGCTGAGTTATGGTCTACATAAATCTGCGTGAGATAACGCTTCATCTCCAAGATTTCTTTGACTTGGATTTCCATGTCAGTTGCTTGGCCTCTTGCACCACCTGATGGTTGGTGAATCATGTGTCGAGCGTGGGGCAGAATCTTACGCTTACCTGCCGCTCCTGCTTGCGCTAACAGACTGCCCATAGAACAGGCTTGTCCCATAGCGATAGTGCAAACATCGGGCTTGATGAACTGCATAGTATCATAGATAGCCATACCTGCTGTTACGCTACCGCCTGGCGAGTTGATATACAGAAAGATATCTGCTTCGCTATTCTCGCTTTCTAGGTATAGCAACTGTGCTACGATAAGATTAGCCATCTGATCATGTACTTCACCTTCTAGCAAGATAACACGATCACGTAGCAAACGTGAGTAAATGTCATAGCTACGTTCACCGCGGCTAGTTTGTTCTAATACAATTGGTACTAATGCCATATAATCCTCTAATTTATTCTTCGTTTTCGTCAACGATTTCGTAATCGATTTCTGTACAACCTTTGCGATCAGACCACCAGTCGGGTTCTTCATCTCCAACACATTCTGCTTCTGCTACTTGTTGCCAGCAAATGTCGTCTTTCTCGTCATCACCGGTAGTACCTTCTAGAAGGTATGTTACCAAATCTTCTTCTGATACAACCTCGTTACCTTCCCAATCGGTTGTAGATGCTACCATTGTCTTTTTAACAAAAACTCGGTGCCATTCGTTTTGGATAAATTTTACTTCCGCCATAACATATCTCCTATATTAAAAACTTATGATACTATAGTATTAAACTAAAAGCAAGATAAAAGGTTACCAAACTTTTATGTTAGTTACACACGCCCTGTCTCTGATACCTTCTACCACTTCTTGCTGTGATAGATGCGTCTTTAATTTAGCTAAAGGTATGTTGCCCGGTCTATTGTATGGATGACTATAATCATATCTAGCATCATAAAACTCTTTGTTTTCTTCGTAATGCTTTCTAAAAATCTTTTTATGAAATAACCAGTTTTGATGTGAAGAACTAAAATATCTAATCACAAAATCACTAGCATAGTGTCTAAAGGGTTTGTATGCTTCTGCTGAGATATGATGGTCGTCATCAATAGATAAGTCTTGTAGAGTTTTTCCTATCTCTACATACAGAAGGTAAATTGTTCCAAATTCATAAAAATCTGTAAAATGCTCATAATCTTCCATTTCTAATGTTCTGAATTCAGGGCCACGTGGCATGTCATAATAAGTAACAAAATGCGTTGGTAACATCTTGCGTACACTGTCTTTTGCCATAGATTCACACCTGTGAACTTCTAAGTTTAACTTACCTAAAGCACGTTGAACTTCTTTTGGTGCATCTTGGAAAAACTCATGCGGTTCATTCAACATTCCATGATACACTTCAAATATATGATGCAAGTAGTTTAGTGTATCTTGGTCAATAGTTTCATCTATCCTACGCTCAACAAACCCAGGTCTGTAAGCATTGATAGTGTCAACACAATTATTAATAGCGTTAATAGCATTAAGTTTTTCAGTCGCTTCATCGTTGAAACCATACATCCTTTCTGGATCATCAATCTGATAATTCTCTATAGAATAATCCAACAGACTAGCCCATCGCTGGGCAATGTTAGTGTCGTTGATCTCATATCTTAAAATGATGGGCGAGAGTTTGCCTGATGGATCAGAGTACTCGATTTCTACATGTTTATACATTAATTGTATTTAAACACTTTTAACAGAGCCAACTCTTTTTATCGTTTTTTTCTGCTGATACCGGTCGAGGGTTCAGGTTTCTTAAAGATGTCAGTGACTTCTTTACTTCCACCTTTAGTGATCTTTTTAGCTTGTTTCTTTAAATCTGCTTTTGATGTAATTTCTTTATCATCTACGCCGCTCTCGTCAGGCTCGGGAATATCTGTCTTTGGTGCTGTGTTAGCAAGTTTGAATGAGAAACCACCCTTAGTTGGATCCGTTGCACCTGATTTAGATTCTAGTGTAACTTTACCCTCTAGTTTAGCAGGCCACTGAGTAGCAAACGTCATTACCTTAGGACCTTTCTTTGTAGACAAGTCAGCATACTGCTGAATAAAGTTCATGTCTAAGATTTCTAAGATGACACTTTGGAAGTCAGGTAATGCTTTGCCCTCGTTGACAGCTTCCATTACTGCTTTCTTTACTACGTATGTTAGTTTACCACCGTCGCTAGAAGGTTTACTGAAATCTACTCCTTCCCACAGTGATGCATATTTAGGAAGATCGATTGGCTGTGAAGTCTTAAACGCTTTTAGCGAATCGTTGACTTCTTGGATGACTTGATTAGTCCACGGTAAGAAATTCTTGAATTCTTTAGGTATAGAATCAGGCACATAACGTGCTAACACATTCATACCATAGAACACTTGTGATACTGTTTTAGGTGTAGGTAAAGGAGCGTCTGCTTGACAAATCTCAATAAATTTTAACGCGGCTTCGTAATCAGGATTCTCTTTTAGATGCTCAGGAACTTTGAGTCCGCTAATACTTGGTGGCGCACCGCCACCTTTACCTTTGCTTGAGATGTTTACGTTGTGCTTAGTCTTTTTGTTTTTGATAGTAGCAAAGCTATCAGCAATATTAGTATTCGCCGCAGTAGGGAAAAAGATAGTAAGATCGCTAACGCTACCACCTAACCACGCTTCAAAACTTCTACGTCTTGGGAAACGTGATGTACCTATGATCATCGCTAACACACCTAAGTACTCACCTGCATAGTCGTGTATAGATGCTCTTACTTTTGCAGGAACGCTGTCCGGGATTACAGGATTCCTACCATTCATAATCTCTTGAGCCATGTTAACTACTACTTTACCATACTCGGTAGAGTTTAATACTTCATTGTTGACGATCTCAGTACCTAACTCACTAGCAGGAATCTCTCTGTCAGTAATGCCGATCTGCGAAGGCTTTAACAGTGCAGATTCTTTACCTACTTCTTCTGCTGATTCAGGATCACCAGTAGCGGCTTGTCCACCTAAGTCTGCTGTCTTTAAGAGTTTGTTTAAACCGATCTCTTCACCTGAATCTAATTTTAGTTTCAAGCTACCTTTGAATTGATCTTCGTCTTTTAATGCTTGAAATCTATCGGCTTCGCTTGGGTCTGCAATAACTTCTTCTCTATCTACTGTAAAGAAAGGATCACCAGAACGAATCATGTCGATAAACTTATCGAATCTCCACTGGTACTTATTGATCTGGCTAGCGTTAAGAGTAACGTCTTCTGCCAGAAAATCTAGTTGATCAAGTATGTTTCTAGTTAAATAATGGTCCATATCAGTATTTATCGTATTGTTAGCACTTAGTTAAACTTTGATATTTGAACCATGTTTTTATTTTGTGAGTAATTTTCAAGTTCAATCCATAATGATCTAGCGTTGGTTTGTGTTTAAAAAAGCTAGGACCATGTGACATGATTGCTTCTTTTCCTTCTGCTACTCTTTTTGGTCCGTCGATGTCCCATTGATATTGATGAGCCATTTCATGTGCTAGAGTATCAATAAACCATTGTCTACAGAACCATTTATCGCTCAGGATAAGTTCACAGTTCGATTTAGATTTATAGTTCATAGGTTCATGATTTAAGGCTTGGCATAGACCCCAATATCTTTTTCTAGATGCAGTTCTTATTTTAGGTCTTTTTAGCTTGCCTTTATAGAGTGCTAGATTCAGCACGTTATAAGTGTGATTGATTTCACGTTGAGTAGGTCTGAAAATGTATCTTTTTTGTTTTGTAATACTAGGTAAATCTTCTTGCATCCATTCCTTAAGTTGCTCTCGGGCTTCCTTTGGAGTCATTCGATTTCTCCTTTATTATAGAATCGTTCACTTTTATTTATTATAATAGCATATCCTTTTCCCTGTCAAGGAAGACGGAAAAACATAATAACAATCTAACCCAGATAAATACAATGCGGAATTGATAAGGAGAAATACATGTCACCCGAAATAATTATTGGTTTATTAGTAGTCGTAGCATTAGCAGGCTTATACTTTTATAATAGACTAGAAAAAGATGAAGATTTAGCAGATGTCCCTGAACCGGCTCCTGCTCCAAAACCAGTCGATCCAGTCGCAAAAGCTCCTGTGAAAAAAGCCCCTGCAAAACGGGCACCAAAGACAGAGAGCAAAGCCCCTGCTAAAGCCCCTGCTAAAGCCCCTGCTAAAGCCCCTGCTAAGAAACCGGCTACTAAAAAGGCGCCAGCCAAAACAACAGGTAAAAAGAAACTGACTGTAGCTAAGTAAGTTTCCATTATGATCGAAATCGGATTTGATGTTATCAGTGATTTAAATCTGGACCCTGAAGACAGTTTCAATTGGGAGGGCAAACCTACAAGTTTGTACTGCTTATTGTCTGGTAACATCAGTTCCGATCTTCGCACAGTTCACCAAACACTGTTACACCTTAGCACTCTTTATCAGGGTATTTTCTATACACCTGGATTAGCAGAATATTCTGATACTGAGAACATTAACCAGCGCACGGCAGAGATACTTAACATAACTCAAGCTGTCCCTAATTTGGTATTGTTACATCACAATGTTGTTCTTGTAGACGGTGTTGCTGTCATCGGTTCTAATTGCTGGGAAAACGCTCACGAACCCGGAAAATCTATATCAATAGATGAATTAAAATACTATCAATACAGAATGGATGATATGGGCTTTTTACATCAAACAATAGAAAAGCTCCAGCGTCATGTGGACGTAAAACATATCATTATAGTCACTAGTGCAGTTCCAAACGTAAATTGCTATTTTGGACAAATACCAGAATACACCCCTATGCAAATCCCTTTAGATACTATTTTAAATGCTGACACAGAAAGTAAAGTCAGTCATTGGGTTTACGGGTCATATGGAAAACCAGTAGAAGCAACTCTACTGGTTCCAAGAAAGAATGATATTACAGCTATTACTAATCCCTTAGTAGAAAAGAACGTTAAGAACTTTTACGCTAAACGAATATCAATTAATACTTAATCTTCAGCCTCTACTTTGATCTGTAGAGGATATCCCTTAGAACGTGCTTGTAAAGTAACTTCAATTCCCTTTTGTTCAGCGATCTCGTATGGAAGGACTGCTACGATAGCACTACCGTGCTGGTGAATATCAGTAGTGATATTAGACGCAGTGTCAGGATTATAGTTAAAATATTCACACAGCGAGTCTACTACGAATTCCATAGTAGTGACCTCATCATTGATGTAAATCACCCGATATAGAGGCGGTTCCTGTAATGCATAATTAGGCTTGATTTTTTGCTGTGTTTCAAAATCGGGATTTGTTGACATACTATTACTCCAAGTTTATGAGAAAAACGTAGTTGCTTCCGCAACGAGTTGCTTCCACAACTACGTTCGTTTTTTATGTCTCTATTATACTATTTAGTGTATTCGATTGCAATCTTTCTGGGTTGCAACGCTTCAGGAACTTTGCGCTGTAACTGGATTGCTAGAATACCGTCTTGCATAGTAGCACCTAGAACTTCTACGTGATCAGCTAGAGTGAAAGAACGAGTAAACGCTCTAGCACTGATGCCTTTGTGTAGATATTCAGGTACGATTTTTGGTTCTTCAGATTCTACTGACTTAACTGTAAGAACATTCTTCTCCATTTCAATCTCGACTTCTTCTTGCTTGAAGCCAGCCACTGCTAGTTCGATGATGTATGCATCATCAGACTCTTTAATGATATTGTATGGAGGATAGTTATCCTTACCAGATAAGGATGCAATGCGGTTGAATTCATCAAAGATTGAATCGAAACCTACACCGAATTTATGAATTGAAGGAATGTCTAAAGAACTTAGACGTAGGGTTGGAATATTGCTTGTCATAATGTTTCTCCTTTATTAAGCAAGATTTAAGTTTGGACCCTTTCGGCATCCATATGATTAGAAACCTATCTAATCATATTAGTATTTATCATTATATAATGATAAAATATAAAATATCAAGTGAAATTGGGTTAATAGTCTGCTTTGTAACCGCGTTTTGGTTTTAATCTTTCTTTATCAATGCGCTTTTGTTCACGCTTTACAGCCATAGCCTTTTTTAATTTTCTTGTTTGAGTAGGCTTTTCATAGTATTCACGTTTTTTAACTTCTTGTAACAACCCCGCGTTAGATACTTTCTTTTTTAACTTGCGTAACGCTTGCTCTACATTATTGTCGAATACTGTTACTTGTAAGCCGAAAGGCTTTTCTTGTTGATATTTTTTCTTGTCGTTATAAAATTTTATGTGATTTTTTCTCATATGTTATATTAAAGGTTTTGGATCCAAAACTAATTCCTTATCAATATTTATCTCGGTAATACCTTTCTTTTTATATTTTGCAATGTGAAACATATGCGGGATCAAGGCACGTTCTACTTCAGTGTGTAGACCCCGGGCCCCAGTCTTGAGTTTCATGCAGTTCATCACCATTTCTTCTAGTGCATCTTCTGTAAAAGTAAGAGTCAGTTCATCTATAGCAAATAGATATTTGTACTGATCTATGAGATTATTCTTTACGCCAGTCAGCACTTTGATTAATTCAAGTTTAGTTAATTCTTCTACATGAATAGTAGTAGTGAATCTACCTATAAACTCGGGTATCATTCCAAATTTCACTAGATCGTCTGGTCTAACATGCTCAAAATGCCCTGTGCTATAGTTAGGAAGTTGTGACCCGAATCCAATGGACGACCCGTTGCTTCTGCGTTTGATGATTTCTTCTAAACCACCAAATGCGCCACCGGCGATAAACAAGATATTACTAGTGTCGATCTCTACTACAGGTTCTTGAGGATGCTTACGCTTACCGTGCTGTGGGACTCTACATACTGTACCCTCGATTAGCTTCAGAAGCGCCTGCTGAACGCCCTCTCCGCTTACGTCACGTGTTATAGACGCACTCTCGCTCTTACGTGCAATCTTGTCTATCTCGTCTATAAAGATGATTCCTCGCTGTGCTAGCTCGACATCTCCTTCAGCCTTGGCTAGTAAGGAACCTAACATACTTTCTACGTCTTCGCCCACATAACCCGCTTCAGTAAGATTAGTAGCATCAGTTACTACAAAAGGCACGTTTAGATATCGTGCTACGCTTTTAGCAAGCAACGTTTTACCGGATCCAGTAGGCCCGATCAACATCACATTACCTTTAGAAATTTCTAGGTCCTTAGGAGGAGGATTGAAGATTCGCTTGTAATGATTAGCGATAGCAACACTTAATACCATTTTAGCACTAGATTGACCGACTACGTGTTTGTCCAAATGACGCAGGATAGTTACAGCATCAATAGATTTGGGTGTAGATTTAGTAGCGGTAGGCTGACCCTTATCATCATCGATAAGTTGCTGGCACAGGCTCACGCAATCAGAGCAGATAGCAACTTCATCACCAACAATTAATTTTGTAACTGCGTCTTTGTGATTACCACAAAAAGAACAGTGCAAATTCTTTTTCTCTGTCATCTATAATACTTATCTTGTTATTTTTTCGGACAATCTTTATTAGATGTCACCTGTAGTTCAATCTGATTGGCGCTTTCTAAAGCATTATAGATTTCGCTGGATATGGGAACTACAACATAGTTGTTAATAACTTTTCTGTTATGGATCCTAAAGCTGTTATCTGTTTTGCTATATAATGCCAAATTACCGTTCCATCCTCTCATAGGATCATACAGAATATTCCGAACACAACTATTTAGTAAGGTTTCACCTCGCATATTAGTCAGTGTTATTTCGACAAAATCAAGTCTGGTCATTCTGTTATGAAGTTGATTCATAAACATAGTATCGTAAAAATACAAACGTTGTTTATCGATATCTACATAATTTCTACTGGGTTGATCGGAAGAAAATGCAGACAGCAATTCTACTAAAGCCGACAGATACTCTTGGTCCCATGATATCTGATATGGAATCTCTAAATAAAAGTTCCGGCGCTCATCTAACGTGACTGCATACTCGGTCATAATGATGTTTATAGCTTGGCTGGGGAAATACTTTAATGTATTAGCAACAAGTTTGTCCCCATCGACTAGGCCCTTTTGGTAATAATCTATCTGAGCCCTGATGTTCTCACCATTAAACTTTCCGGTATATTGTGCATGAGACAGTAGAAAGTTTTTTAATTTAGAACTAGCAACAGTCACATCCATTTTTACGGTGTGTGTGTTGTTGCTTTCACTGTGACTGATGACTTTGTAATCTAGAATGTATCCAGCACTATACGTGAGTATTTGATTGTGTACTAATTCGCTGTCTACCGCAAACCTTTCGGTGTCAACTATTACTCCTACTTCGTAATCTATTGCTTGTTTAAAGGCTTGTTGTTTTGCTAACTCATAGGATTTAGCCTCTCCAATAACAACGATTGCATTTACTGGAGAGGCTATGAGTGCGAAAATTATTCCTAGAATAATTCGCATAACTTTCACTTACTGAAAGTACGGGGAAATTTTCTTTTGAATATTTTCTGCTCTGTCTCTGCGCCAAATGGCAGTCACCTGTAGCAACTGATCATCTTTTTTATCTACTTGAAAAACGATTCCTCGTTGAATAGATTGCGATGATCCTCGCACTTGTGTTTGCAAATTACGCACAGTATCATTTACATTAGAGCGGACAGCAAAGTTCATGTTGGGTGTGCTAGTGTCATTCATAGCGGGTTCACCTCCGCTAGACAGTGCTACGACTGAGGGGAGTCTAAGACCCGGTGTAGCAACACCTGTACCTGCAATAGGATTGCGATACGTATCATCAGCCTTCTCAACATTTTTTACCATAAGATCGACTACCCGTTCAGTAGTAATTTCTTCATTAATAAATCTAGAAATCATGCCTTGCGATTCTAGTTGACCTACTTGGAATGAACTGAACCCATTGAAATTGGTTCCGCCGTTTGCCGGTACAGTTACAGTAGCCTCAATAGATTCAATTTGTGACTCAGCACACGTTATACCAAGAGTCCAATTATTGCGGTCGATACACTCCCAATTGACTTTGATACCGTCGTCTTCAAAAAACGTACTGAGTTTTTGTCTAGTAATCGCTTCAGTTTTGGGTACGTTTACCTCTTCTGCTTTCTTACCAAACATAGTGCAACCGGTCATCGTAACTGATGCTACAACTAGGGCAACTGCCGTCAACTGATTAACTTTCATTTATCCTCCTAACTTGGATATAATTTAACTTACAATACAAATTGTATTATAGTCAGAAAGATAAATCAAGTAAATTGGGTAACATCTTACCCGTTTGAGGGTTGATTAGCTTGTAGATAGTCTTCGATCTGAGCCTTCTCTTTGTCGGACAGCAGATCAATATCGTACTCGCCTGTTTCGATCCTAGCGATCAAGTGCTTGATGTATTCTTCGTCAAATAGATAAGAGTCAGATTTTTCTTTCTCTACTTCGATCCATTTGTGACCCATGAATTTGTAGACACGATTTGGCATCTGGTCTACTCTTACAAAGATATCACCCTTTGTTGCTATAAATGGGAAGTCGGTTCCAAAGCTGGTATTAACAGATTTACCGTCATCAGCCTTTAAGAATAGATCAGGGTGCTGTTGTTTTAGCGCATCTTGATGAATTGACTTGCCTTCTAAGTCGATAATGTAGTCAGAACCTAAAACTCGTTGATATGTTTTACCGTCTGTAGGTACCAATCCTTTATCTAAAAATTCTTGTATATCAACTTCTGGCTCAGGCTCGGGCTCCGACTCACTCACCGGAATATTTTCATCCGAGACTTCCTCTTTGACACCGAGCAATTTTTTGCTTTCTTCCCAATTCTTGATTGCTTGGCGTGCTTCTTCAATTGAAGGTTTTAGAAATCCCCAATCAACATCGGGATCGTTGTTTGGAATAGATTCTATTGCTTCTCTTAAATTGTAATTATATGGTGCTTCTCCTGATCTTAAAGGCCCTTCAAATGGTTTTTCAGGGCTAGTGGGCGGACCAAATGCACCTGTATCTGGTGTAGGCCAATCGTCCTCAGAGGTATCAGGTTCTGGCTCAATCTTTTTTGATTCGGGGTCGTCCTCGGGTTCTGGCTCAGGATCTTTTTTGTATCCAAATATACCAAATTCTTTTCTGTGGAATTCAAATGTGTACTGCGATGCAATCAATAACAATACAGCAAGAGGATCAAATACAAAGATAATTACAATGATGACCCAACGTACTGCTTCTTCTAAAAGATTGTTGTCTGCTTCTTCGCCATAAATAAACTCAGCGATGTATTTAATGGGTCCTACTTCTGCCTCTAACATTCTGTACTGTGATTCTAACACTGCTTTTTCTTCACGTACAGTAGACATCTTAGTTTGTTCTTCTTCAACGAAACCTTCTAGTTCATTAATACGTGCGTCTACATCGTCTGTCTTCTCAGTAGTGTCGTTACGTAACCCGTCGATTCGTTGTGTCAACTGTTCGATCTGTGGTTGATATCTACGGTCAATCTCAGCCAACTTAGTATTAAGATTGCTGTTGATACTTCTAATCTCACGTTGTGCAGCCGCAGACACACTTACTTCGGCATCTCTAATAGATTTTTCTCTAGTGTCCCAACTGTTACCACCTATAGTAGGTCTGGATCCTAATGTTGCTAGGGCAGAATCTCTGCGTTCAATTGCTTGTGCTACACGCTGGTTCTGTTGTTCTATCTGCGTCTGCGCTAGTTCACGCTCTCTATTCTTTTCTGTATCAATTCTGTCGTACAGATTATTTAATTCAGTTTGGTTGCTTTGTAGCAAGCCGTCTACACGGAAACCAGCACCGCCGCTTAGTAGTCGTGTTAATTCTTCATTCCATCTATCTACTCTAGATTGGCTACGTGCCAAGTTTTCGTCTAGTGCTTCGATCTGTGCAGTTTGTTCTGTGCTTAAACTTGTTTGTTCGATGTGGGCCTTAGATAAGAATCCAAAAATACCCATAGATGTGATAAACATCAATACCGCAACTGCAATGCTAAGATACGTCTTTAACCACCATTTGGCTTCAGTCCAGTATCTGTGTAACCAGACCGCTGTTACTAGCTTTGCTGTCTCTAAGACACCGCCCATAATGATGATAGGAATCACCGCCGCGGCAAAGATTGCCGCAAGACCTGATACCGAATAATAAATGGCTACGGCACTGATAGTCAGTGCAGTAATCAATGTGAGATATGCTAAAAACATAGGGGTATAAGTTTCCTTTTATTCATACATGTATTTAGTTCCCCTGAGCCATTAAAGTCTGCTATTTGAAAACATCTGGAAACAAATGTCCGTATGTTCTAATAAACTCGTTAAACTCCATCACAAGTTTCCTTGGAATGCCGGGTCCTTGCTGTACCTGATAAGAGATAAAAGGTGAGATACCACCATCAAAGTCTCTTAGTTTTACTGCTACGATCTCTATAGAGTCATTGTCAGAAAAGGTATGCTTGGCACCTAACAAATTTTCAGGTACCACTTTTTGCCAATCTTCGGGCCAATTATAATTAATATCCATTAGTCTTCTACACTTAGTTCATATGTGGTATCATAACCACCCTTCCTATCAGTCCAAAGATCATCACCATCATATGCCCAGACTATATCTAATCCTTCAGCATCATCCATGATTTCTTTTACATCTGTGTTACCAGACATGATAGAAACATACATTTCATTTATTTGATTTTCGTTATACATAGGATACACTTGCTTTAGCAAGCGCCTATCTACTTCAACAGAGTATCTACGTTCTAGCTGATGCCATTCGCTACGAATGATCCTAGCCATGGTCAATACCCTGATGTCCAGTGAACATACGAATCTTTACAATCGTATTCACCACAGCAACACTGTCCGTTCTCAGTGTCAATATCTTCGTTTGGATCTGTTTCTGGTTGTTCGTTTATTTGAAAAAGATTTATCAACAAACCGTCATGCATAATTTTCTCCTTTTAGTTAAAAATTCAAATTTTTGTAATAAAGATTCTCGTCCCGAAACATATCTTGTGTAATTGTTTATAACTTCGTTTGAAGGTGATACATTCAACCATTCACACAACATGTCTAGACCTTTATACCCTGTATTTGTTTTTTCAAACAGTTCATTGTAATATATCACTAGTGTTTTGTCAACGTATTTTGGATTAATTTTCGGTTCAATAAATCCAATATAACTTGATTTAAGTTGTTTGATACTATGTAGCCTTGCAAATTTTTCAATAACTTCTTTTTTATGCAAACTTAAAAAATTTATTTTAAATTCTGCTAGTAATTTGAGCGTTTCCTGCAAATATATGTCTTCGATAGAATCTTGACACCCATTTCTTATATAACGATTAATGATGCGATGAAGATTTTTAAGAACATAGTTCGTGTTTATTTCAATAAGGTCATCTTCTTTAATACCTATTACTATCATCTTAAAGGTATTTGAGTATGGGTTTAAATCTAAATCTTGGCTGATGGGGTAAGAATGAGTAGGTAATACAGGAACATACTCAGTGGGCAAAAAATGAAGGTACCTAAAAAGCCTTAGATGATGAATTTTCGCTCTAAAATTTATGTCTGGAATAGTTGAAAGGTCTATGTTGGATTTGAATAGGTTTGTATTATGAGCAGAATTTACTTCGCAATAATCAATATCTTCTTTCAAGTTGTTTAAAAGTGAATAAGTTATATTTGATAAAAACCTTCCTGATGATCCTGCAATAAACGATAAACTATAACCAGTCATTATGTCTGTCCGCTTCTTGTATTCTATCTACTCTCATAGTATTACTTATCATCACGGAAACGAACGAACCTAGGAAATCTGAGGCTGTATGTTCCATCTTGGTTCTGTGTGACAGCATCACACAACACTTCGGCAGTCTTACCCACTACGCAATCAAGTTCTACATGATCAGCCCATAATGTGTCCCTATCATTATCGCTGAATCCGCTGCCGACATTGACAGTGATGTTTTTACCGTCATCTACACCTTGGCATACAAGTGCGCCCAACCGTCCCTTGTTGCGTCCAGTACCTTCTTCTAGTGCTATGACCTTCAGATCAAATGTCGCTGTAGGCTTCCACTTCATCCAGAAAGTGTTACGCTTACACTCATAGGGTGCCTCTAATTCTTTGATCATGATCCCTTCAAAGCCAGCTTCTACTTGAGCATTGGCATAACGTTGAAGTTCGCTCTTACCCTCTTCAGTATCTAAGTCGATATTAACATGGGGTAAAAGTTCTACATTGGGCATCATGTCGATTAGAGGTCTTATGTTCTCTAATACTGCGATACGCTTACGCAATTGTGCATTGCAATGACCCTCACGGAAATCACTGAGGGGCATGATATCAAAAATATTGAATACTGAATCTGTAGCCTGTACGTTTTCTTTTCTACGTGCTTGACGCATCAGTTCTTGGAATGTGTTACCGATCACTTCACCATCTAGGACAAATCCATTACCCATGTTGCCGATAGAAGGACCCATGAGTGAGATCATCTTACCTGCGTATTCACTAATCTGACCAGTGATGTGACCAAAGTTCTCAAACTCTTTGCCGTTACGTGAGTAGCAAGTGATAGCGTAGCCAGACATCTTTTTGACTACTTCCATGATAACACGCACACCATCAAGTTTGGGTTCGATACGTTTTACACCTGACATTTCAGGTCTGCCCTCAGAGTTAGTTGCCAGTTGACAACCAAACACTGGGATAACGTAATCGGTTCCTTTTAGAATCTTGTTGAGAGTTGTGACAGAAACACCTGCTCGTAAGTCTCTGCGAATGACAGGGGCACAGAAGTTGTTCCACTCGTCTACTGAGAATCTAGCAGACATTTCAGCAACCGCATCAAGTGCGGCGTTGCCAGTCACTAGCCTGTGATCTAATGTGTCTAGCAGTTCTTTGAAGTCTTCCCAAGGATTTTCTTGAGAAGTAGAAGTTTCGATATTAGATACTTTGCGTACGCCAAACGTGACATAAGGATTGTAACACATGCCTGCTAGGGTCAAGAACGTGTCTGCGTTTTCACTGCCCAGCTTGCTAGCGGCAAGTGCTTTGCGTAGCACTTCTTCTTTGTGAAGCCTAGAGTCACTTTCTTGTAACGATTTGATCCAGCTTGCAGACATAAGAACTCCTAATGTAAAACATTATTATAAACAAAAACGAGGCTAAAGTCAAGCCTCAGATTAACTTTGGGGTGTGTAGTTTTGTATCCAAAGTACTAATGATTCAAACAATCGTTGAATCTCAGCAAACGCCCACCCTATATGGTATGCTACACTATCAACACCACCCTGAACAAATGCGAATGTAAGGTAGCCCAAAATAAAACCAATTATTAAGTTTTTCAATTTTTCTCCTTGGTTAGGTTTGTAATTACTTTAACTCTGTTAAGTTGGGTCTGATTACCCTCAACATCATTGATACGGTGTTGCTTAACAGTTCCCTTAATTTTTAACAGTGAACCGGGCTTTGGATTTAGCTTGGCGCTAGCAAAGTATACAACTTCGCAATTGGGGGTGACACCTGTAGTGTAGTATACTCCCCACTTTTGAGAGTAGATAGACTTGATTACTTCAAAGTCGATCTCTACTTTGTCACCAATCTTGCCTAGCAAGTTACTGTTCTTGAGGCTACGGATCTTGCGATTCTGCTCGTCACGGACGATTGCTTTAGCATACACGCTAGGCAAAGATGCGATAACACCGAATTGAAATGCAGTAGTGACAACATCAGTGTCCGCTACCTCACATGCAGTTTGATCAAAGTCAGACATGTAAGCACCGCTCAACTTCTTGAACATGTAGCCCTTGAAGTACTGCTGGATCTTGACACCCTCGTTACGATCCTTGAGAGTCAAACGGTTCTTTGGATCCTCGAGGAAACGCAACATCAGGTCTTTGTTGGTTTCCTTTTTAGACTCATAAGGAACGGTTTTGATATATTCACGATTAAGACGCTGGGCTTTGCAAGCCGCGGCCCAGACATCATTAGCAGAAAAATCAAACTTGGCGTAACGAGAAGTTTTCATAATAATCTTACCACTCTTTAAAGTTTTGCATGGACTCGTTCCATTGAAACCCTGCATTATATGCTTCGATTTCTTCAGGAGTCATTTCATTAGCTTCGACTCTCAAGCCTTTGTAAGTACCCTCGGGCCAATAGTGAGGGTCTTCTCCTCGTTGATAGTAGCTGTCAGCAGAACCTCGGTCGAAGGGGCTACCATGCCAGCTTGGATAATACTTGCCTTTGTACTGAGTAGTATTACGTTCCATTACATGCTCCAGTAACGTTCAGTCAATGGGTCACAGCAACTACCTACTTCACTCAGTGGCAATGTGATAGTGATTTGCTTACCAGTACCGGGTGCAATACCGGTTCTAGTAATCATGGGCTCTACGTACTCGTCAACGTGGACGATTTCGTAACTAGATGCAAATTGCTTGTGCACCATACCAAAATGCGCTTCAGTGGCATAACGATATGCGTTGTACATTGGAGCATGATAATCAGGCTTGCCTTGAGCAACATATTCTGCTACCTGATCGATAGCCTTTTGATAGTACTTAATAGTACGGGTGATGCCTGCTTTAGCGGCACCTTTAGTTTTATAAACGGTAGATTGCCAAGAAGATTTTCTAGGCTCTCTGTGGATTCCGTTATCTGTTTTATCAATGATGTAGTACATATTTTTACCTCTGTGTCAGTGTCAATATGTATATATTACTGGATATTTGGGTAAATGTCAAGCCTTTTTATCCATTTTTATCCACTTTTTTCAAATTTTTCGCCTAGAGGAATCAACAACTTACGTCATTTTACCCAGATTTCTGCCGTTCTGTGATGTAATTTTCCACAAATTTCCTGACTTCCCTGCTAGCTGAAGTGTCTTCTGCTTCGCATAGGGAGATAAACTTCTTCTTGGTATCCTTGTTGATCTTAATCAACAGTTGGTCATTCTTTTCTTTCTTGGCCATCGTCCTGTCCTATAAAAGTTAATATATATCAAATAATGTATAAATATATTAAACGTATATACGTTTTATGTCAATACTATTTGGAGAACCGCATGAAAACTTTAATTGCTGTAATCACATTGGGTCTATCACTGTCTGCATATGCTGATCAATCTATCCCTACAAAAACTATCGATGCATTCGCTATCACTACTTCTAGTAAGTTGATCTTGGCAAGTAATGATCAGTCATACATTGCACCCTTTACTAATTGCTCTATGGAGTCTATCCGTAAAATGAAGGAACCAAATATCTTTTTCACTAGACCCAGAGTAAGACCTGACACAACTGTGATTATTTACGACACTGAAAATAGAAAGCATGAAGTAAGATGCACAATTGAACAGGTTATTAAACATGACCAAAATTATATAGCTAGTCTTTACTAGATCCTAGCCAGTCATAGATATTGATTCTTAACTGGCTATGATTGTGTAGTAGCACTGGCTTCATGGCTTCATGCATAACTCGCAATTCTTCTATAGACTTGCTTTCAATATATTTGATCACCTCGAAAATTTTAAATAATCTTTCTTGGTGATTTTCACACAAGTCATAGCTCTCGTCCCAGAAATCACTGAATGTCTGGAAGCCCTGCTCACGTAGATATTGTAATGTCTTTGGTGGAGCCATCACAATGAATGGTTTTTTATACCACATGGGTTGATGAGACTTCTCGCTGTAATTTGCTGTAGGTTGAGCGAACCTCGATTCTGTGACTACATCACAAAAAATGTCCTTGTAAAATTTTTCGATAGTGATGGGTTCTACCGAAGGATCAAGATATGAGTCTACTGTCGTGTTTACAGGATACGGTTCTGCAATACTATCTATTAGATTATCAAACTGTACGTCTAAACAAAAAGGTCCCTTATCATCTATGGTAGATAATCCCTCATAAATTCTATCTTTATATTCTTTTGGACAATTGTTTAAATCAAACCACGGCAGGCTAGTCAATCTTTCTAAATTAGTTTTGTAAAAAAAACTGATAGTAGAAGAACTATTAACAAGATATGCGGCGATGATGTTTCTATGAGGAGTCCACCGCCAATTTAAGTTTATGAACTTTTTATTGAAATCGGATGAGAAAGAATCGTCTTCAACATTTACCATAGCCGCGTTTCTGACAAAAGTGTCTTCGCATTCTACTTTCATCCATTTAGCGTAATACGGTAAAAATTTGCCTGCATCATAGTCACATGTTTTTACGGTGACATTTGTTAGTTTATTTCTAATGATATAGTATCGTATACTAGTCAATTCGTCAGCACGTAGATTCTCAGGATCTTCGGTGCCGTCAAACTCAGTATAAAATATTAACGAATGATCTCCGGTAGTGTTGCTGTGACCTATGCAGAGGGGTTCATTAAGATAAAATGTCACTCCTACCTTATTTAAATAGGCCACCGTTTCTTCGGAGTGGTTGATTTTTTCAAGTTCTCTGATTCTACCATTCCAAAGATATATGTATGTTGGATTATTGTTATTAAAGTTAACAGAAGGTAAAATTCTTTTCGTTAAGTGTTCGTCTTGAGAAGCCGGTAGTTCTTCTAAATCAGGGAAGTTGTACCAGTGCAGTTTGTTCCATATCCATAAATCTTCTTCACTCATTAAAAGTAACCTATTTCCTTTATTTATTTGGACCTTTAGGATCAACTGGAGGCTTTACTAGCCTAAGTTTCGGCTTCATTCTAACAACTTTTTCAGCTTCGACTAGACCTTGCATTCCGGGCTTAGACATCTTTGGCTTGTTTGGTTTTTTGAGAACCGGCTCATCGATCTTAGCAGGTTCACTTTCTTTTGCAACTTTGCTTACTTCTCTAGCAAGCAATTCCATCATGAATCTGACATCATCTTTGTCAGTTTGTGGTAGCGTCTTAATCCAATCATGAAGGGCTTGGAACCCATCATTGTGGAGTAGCTGACCTACCCACGCTAGGTTACCCTTGTATCTGCCTTCGTTTAAGATGCTCATGATTTTATAGTATACCCGTGCATACAATTAGTCAATGAATTTTGGGTCATATACTTCGTACTCACCAGTATACCAGTACTTCAAAATCTTTTCAGCAGGCTTGCCCCTGATAGATTGAGAGATATTTGGGAACCCTTCGATAGTTCGTTGTCTTGTTTGTCCTTCAGCCGGCTGCAAAGAATCTGACAACCAATATGCAGTACTTGTAGTAACACCTCGTATGTTAGTCCAAATTGTTTGTAGATATACCGCTCTAAGGGTTGCTTCAGTTGCTAATGCTTGTAACGAAAAATCTGTATCTACATCATATTGGACACACCGATCTTCTCCGGCATTTGTGGCACCACCCATATCTCCGGGTTGACCATCAGTACAAAATCCATCTTCTACCCAACCAGTATGCAAAAAGTTTCTAGTACTTTGATGATACAATTGTACAACCCAAGGAACATTACGATTAGATGGGTTAGGTGGACAATATTGGCCGTCTAAACAGTACCAATTATAATAAAATCGTTCCAAACCATCTTGTATTTTTGTAGTCAACAGTTCAAGTGTAGGATTTTTATTTTCTTCTTCATTAAGAATATTACCGAAACTTAGATACACATAATCTACTTTATCGATAACTCGCCGATCATTCCAAATCATGCCATCGCCTGCATAGATATCGCCGCGAAATTCATTTCTTATTTGGTCTATGATCTCTGACATTCTGCTCATATAGATATCCTTCATGGCTTCACGTTCAGGATGTCCATAACCATATTGATTTTCTAAGCCACAGAAACAAACATACATAGCACTCCAATCTGCTGAGATACTAGAAAATCCTAAAAATTCTGCTTCCTTAGCAGCCTCAACAATTGTTTTTTCCCAGGCGTCCATCAACTTATTAATCAAATTTCTATCGACTAATAGTTGACCGTCAAACGGAAACAGCCATACGTTGTTTTTATCTACTGGTAACAATTGCAGAGTAAGTTTTAATTTCAAGCCCAAAGATTGAGCAGTTTGTGCGATGTATTCTAAGTCAGCACGGGTAAAATGCATAGTTTCTTTTGCAACAGTCCATTGTGCGGCATGAGCGTCTTCCCATCTACCAAAATTGTATAATGTTACTTCCTCTACTCCATGTTCTTTTAACCGCATTAATGTAAGTCGATACTGTAATTTTGAATACTGCTCAACTGTGCAATTATCTATCCAATCTTCGTCAGTAAATTGACTATAGTTTTGATATATCCATCGAACACCATAATCTTTTAGACCTACTGATTTCACAGATCCGTCTGGAACTACACCGTACGGAACCGGAATATCAAAATCGCCCATAAAATCTTTGTTGAATTCTGCGGTATGGGGGTTAACACAAGTGCCTTCAGTGTATGGGTCATCTACTTCTACATAAACAACTTTACTGTCAGACCCGTTACCTGAACACGTGAGTCCAATATTGTAAGTTTGTTCTTTGGTTGCAGTGAATGATTCTGTGCCTGATGTGTCTTTTGAACCAGACCAGTCACCAGTTGCAGTACAACTAGTAGCATTTGAAGATGCCCAAGATATTGTAAGAGTTTCTCCTACTTCAGCAACAGAAGGTGTCGCTGTTAAAGAAGTAATTTGAGGAGCAGGTGTGTTACTTGAACTCCCGCCACCGGACCCTCCGCCTCCTATACCGCCTCCTATAAGTGCGGCTCCAACGCTAGAGTCCCCTCCACCGCCGCCGCATCCAGAAATAAGGGCGCAACAAAAAGTAACAACAAGATACTTTTGTACCGTAGTTAAAGATTGTAATATCATGTGTGTGCCTGTGTTAGTTTTAACTATACTGTATAGTAAACTAATAAGCCCAGAAAGTCAAGTCCTGGTTACCCAAAAATATGCCCGGAAAGCCCGGGCATACCTACTGCAAGTTAAGCAATTTGAGAAATTGCGCTGAACATGATAGCGATTGTTGTAATGCCCAATGCCGCCATACCGACATCTTCGCAGAATCTACCATCACATTCAGTAATAAGTTTTACAAGTTTTTTGTTGCTGTTACGTGCTAAGGATTTAATTGCGTTCATTGTGTCTCCGTGTGTTCTCAATTAAGAAATTAGGTTTTTAAAATGCGTAAAGAATACTTACTCTTAAACACCTTCATTCACTGCTATTTATGCCTGTGTTACTAAAAGTTATTTTTATCTGTTACTTATAGAAGCAAAATGATACCCTATTGTAACTTTCTGTCTTGAGCCTCAAGATAGTCCATTAGAGAACCGTATAAAGTGATCATCATAGCTGTTTTGTGATCGTAGATTTTTATAAATGATCTGGGTATTTTTTCTGCTTTATCTACACCTATATAGTATGGACACTTTACTTTTTTACTTAGCTCTGTGATAAACTGTTGATGAATGGCTACGGTCATTCTGGTAACACCGCCCATCTTCTTTTTGGTTGACTTAGATTTGATCTGTATGTCAAAGTCCCAACCGGCAATTTTTGCTTCGGTAAAGGCGAGATACCCTACGTCCGATAATCTGAGACCTTGACCTCCCCTGCCTGTCTGCCACCATTGAAATACAACTTTGTCGAGCGATAGTCTATGCCACTTTGATAAGGGCAATTCTTTTAGTACGGCTTCTGTGATTTCTTCTTTAGACTTATGAAAGTTCATCGGGGTATACTGTGCGTCCTGAATTCATAAAGACCACAGTAAACTTGTCCGTCTTGAATTGTGCATTTAATTTTCTGCACAAATTTCTAGCATGACCGGGATTAGAAAAGCTGGTCTTTTTATATTTAGGCGCGGCATCATTTGCTAGGTAATGTGACGATTTAAGATTAATAGGTTGATCATCATAGAACACGGCCCAAATTCCAGACGCTTCGATGATTTGGTCGCATTTGTATGTTTCTTTGTCTACAAATTCCAGTATTACAGACGGTTGTGATCTACTCATCTAAATCCGCCGCCTTTAACTGAAACGTTGATAACTTCTTCTTCATTATTTTTTTCTCTATTCAATTCATGCAAGTCCGCAAGTAGTTTGCAGATATCGTCCCTCAATCCTTTAGCGTCATTGATCGGTAGGACTACATCCTTGGACTTTTTACCCTCCATAGCTGACATTTTATTTATAAAATTCTTTATGTGAAGCATGTAGGATTCTTATATATTTATCTGTGCTTTCGCTTCCTGTTCCGTTTTAAACGGACCAATGTAGGGATAACGCTGAATAAAAATATATTTAGGACAGAACATTACTTGATTGATACCGTTATGCTCTACTACAAACCATCCTGCCGCATGAAAACATTTACTTTTTCTAGTCTTGGTAAATACGTGCAGTCCACGCTTGACATCGAATACTGAATTATAAGTTCTAGCAGTGGCTGGATATTCTGGGTACGGGGTATTTACCTTGGTCTTTGTCTTTTCTCTGTTTAGAAACTTGATCTTGGTTTTGCGTTCGATTTCTCTAGTATTAGTGAATTGAAAAAAGCTACCTTGTAACTCTACACCAAATCCTGCGTGATTAGCACACACGTTTCCTACTTTCTTTTCACCGTCAGTAAGAATCCAAAACTGTCCATCCTCTATTGGTTTAGCATAAAGTTCTACGTCTAAAATCATTTTTTCTCCTATAGGTATATTCATAATTCTTTCTATTCTATGAGTTTGCCTTTATATGGACTGTTAAGCCATTTTGCATATGCATCTGCTTGCTCACTCATACGATTGAGTTCGTACTTACCACAGAATCGCATAAAGTGAATCCCTACTTGGGGTATATTTTCTACACGCACACCTGTCTTGATGCAAGTATCTACTTTTTCTTTGACTGCATTGGGTTGTGCCGTGAGGTCGATAAGAGTGCGGTTGCGCTCGTAATCATCACGAACCCTATGTTCCACGCCCTCATGATCGACCCAACGTTGCAACATAATGTTGTTCCAATTGAATCCACCTTTTTCTTTATCTTCCCATGCTTCAAGCAAACCTGTTTTGTTCTTGCTACCTTTCTTGCGTACACCGGGATATGCGCTGAACACATTGTCAGTAGCATCACCTCGCATACACTTTTCAAACAAGATAAACATGGGATCTTCAAGACCCTTGGGTTCACCTGTCTTTTTGTCCTTGACAGGACGATCTTTCTCGTCAAAGTAACCTTCAAGTGTGATGTATTGATTTGCTACACCGTTATACTGAGTTACATTGGGTGCAAGCAATTGCAAGAAGTCAGTATCAGATGAACAGATAATATGTTCATCATCAGGGTGCAATGCAATGAACCGAGCAATTAGATCGTCTGCTTCTGCGTTGGGTTCACGTAACACGCTACAGTTGGTCTTGTTATTAAGATAGTCTGTGAACGTTTCATATGTCTCCCAGAACATCTTGTTTTCTTCAAGTTCTGCTTCAGTCATAGCCTGTTCGTCTAGTTTACGATTGGCTTTGTATGGTGTATAAAATTCTTTACGCCAACTGCGACCCTCAAGACAAAATACAACATGATCAACACCAAAACGCCTAACAGAAGAATTGACAGATCCAAACATCAAGTGAAAAGCCATACCGATCTTTTCCCAAGTGTCACTATTGCGACTAGCAATATGCCGGGCACGGAAGAACGTGTTTGCAGTGTCGATTAGTGCGTATTTCATTAAGGCTCCAGATGTATTTATCAACGAATATACATACATTATACGCAAAAACTACGTATATTGCAAGCCTTATTTCAGCTTTTGGGTAAATCAGATTTGGTCGTTAAAGGGAGGAACAAACTCTTGTACAGGAGATTTTGGTTCTACGTACCCTTCTACTTTAGCAATCTCTTGGTTGTTGAAGAACTTGTGCATCTGTTCGACCAACCATGCTCTGCTTTCTTTAGAAGATAGGTCTATACGGTTCTCATTGATTAGCATAGTTTGGAATGCTTTCCAATCATCAAATGCTTTTTGAGAAACAGTTTTCATTAACTCTTTACCAGCTTCTCCTGGTAGCGGTGGAAACTTCATAGCTGGGAGTTCTTTTTGATACTTCTTACAAAATACCATATCGATCATTTCATCAGACATCAACTTACCTCACTATATCCATTGCCTATATCTTTAGATTTTACTACACGCATCTCTGCACCCGTGATAGGATCACGATTTGCAGGATCTGCTTGATCTTGTTCATACAACTCTAAGGCTATATTTCTACAAACGCTTTGGAACCAACGATCTACGATCATATTGTCAGTATCGTCTGCTTTTACCTTATAACCAGCTTTGATAAGATTCAATAAAAACTTGTCGTTCCAATCAAGTTCAAAAGCACCGTTCCCTACATTCTCAGGGTCTACATTTACTTTAACAATGGAAACATATGGTTCATTGTTTTTTGTAGCCTGTTCTTTTGCTGACAGTTTTTTAGGCCTAGCTTTTGGCTCTGGTTTAGGTTCCTCTTTTTTAAAAAATTTTTTGATATTTTCAAACATTAGAATCCCTCTTAATGTATGTATCATACAACTTGATGCTGGCTAAATTTTTAGCCTTAGACTCGCACATGATGTCGGCCCACTCGTTGTGTGATACTGCCCATTGGTTGACTGCATCGTTCCAATAGAAGTCAGAATGCGCTCGTAGCTTTTGCTTTTTGTGTCCTGATTCTAGCAACGTGTCAATATCGGGTCTAGTGTCCCCGCAGTGCCCGGGCAATACGTCTTCCCTTGATACTGAGTAATGAATAACAGGACGCACCCCGCGCCAGCTATCAATAACCCTTTTAATACGGTCGTCAGTAGGTTCAATGTATTCTCCTGTCTTTACCCAATGATGATGTATGTCTAGCACTAGCGCACAGTGATCTACAAGTTCTAGGCTTGCGTCAAGTCCCCACGACATTTCGTCATTTTCGATTGTGATTGTATTACGTGCCTCGGGTGTGAGCCTACCAAGTACGTCTTTGATACCTTGAGGACCTCTGCGACCCGAGATATGTACGTTGATCTTGAAGTCCTGAAACTGCTTACCATAGCCCATTGCACGTGCCATGTCTACGTGATACTCAAACTCTTTGATGCTGTTGTTTACGATATTATCGCTTTCAGATGCAAGAACAGTAAACTGACCCGGATGAAACGATAGCCGTACATTCTTAGCACGTGCTAGCTCACCGATTGGCGCAAACAATCGCTCCATCTCGTTGATTACGTCAGGCCTCTTGTAAAAGTATGCCCAATCATCATGTGTATATGCGGTCATCATATCGCTAGTAAGACGAACCATACGCAGAGGTTGGGGTAATTCTGACACTTGCTTGACTAGATTGTATGTATTAGTGATGTTTTTAGTCATCACTTCCCACATCTTTTCTTCTGCTTTGCTAGGATTGTTCTTGAGCCAAGTAAGTGTAGTGCCGCCAGTGTTCAGACCCTCTACAGACACAATACCCTTCTTAGGATGTTCTTCGACCCACTTGCAAGCAAAGCCGATCCGTTTTATCTCGTTATTTAAAAACATGCATAAATACTCTATATAATGAGTGGAACACTAAAACTATGGACATACGTAACATTATAGATATCTTAGCAGAGAAATCAACTGAAGTCAAGCCCAATTTACCCATTAATTTAATGGAATCTAACCCGGGCGCAACTTCAGACTTAGTTAAAGCTAACGCCCCATTCAATGCCCATGCTGAAGAAACACTAAATGGCATGGTTGATGAATTTGAGGTTCAGACACTAGATCAGTTTTTGCGTAGCAAAGGCGTGAAGCCTGATTTCGAAAAAGCCGATAAAGAAAACGATGATGAAGATTTAAAAGAAATATGGACCAATCCTCCAAGAAGACCACCGGCTGCTAATGATCCTAAACCCGGCACATATGAATGTACTGAGTGCTGGGGCGATGGCACTACGTTCGATGCTAATGATGAAATAATTGTATGTCCAAAGTGCGGAGGAAAAGGTTATGTCGATACTAGACGGGTAGCTGAAGAAGTTAAACATAGAAATAGCACAGAGTATGATCTTGCAACTAGAATGTTGAAGGCTAAACCGCCAGTTAAAAAAGACACTGACAAAGATGATCCAGAAGCAGATGATGTGCAACGTGAAAGAAGATGGAAAGATACTATCAAAACAGATGTAGATGAAGCATTAAAAGGCTCTTTTGTTCGTAAATTTCCAGAAAAAGAATTGACTGCTTACTTAGATCGTATCTTAAGCAAAGACAAGACCAAGCAAGACAAGTATAAGATACCTTATGTTCACAGATCAAATGTGATCCCTATCGTTGACCAAGAAGGTAACAAATACGACCTTAAAAAATTAGCCAGAGATATTTCTGAAAGACCTAAAAAGTTGCTCAAGCAAAACGAAAAAATGCAACACAGTGATGGTACTACAAGTATCTTCTATAATGTTGGTCTACCTGCATTGACTGGTCTTGGTTACGATGAAGCTAAGAAAGAATTTATTATTATCAATACATGCCCAGGAGCAGGCGAATGTAAGACATACTGCTACGCTATGAAGGGCGGATACGTTCAGTGGAAGTCAGTGTCATTAAGTCAGACAAGAATGTTAAACTTCTTGTATAACGACCCAAGCGGCTTCATGGAGCAATTGTCTTCTGAGATTGACGCAGAAAAACGTAAAGCAGATGCTAAAGCAGACAAGACTAAAGTAACTATCCGCTGGCACGATGCAGGAGACTTCTTCTCACCTGAATACTTAGACATGGCTTATAAGTTAGCGGCCACTCACCCTACTGTAGACTTCTATGCTTATACCAAGATCGCTGATGTAGCGGGTTCTACACAAAATCGTCCCCCTAACTTTATGATCAACTTCTCAATGGGCGCCAGAAAAGCAGAACAGAAGCGTGTTGATTTCGGTACTACCAAGCACTCAACTGTTGTTCCAAGAGAATTGTTTAATGACTTGATTCAAAAAGATGGTGTCAAGTTGGTAAAGGATGCAAAAGGAAGGATCCAATGGAACGATGAAGAAGATTGGGATACTTTCAAAGAGCGTCTAGCGGCTAAGTATTCTATCAAGCCCGAATCAATCATCAGTTATGATGAAATGATGCAGAAACCATTAGGTGGCGCACATGCTGACGGTGATAGAACTTTTGCTAGAAACTTGTGGAACGTAGTAGTTGTTCCTGGTGACGGAGACGATTCAGCTAATCGTGCTGATGTGCTAGGCACATATCTATTGATGCACTAAAGTTTAAGAAGGACTTCAATCGGAAAGAGGTCCTTCATATACTTTGACACACTTTCAAGTACACTAGATTCTAAATCACCTTTTCTTCTAGGTCCATATTTAATTTCAAAATCAACAAGATTGACTTCTTTAAATAGTTCAGCAATTTGTTTTACACTTCTACCTACACCGTGTCCCAAAGACTCTTTTCCATTTGCAGGCTCATCAATAGCCATCATCAATGCTTCAACAATCTCCATTACGTGTACATAGTCTCTAATACATGTACCATCGACTGTATCATAGTCGTTACCAAAAATAGTAAACTCTTTTGAGTCAATCGCTTTCACTAAGTTATACATCAACCCATCTGGATTAGTAGCAGGAAAACCTGCACTACCAATCACGTTATAGAATCTAAAAATAGTATAATCTTTAGGTTCATGCTTAGTGCAGTATTCTACGACACAATCTTCAGCCGCACGTTTTGAAATACCATACGCACTTTCGCAACCTTCGGCAGCGCCAGTTGATGCAAAAATAAAATTATCTGTTGGAATCTTTGCTAAACAATTCATGGTTCCGTTAGTATTAGTGATGTAGTACTGAATAGGTGTTAATTCACTTTCTCCTACGTTGACAAGAGCCGCCAAATGAATTACTGCATCGAACTTCATACCAGAGACAAAGTTTTCTGAATAAAATAATGCTATTTTATTATTGATATCTTGCAACATAAAATTGAAGGAGTACTCTGGATTTTGGCGAAGAAATGTGTCAAACTCTGCGTTAGGTCGATTCTTATCCAACCCATATACTTCATATCCAGACTTTAAAAGTTTTGCACAAAGATGCGATCCGATATAGCCTGAACTACCTGTTACTAATATTTTCTTCATTATAATCCCTCAAATAAGCCAGCGGCTTGTGTAGTTGATACGGTATCCACAGGGACAAAAGTATCATCTGTTGTTAACCATGTATCTGTGTCAGTATAGATAACACGAAATTTGTGTTTATTGGATAAAACGCTTCTGATATCATCGATACATAATACACTTCTATTTAGGTTAGTTATATAATCTGCATAACTAATTGTATCGTGTTTTAGAATCCCGGCAGTGCTAGACTTAGATTGTTTAGATTTAAAGTCGTCAAAACACAGCATCCATTCGCTAGCAATTCTGTTTTCTCTTTTTTGATAGTATGATAATGCACCCAGATCATAATAACTTTGTGCAGTCTCAAATTGTTCATACAAGCCAGTGATAACATCACTTGCTTCTTTCTTATCCACAGCAAAAAAGTATTCAGGGTTAAAGTTGTTTGTCCAGCGCATATCTTTATAACATACAGTTGGTAGCTGGATATGCTGTTCTAAGAATGCGATCCCATAACTTTCAACTGTACTAGGATTGAATGCAACTCTAGCACTAGTGATAAAGTTTACTTTTTCTTGTCCAATGATACTAGTTTTGATCTCATAAGGTACGCCGATCTCTTTTAATTCTGCTTCAAACTTCTTTGCCCCGTTAGCGTTAGTCATAACTTTAGCAGGAAGTTTGGTTGCCCTGATCATTGCTAAAAAGTCTTCAGGACCTTTACCTTCTTCCCATCTACCGATAAACAATACACCTTCTCTTGCTTTGTGATGTTCCGTTAAAAGGTCGGGTTCGGGTAATGGAATAGGAAGTTCAAAGACAGGTTGATTCAATTTGCCAGACAAAATTTGTCGATTAAAGTTACTTTGAGTACCAATAACCATATTAGACAGCATCATCTGAATACGCATAGATTCATTTACGTTGTCTAAGAAAGGATTTTTAGAGTCAGGAAAAATCTGACTTTCTAAGTGCGTATAATTAATAACCTGTACACAATCTTCTAAGCCCATTTCAGATAATAGCCTAGAAGTCTCGTATGTGTTGCAGATTATGCTGTCATAGATATTAGTGTTAAATGCTTTGATAATAGCATTTCTAAAATTTACCATGCGCTCCAAACAATAACTATCCCCATACATAAAGATACCTTGATGGGTAGTGTATGATAGAGATTGATCTGGATAGATGAATCTAGCCCCTTCGTTAATCAGGGTCTTTGTAAATTCAGTTGGTTTATCAAACTTGTCAGTAATAATATCAACCTTGACATTATTTTCTTTCATAAGTTTTACAAAACTAAGCGCCATCTGTCCTATCCCACCATGTGGAATAAGATGCTGATATGACATTAAGAATGCAACACGTTTGTTATACATATAGATATACCTGTTCTATATATTATATAAAAAGTGGAAGGCTTTGTCAAGCCCTCTCACTATAAATTGGTAAATGATTTACCCTAACGTTACAGTTTTTGTGATTTTTTTACCGTCTACTGATAACTCTTTAAGGTGATTTAACTTAACACCTCTACGTTCTAATTCATTGATGCATTTTGCTCTACGTTTTGGAAGAGCATTACCGCTATTAATATATTCTAGTAACGCATCTTTGGTCATCATCTTAATATAATAATGGGTAGTCTGTCTAGGCTGACCCTTTACTTTGTAACTTTCGGTTGGTCTAAATTTAACTGGCATTATTATCTCCTTGTTCGCCGGGTTCCTGTATTTGGTAGAACTTACTGTTATGCCCAATCATACTTGAAGCATCTTTCTTTTCTTCCCAATTTTTTATTGCTTGTCTAATACTGTCTTCTGCCAATACTGAACAATGGATCTTAATAGCCGGTAACTCTAATGCTTCTGCAATATCCCTGTCTTTAATAAGTTTTGCTTCATCAATCGTTTTCCCTTTAAGCATATCAACAAACATCGTTGAACTTGCTATTGCACTACCACATCCATATGTCTTAAATTTGACATCAACTATTCTTTCTTCTTCATCTAATTTTAGTTGAAGTTTCATAACGTCACCACATGCGGGTGCGCCTGTCATTCCTGTTGCTACATCTGGATCATTCGGATCAAATCTACCAACTGAAAATTTTTCTGGGTTGTTTAATACTCCCTCGAATCTCTCTACTACCTTCTTACTGTATGCCATTGCTAAAATACTTGTATAGCACAGATAACTTATCGTCATACTCTGCTATAAGACCCAACTCTTTATCGATTGAGTCCATTAAGTCTGGGTGTTCTGCGACGCCAACTGCATTGTTTAACATAACTTCTATGTTGACTTTATGTTTCTTTATACATCCTTGAAAATGGGCGATACTTGCGTCTATCAATTCTTGTCGTAAATCACTCATAATTATTTTTCTCCTTAGCACTATTTATTAGATTTATGTACCCCATTCATACTTTTCCTTTAATTTTAAGTTTTAGGTATTCATGCTTATGATACCAACGATGCTCCCATACGGGGTCACCGGGTCCAGTCCACATTGCGGACCTTCTTATGGCTTTTCTAAGCCATAATACTCTGTTACTCTCGTAACATCTGCGAGGGAGCCATGAGATCCGTTCAGTAGCTCCCACACAATGACCATTAAACGTATCAAAATTCCCTATCTTCTCTGAATAAAAGGGCATTAAGTACCCCATTCATTCTTGAATAAAGGAACTTGCAATCTGTCGCTATAACGCAAACCGTTCTGCATAGCCAAGTCTGCTACTCGTCTATTGTTCATAGCGTATACGCTCTCTACACCGCCCACTGGCATCAGATAAACATGCCCTGTGAACCCTGCATCACGATACTCTTTGATAGCCCGTTGTGCATCCGCAAAGTCTTGTTCAGTTGCAATCACAAACTTAAGATATACTGTACCAGATTCTTGATATGCATCTACTACTTCAGGCTTGATTGCTTTCTCCCACTTCTCACCAGAGCAAGGAAGTTTAGCACTAACACTGAATGTGATCTCTCTATCTTTTGTACTAGAATACTTCCAGAAGATAAGATACTCTGCTAGTTCATCTTTGATCTTTTGAGTTCCGTTAGTCTCAAACGTGATTTCTCTCAAGTTAGCCATTAATGGATTATCTAGTAGATCAGGATAACTACGTTGCCAACCTAATAGAGGTTCACCGCCTGTGATCACTAGATGTTCATCACGCCACTCTTTATATGGAAGCAGTTCTACGATAGCTTCTGCTAGTGCATCGGTTTCTAGCTTAGGACTCAAATGTCTGAATCGTCTGTCCCAGCTAGCGTAACTGTCGCATCCTGTACTGACTAGCGGAAGCTCTTTATATGTCTTATATTTTGAACTATCAACTGCTATAATGTTTCTTTCATTAGACAATTCACCTGCAGGCATACCAAAACCGTCGCAAGTAAAGTTGCAACCAAATGTCCTCAAAAAGATTGAGGGAACGCCCATGTATCTGCCTTCCCCCTGAATGCTGTAAAACAATTCTGAAACTTTTATACTAGCCATCTACACTCTCATTAATGTTATATTAGCTATTTTACTAACTAATGGTAACAAAGTCAAGTTAATCTTCCCACCAATTTTCCCAAGGAAAATCTATCCAAATATGAGGATCTTCAAACTTGTTGATAGACATACCTGAATAATTCACATCAGCAAACTCAGAATTCTCGTTGTTTACTAGCACAGCAAATCTAGTAGTCTTACCCCATACACTTTCCCATGCATGTTTTTCTTTGGGACAGCAACTAGTTTCCCAGTCTTTCTTGATCCAATTAAAAGTAGCACCAGAGTCATTGATGTCATCTACGATAAGTATCTTTTTTCTAGCACTTAGATCCCATCTGCTTTTTATGAGTTCTTGTACGTCAATGCTTACGTAACCAAATGCATCTTCAGACATCCAGCAGTTAGTCTCGCTCTCGTTACCGTCACGTAGACTTACTTTAAGTGTCTCCATAGGCACGTTAAGATAATGTGATAGCATTGTTGCAGGAAGCAAGCCCCCTCTAGTCAAACCTACGATATAGTCAGGCTTGAAACCATCTTGGTACAGTTGTCTAATAATCGCATGAACGCAATTACGTACATCATTATTAGACAGTTTGATCTTGTTCACCTTCTCCCCCTACGGACTTGATAACACCAGTCAGCCAATTTTCTTCAACATCATCTGCATAATTTTTAGACTTTCCGGGAAGCTGGCGAGTCTCAATTAACTTACCATCTTCCCACAAGTCTACTACATACATCTGTTCAATACGAACATTTGCTTTTCTGTTTTCTAAAAAACGTGCCACGTTAAAATACCCATTGTAAAAATAGCGTAGTTGCTACACCAAAACCAAAGAATACCCAAAACATAGTATAGTCATCAATGTCTCGTTTGACTTGTAGATCATAACATAAACTACGATGCCATACTAGTACTTTGGTTACCGTTTTTTTAGTCGCTTGCCATATCGATTTTAGATCCATTTTATTCTCCTGTAACTTTCTCAAGAATAGTCTTGCACTTATTGAAGTTGTGTTCTTCAAAATTTTGTTTGGTACCGACACTAGGATCAAACTCTGCACCGTGACGCCAATTACCAAAAGCAATTGCAACACATCGTCTACGTTCTGTTTGGTCCTCTTCAAAAGAGTAATCACCGATTAATTGGATGATCTTCTTTGCTTCATCCTCACTGCATAGTTTATCAAAATCTTCTACAACAAGGTCATCTAAAGATTTAGCCACCTTAGTAGATTTTTTTGGTTTCTTTACTTCTACTACTTCTTCAACAGTTTCTTCTAATACTGTTTCTATCTTTTTCTTTCTAGCCATATTTGCCTCCTAAATTAAAGTATACTTTTTAACGCAATAAAGTATACTTTATAATACTAAATTTTCTAATACCTTTCTGCGTTCTTCGATCTGATCATCTATCTCAGCAACAATGCGTTCTGCATCAGGAATACCAAATCCAGATAATCTAGTGATCAAAAATTCTCTAGTGTGTCTTGGATGTTCTTTTACAATGCGTTGAAAAGCATCCGCTTTAGAACTACTCTTACACACGTTGACTAACCTATCTCTAGGGAAATTACTGTAAGTAAATTGCTGACCTACCATATTACCTCATAACTTTACGGCTAATACTACCAATATTGCTATCAACAACACGTTTACCATCAACAATTCTAATGCTAGAATAGTGTGATACCAAATCCATCTTGTTTTATATGCATTCTCTATCGTAACTTCTTCAGGATCAACATCGTCTTTCATAACATCTATTACTGTTGGTACGCTTAATTCATCTACAATTTCTTCCTCAGGCTTTTTCCATAACCGATTCCACCATTCCATTGATTATCCCTCGTAAATAGCTGAGTTAGCTCCATGTTCAAATACTTCTACACTCTTTACCCTAACTGTGGGATTCAATGCAGTACCGTTATTGACTGACTTCTGGATAAGGTCAGATAGTTTGTTATAAGCCATTTCTGCGAATCTTTCGCACCCTACGCCTTCAACAATACGCAGATCAACAATACCTAAATCATTATAGCCACCACCGATCTCAGCCATTTGCTTAAACAATTCAAGTCGTGGATCATCTTCGGCGACCAATAGAGTATGATCAAACATGTACTCTAACCAATTCTTAAACTCTTTGAGTCCACCAAAGTCCATTACCCAGTTGCGTTCATCAAGTGACTTGCACTCAAACACAATCTTTACACCGATACTGTAACCATGAATTAAACTACAGTGGCTATGTGTACTTCGCCATTGACGGAACGCACAACTCAAACCTCTGTCATTACCATATGTTTTCGTACTATAAAATTTTCCTGCCATCTTACTACTCCTTGTGTGCTTCAGCAACACGTTTTCTTAAACTGCTAGAACTGAAACTGTGATCTCTGCCGTTATAAATCACCGTGATGTTACGTGCCTCACAGATATCTCTACCAGTATATTCTTTATCTTGATACTCTACCCCGATGATCCTTACATCGACGGGTAAAATCAACAATAGATCACGCAAGTCTTGTTCTGTTTGATAAACTACGATCTCGTCTACGTATCTAGTAGCCGCTAATTGAATCTGTCGCTCTACAATACTTTGTACAGGTGGATTCTTTGAATCAGGTCGATCTATTGTAGGATCAGTCTGCAAACCAGCAATCAAATAATCACAATGATTCTTTGCTTCTGATAACATTGCAATGTGTCCTGCATGTAATAGATCAAACGTACTGAATGTAATACCAATAGTTTTACCTTCGTCTTTAAGTTGTCTGATTTTATTAAAAATCATTATCTGTTCCCCACGCCGTAAAGAAAAACATTCTTTGATAATCATCTAGGGTATGCGTAATCTCACTGACCCAATGTTCTTCGTCTCTGCTGTATATTACTAATCTATTCGGTTTAGGCAGTATAGATTGCTTATCATTAAGAAAAGTAAGTTCACCGCCCCAATCATCTTCCCAAGTGTCATGCATGTATAAAAGACTAGTAAATGATTGTTTGCTTGTTTTGCCGTTAACGGCAGGATCCCAATGCTGTATTACTTTATGTTTATTTGAATGATATTGATACCACATCTGACGAGCCAAAGGATTTATCAAGTTCATATCTTCAATCATGTACTGTTTAATACTACGTGCTATTTCTGGTAATGATTTTGATCCTAGTCTCGCCGCAGTATACATATAATCACCATCTTCCGGATTTGTCAACGCCAAGACTCTTACAGGAGCATCTTCTTCATAATTTTCACCGGACAGGTACTTTCCGTAAATAGGATTTTCATTTCCCCATTCTTTCCGAGGCTCGTATTTATTAAGCATATCTTCTTTAAACAAGTTAAACACTTCATCAGAGAGAAAATTATCTTTATAACAGTACATTATTTCTTTAACTCTTCCCACATCTCATTTTTGTAATGTTCTTCAAGCCATTCTTCTTCACCTGAAAACGTACAACTTTCTTTGAGTTGTTTCTTCAAATGAAAATAAAGATTGTACACATCTTGCTTTAGTGGCCACCCAATATAACCAGTGTTATATGAACTGTTTATTTCTCTAAAACACTTATTGATTGACGTATAAGCATCGTCTAAAGAAGGTTGCTTGAAGCCCATGTTAGCACTTCCCCATTCTTGCGATGCTTAAGAACTCATTACGTGCCGCATGATCTTCTTTAAATCCTCCACCTAGACGCACAGTTACAGTAGAGCTACCTGTATCTTCTACACCTCTTGATTTCACACAGTAGTGCTGTGCATCGATCATTACAGCAACGTCTTCGGTTTCTAGGATATATTGAAGTGCATGGAATACTTGCTCAGTCAAACGCTCTTGAATCTGAGGACGCTTTGAGAAATATTCTACGATACGATTGATCTTAGAAAGACCAAGTACTTTTTGTTTTGGAACATACGCTACAGTAGCAAGACCATCGATGATAACAAAGTGATGCTCACAGTTGCTTTGTACATTAACATTACGCTCAACAACCATTTCGTTGTAGTGCATCTTGTTGTCTACTGTGGTACATTTTGGGAATGCATCATAATCTAGTCCCCAGAAGATTTCGTTAACATACATTTTAGCAACACGCAGTGGTGTTTCTGCTAGACTGTCGTCATCAAGATCAAGTCCTAAGACTTGCATGATGTGATTGAACGATTTTTCAATCTCTGTGATTTTTTGCTTGCGATCTAACGCTGTTTCAAAAGTGGGAGTTTCGACTCCTACTTTTACTAGATATTCGTGAACTCGTTTGCCAAGTTCAGGGTCGGTTTTTGTTTTGTTATATGACATTGTATTTCTCCTTCCTTACGCGGATGTTGTGATTGTTGTTTGTAACCTTTGTGTTACGAAAGTATTTATGATTCACTATAGCCGTTCATATTTTTATCATATGATAGTTTATACAGTATCAAACTATTTGTCTACTATTTAGGGTAACTTTGCGGGTGAGATACCGTACATTTTTTCGATAAATGGTAATATGATACGATGAGTAAAGTCTTTGTGTTGTTCTGTACTAGGATGAGGATCATGGTCTGGGTCTCTATATTCATACTTAGAGACGTTTCTCGCCCAATCTCCTAGATCGGTTATAGGTAACCAATATGTTCTATCGATCATATCATAGAGATATTTGACATCTGGGTGTTCTAATGGATTATGATTATTTGAGTTAATATTAAACGCTGGAGAATCCTCATCATATAGATGACATACACCTCCGTGTACACCTGCATAAAAGAAGGTATCGAAATCGTATGCACACATGAAATACTTGATATTATGCATTTTCAAGAACCATTCAACTCTCAACATATGTTCACATGTTTGCATAACAGAATTGAGCGGATCTACAAAATCATTATAGTACTTTAATGTAAGCTCGTCTTTCCAATGTGCGTTTAATGTATAATAGTTAAATTCGTTACACGCTAAATTGATAGGATTTCTATATTCATTCCTCTTAGAACTTCTATAGAATCTGTCTTTTTCTATTTCGTCATACGACTCTGGCTGTATTATTTTTGTGGCTTTGTCGTATACACGCTTAGATTCTCTTAACGTAATTACTCTCCTATCAGAACCAGACCACATGATACCTACTAAAAGGTCCTCAGGTTTGTGAGTTTTTAGCAAGTCATTAACATTATAGATAACTATTTTGCTGATCATTTCGTTACCGATAGCACCTATACCTAGATGTCTGACATGATCATCATCTAAGTTAAATGCCTCTTGAACATGAACTGGCCAAGTCGTGTCAGTATTTGGAACTTGTGAATAACTACATCCGGCTGATACAAAATACATGGTTACACCGAATGCGAATATACTAAGAAATTTTTCATTCCTTCCATATTCACCCTTAATTCAAGTCTACGTTTTGGAATATACAGATAGCACTTTCCGTAATTACTGTCGATCAGTGGTACATTTATGCTTCGATTACCATCTAGTGTCATCTGTTCTACTAGTGCTGGATTATCCTGCGTACTGGCTTTGTATAGACAATAATACACATCAAAGTTCATGCTGTTGTTCTTTTTATGTCTGACTACACAAAACACGTATAAATTTCCAGCCTTAGATATTTTTTCAGCAAGCGGTTCTACGAACATATCTTTAAGGCTATGGAAGTCCTGTTGTTGAAAAAGAGAAGCAAAATCATCACTGTCTTTTTTATTGTTTTGTAGTATGCTTGCTTCAGTACTCAAGTGAGATAAGCTATTACAACTTAAACCCTTGACATCGATATTTGCTTCTGGGGTGCTGACATCTATGATATTCTTCCCAGCGCCTACCCAAACGCCGTTTGGAATAGAATCTGCTACTGCATATTCCCATGTTTCTTTTGCTAACTGTACGCTTCTGTTCCTAGATATGAACGGATGATAATACGAATTCATTTCTTTAGCAAAGTTCTTATTGAAATCTTTACCTAGGATAGAATCATGATCTTTTAGGGCAACGGGTTCATATCGTATCATACTAGAATATCTATAGTGCTTGTTTGCATCACCCGTTTTTCAGCGCCGTGGAAGTCGTAGAGAGTCAAAGTGTATGTATCAACGATGACCCGATCTTTAGATGCAGGTTCATCAGGACCTTTTACGGGTCCAGCGAATACTTTAGACACGGTTTTAATCATTTGAGTGACTTCTGGCAACGGTGAAAGAGTAGCATCCATTATTTTTCATAAACCTTGTTATATTGATTATTTACTCTTACGAATGTAGTACACTTGCTCAACTGCTTTAGTTTCTTTGCTCCTGCGTAAGTACAGGCGCTTCTAAGACCCCCTAGAATGTCTTGTACAGTGTTCTTTACTGGACCTTTATATTGCACAAGTACTTCTCTACCTTCACTGCTACGATATTCTTTTAAACCACCAAAGTGTTTTTCGTTTGCGGCTTTTGAACTCATACCATAAAATTGTACAAATTGTTTTTGTTCAATCTTTCTTATATGACGATCTAAATGCTTACCAACTTCATACTCTAGTTCATTTGTTTCATAGAACCTCGTAACTATTTCACCGTTGCCTTCATCATGTCCGGCTAACATGCCACCTAACATAACAAAGTCTGCGCCTGCACCAAATGCTTTTGCTACATCTCCAGCACATGTACAACCCCCATCAGCAATGATGTGTCCACCAAGGCCGTGAGCGGCATCAGCACACTCCATGATTGCGGATAACTGCGGGTACCCAACACCAGTCTTAATCCTAGTAGTACAAACACTACCAGGCCCAATACCAACTTTAACGATATCTGCTCCACTTAATATTAACTCCTCTGTCATTTCACCCGTAACAACATTGCCTGCTATAATAATAGTGTGAGGGAATTCTTTTCTAATTGAACTTACAAACTCTGCGAAACGATCCGAATAACCGTTTGCTACGTCTATACAAATGTATTTAATACTTTCCCCTACTTGACTATATACTTGGCGAAGTTTATCAACGTCGGATTCTGTGATACCCATGCTGTATGCAACATGATTTTTTACGGCAACATTTTGGATAAAGAAATCGATTAATTCTTCTACAGTATATGTTTTTACTAAGCATGTGAACATTCCATGTTTAGCCAGTTCTATTGCCATTTCAAAAGTACCTACCCCGTCCATGTTGCTAGCCATGATAGGTACTCCATTGTAATGAATTTCTCTGATATTTTCAGGGAAATCAGGCTCATAATTTCTGTAAGTAAATTCTCTGTATAAATCTACTTCTTTGCGTGAACCTAGTGTTGACCTTTTGGGCCTAATTAATACATCAGAAAAATCTAACTTGACTTCTGATTCGATACGCATTACTTACTCCTTAAAGGGTGCTGTCTGCGTCTACTTCAATATCATATATTTTAAAGTAGTCTGCTTCTGTTGCTTTACAAACGTTACCCCATGGACAACTCCAATTATATAAGTTTTGCTTTGAACCAGGAGACCAAGGATCGTTAGCATCTTGCCAACGACTTAAGTTTAGCCAATAGCCTTGGGCTCTACCTTCTGCCCAACGTTTGATTTGATCATCTGTGAAGATATCTGTTCCTGGAAAGCCTTGACCCATCGTGTATACAACAGTTGATATTGATCCTTGCTTGACAGTTATAGTCATGCCTGAATCATCTAAGTCAACTACAAAGTCTACAGGTTGTTTAATGTCAATGCCGTTCCATGATACTAGACCTTCTGAAGGAGTCAAGTTTTGAAAACATTGATTGTCTGTTGTTGAATAACTTAACTGAAAGTTTTGTGGGGCAGATGAACTACCGTCACCAATATGCATTGTGTGTTGAAAGACTACGTTGTTGTTTACTTCAAAGAAGTCAACTTCTTGGCAGTTCCAAGTTGGATTGTTTCCGCCAGCATCACAATAGTTGTCATGGACAGGTTTTAAACTAGGATTGTTTGGATTGTTTACCATATAAAAAGTACTAGTAACAAAGTTACCAGAAACATTACTTAAGTCTGCTGTAAAACGAATCTGTGAAATGTTAACGTAGCCTTCATTAGAGACAACTCTGCCACCGCATGATTCATCTGTCTTACCGAATTGTACTGACCCTTCTGAGGATGGAAAACTTATTTCTCCGCAATCTGTGTAATCAATAGCAAACGTAGGTTTAAATGTTTGTGATACCGATATTTGTGCGTTGACAGGGGATTCAAAAGGCGCACATCCAACGATGGCACTTAAAAATCCTACTGCTACTATTAGTTTAAAATTTTTCATAATTATTCCTTTTTTAATATTTGTTTTCTCTAGTATGTTTTCTGTAATCGGTTGACATACGCAGCCATTGCTCACCTTGACCTTCAAGGATATCACAAATTCTATCAATAGTTCCATCTGTCCAATCACTGATTGAACCCTGATGATAAGGTTCTGTTAATAGATGATTAAGTTTATCTTCTACATCATCTAGCGACCATGGAATATACATTCTTTTATGATCATTAGCAAATGTTTCTGGAAAACTGCGATATGCAGGGAACAATACATTACATCCTAGTGCATCTGCTTCACTGACAGTATTGCTGACCCAGTCTTGCAATGCACAATTGAAGATCACTCTAGTATCATTGAGTAGCCGATAATATTCATCTTTCTTTAAGTCCTCGTATACAACCAGTTTATTTTCTTGTTGTAATTTGCGAGTACGCTTCATATATGAATCATTATTGCTACGTAGTTTAGAACCAGAGAATACAGCGAATTCAATGCCGTGATCATCACCATAATGGTCATACCATCGTTCGATCAGATCCATATAAAAGTCTGGTTGCTTTTCTTGATCCCAACGTGCAGAGAAACCAACTCGCATCTTGCGCTCATTGAAATCTTTGATATATTCAAGTTCTAGTACACGCTGTCGTACTTCGTCTTTACCGAATGCAAGACCTGAGATATTATAGATAGGTGCGTCCCATCCTGCTATCTTCATGTGTGCAACCATTTCTTCGTTAGTTGCTAGCACCCCACCGTTAGAAATCTTTACAATCTCGTTGACCATCTGCTCGTACAGACCCATCCATTTACTCATTCCCCATACATGAACAAAGTCATCTGGATCGATAGTTTGTGCTAAACATCTTACAAATACACGTGGACGATATTCAGGAGCGATTTGATTTAAGATATATGGGAGAGATTCGATCCCGGGCTGAAACATATCTTCAAAGTAAACTACGTCTTCGTGTGTTACTTCGCCCTCTTTCATTAACTTTACAAGAGTCATTAACTGTGACATACCAAAATATGATCTACCGTGTGCATCTAACACCTGTCCTGTAGAGATTGCTTGATCAGTAGTCAATAACTCGCCCTGAACGTCAACAAAGTCGATGTCTCGTTTCTCAAAGACACGCCTATTCCATTCAGAAAGTTGTAATGTATATCTAGCTTCGTAAGGTTCTAGACCCATATAAAATAATTTACGCATTATCTCCTCACACTTTTACTCGTTGAATATCATCTTCTGTACAGTTGTCTCCAAACTGTATTTCGATTACCTTTAGTGGCTGATTTTCTTCGTTCACTAACTGGTGCCATTCGTTGGTAAGTACCCAAGTATGTTGATGCTTGTTATACTTCCCAACAAAAATACCTTTTTGTTCTCGTCTAGGTTCATTTGGATACGCCACTGAGTAAACAGTTGCTACTCCTTCAGCAACGAACCAAAACTCACTTCTATGAGAATGTCGTTGCATACTGAGACTTTTTCCCGGCTCTACTGTAAGTTCTTTCACTTTTACTTCGATGCCGTTCTCATGTAAGACACGATAGTATCCCCAGGCTCTCTCAGTCTTGGGAGCTTTCCACTCACCTAGAATCCAAGAACTAGAATTAACTTTGTTGCCACCGACACCGAACACGAATGTGATATTTGGATCAGTGGCAGACACAGAAGTTTCAGGAATGTTAGACAATGTACGATCACCGCCGTTAGCAAACATGATATGACTGTTTGGATATTGCTTTCTAACAGTTTTGATAGCATGTATTGCTGTGTTATCAGAGTCATCAAATACGATAACCTGATCTACGTCTTTTAGTGATTGCATGATTCTAACTCGCTCTTCCAGAGGCATGAAGGGCTTGCCTTTTTTACGGGCAAGCCACTCATCGCTGTTTACTCCCACGATGACCATGCTTCCGAACCAAGACGATTCCGCACCTAGCTTTTTAGCGGCATCTATATAATCTAGATGACCGCTATGTAACGGGTCAAAACCACCTGTGATCAGAATGATATTATCTGGATCTTTTGCTGAAACGTTCTGCATCTAATTCCCACATACTCTTGACTGGTTTACCAACAAGGAAGCGTTGACTGTACATACGCCACACATGACTTGACTTCTTGTACAAATCTTCTGGATTGAACACGAAACCATATTCAACACAGAAATCCCTGAATGCCTCAAGATCCTCAAAAACTTTGACAGTTTTACGATTGGTTGTAGACAATTTTGCATCTCCTCTTTAGATGACTATTGATAGTGAAGGTCGAGTAAGATTATACTCTATCTCGCATCCGTTTTCATTATCTTCGGATACCGAGATTTTGATGTAACGATTTGGATACTTTTCTGTTATTTGCGTATACAAATCATCAGCGATCATTTCACATGATTTATGATTTAATTGTAAGACTGGCGAACTACTATCTACTTCATTGTATAACCTCTCGCACCAACGTTTAAATTGAATAAATTCGATATCTCTATCATTATGAAAAACTTCAATCCATACTTTAAAATGAAAAATATGTCTGTGAGGAACTCCTAAAAAGGATACATCGTCCCAATCGCCCGTTGCTAGATTAGGATCCTTGTCTGCACCTGGATACATGTGAACACCTTCTTTTTGGAAAGTGACCCAGATCAATCGATGTGCGTTTTCTAGTACTGTGTTTTGCTGTTCATTCATGTTTATAATTCTATACTAGTGTTAATGTATTGTCAATAAGTTTGGTTACCAAACTTGCTGTTCTTCCCATATTTTTACTGTTTCGGGATCTTGTTCATCGAATAAAAATTCGTTCCTCTTTATCCAACGATTAAAATGATCTTTATTTCCATTTATTGATTCTACAAATCTTCCTTCTATAACATCTTCTAGTTCTAGATTTTCTACATTTACGGCATCAAATGGTGAATATGGTATATTTTTGCATATCATAGCAATACCAATTACGTCTTCAATTTGACTCTTTTGTAAAGATTTTTGTAAGTTAATGCTAAGATAGTATAACCTTAAAAATCTGTACCATTGACTTTTTGTAGTCACTGTAGTCACTTGTATGATTTTATCAAATACATTGATATCAGGAACCATTGATACACTTATGTGCGTGGAAAAATATTTGCCTTTAAGGGATTTGGAATTTGATAAATTAGTGATCATGCTATCCCACTCATCACCGGTGCTCAATTTCAAGATGTTATTATATCTTGATTGAAGTATAGAACCTTCGAATGGGCTTTGCACATTATTGAGCAAATCAGAAATTAAAGTTCCACCACACCATGGGGCAACACAAATTAAGTTCATTGTTCTCTTAAGTATCTGATAAGTTCTTTGTCTGTAGGTTGCACTTTTAGATTGTTCTTGAAGAAAATCTCATAACTGTCACTACCATACTTGCCGATACCATATAGTTTGGTAGCATCGTCTTTGTCCCAAGTCAAGTAATCTTGAGTCATCCTACGTAATCTATTTTCTCTAACTTTAAACATTCCCAATGGCTTGATGACATCAATAACGTCTTCAGGTTTACTATTTAGGAGTTTGTGAGGGGTAGGAAACTTCTTTAAGAATTTAGGTAACACTGTTTTTACAGGTTTTCTTCCGGTCTGATTCAACATGATCACACCGATCATATGTTCCCATTCGTTCTTGATCTGTTGCTGAACCATCAGATCGTCACGGAGTGCTGTCATACGATAAGGTCCTTTCTTCTATATTCCAAAAATGTTCTATAGCTTTTCTAGCAAAGTCACTGTTTATGTATTGACCTAGATATCTTTCTTCGGTGTTATTGCAATACACCTTTGAATTATAGATATCAGTATGTGATATATTAGTAACCTGACCTATGATTTGTCCCGTGTCAGATTTCCAATAATACCATACTTTGTGTGGAGCTTCCTTCCATTCTTTCATGCGTGAGTCATCGCTTCTAACATTAGTTCATCGCTGTCTTGTTCGTCTTCTGTATTTACTACAGGATTTTCTTCTACAGAAAATAATTGATCAAACATAGTTCCTGCGTTCACTGTCTTTTTACCTGAGAATCCCTGTGACCCTGACTGCATCTGCATCCAGAATCTGCTATACTTGTCGATCATTGCCAAGCTCTTAATTCTGTCTTTAAGACTAAAGATTTCGTCTACAACTTCACCAAATCTAACACGTTCAAAAGTCTCGTTCATAAGCATTGCTGGAACAACACCTTGTTCGTATCTACGATTGGCTTCTTGTACAGCAAACATATGTTGATACACGTTGTGTGCCTGTAGTAAAGTATAACTTAGTGTATCCCAACTTGTTTTAGTTTCTTTGCCGTGTTGTCCCAAGAATCCATGACCACGATAACAAAGGTCCTTTAGAACCATTGCTTCAGTGACAGGTGAATCTGTAAACAATTCATGTATCTTGTCTTGGATAACAGCATCACTAAATTTACGTGTATCGTTAGCGTAGTCTTTATTTTCAGCAGTCTTCTCCATAGAGTAAGTCCACTTCTTATTGTGTTCGATGCTATTATTAAAGTATGCTAATCCTTTAGCCGCACCAAAGAACGGCGATGCACAGTCAAATGTAATCTGAAAGTTTGGATTGTGATACTTTCTGACTGCTCGTTGAATATCACTGAATAGAACAGCATACTCTAAGATACTTGTACCCAAACAGTGAACTAAGTCATGCTTGCCTGGCTCAAGTAATCCATCGTGTATGATACCAACTAAACGCTTGAGTGTTAAGTGAATGTCAATTTTGTTTTGACCACCAAACGCCCAACCATTAAAGTGAGTATCTGGATAGATGTTAGGATCGCAATACTTCTTCATTTCTTCATACCATTCATCAGACTGAGTATGATTCAATCCTTGCAATACATTAAGAAACTTACATCTACCATCACGGTTGTTGATAAAGTATTCGTTGTTGATATGAGTGGCATACACTGCTTCTTCAATAGTAGAGATACCGTGCTTGTCTAGCAAGTGTTTGTTACGTAGAGTCTGAGTAGGTACGTCTAAACACATACCATAATCCATATACTCATCCATCCACTTGAGTACAAGTTTGCGTTGCTTCATTGCTTTGGGACAGTTAGGATCTTTCCAGTCTGCTGGCCATTGACCTTTCATAATCTGAAATCCACCAGAGTCTCCTAGCATAAACGTACCTTCTTCTCGGTCACGTATAATGCTCTCTGCTGGAACATTTTTAGTCGTGTCTAAGTCCGCATGCCCTGCAGAATACAGTCCCCACTTGTACGTAAACAATCCTTTTTGAGAATTCAAAAAATTAAGTGATTCAACGTCTCCATTGAATCCTGCAGGAATCCTTTCTTCTGGAAAATAATTCTCACCTGCTCGTTGCTTACCTAATCCTGTGATAAAGAAGCTACTGACAGCAGGCAAGAATAAAGCCCAATCCGGGTTTTGTTGAGCCGATAAATTTATTCTATTACTTTTTTCCATATAACTCTACTATTTTGTCTATAATCAATTCTGCAATCATTTTATTTCCCTTGACATTTAAATGTCCTAGTCTGGGTAATCCTGTTACAGGATCGTCCCCCGGAGCCAAAATGAAGCACCCTTCTACCCCTGCTATTTCAATAAATTCAGGAAAAATCTCTGTGCTATGATCTAACAATGGATCGTCTACTACTTCAGCCGACCAAGCTTCCACAAAATCAAACTGCATATATCTTAACACATGTTTTATCGAAGCCATATGATAACGGGTAAAGTCTTTATTAAGTTCGTTATTATAATGGTTAACAAGATATTCTTTGTAGATATCCATGTCCGGGTTTAGTGTCAGAGATCGGTTTTGTTCTTTATACCACATTTCTCTACGATCATAATGAGAGTAGCACACTACAACTAAAGGGTTTTTTCCTTCTTTCTTGTAGTTCAACATATCCTTAACTACGGTTCTAGCAATATAATCATTAGAACACCCGCCTATCGCATGGTTCACTAAAGGCAAATTAAATCTATCTGCTACTAATTGACTATATCTATTTTGTCTAGTTACTTCCCGATTGATATCGTCTCCTTGATCGCAACCAACTGTGTAACTATCTCCCATAAAATAAATAAAATCATATTCTCTCATAAGTATTACTACCTATAGTAAGTTATGGTCTTTAAGAATTTATAATCTTCATCAAGATATTCTTTCAAGTTGTCTAGTATATCAGGATTAGATATTACATAGTTGTACCAAGGCGAAGAAGTTCTCGAATCAAAATTATCTGACGGCAGCCATTGATTGAAACCAGTCCATCGATCTTGTGAAACTGTTTCGTTAGGGGCTAAATTATATGGGGCAAAAAACTTATCTAATTTGTCCCAGTTTTCAAATTTTATAAAAACTGCGTTATCTAAATTAGCAAAGGGTTTGAACCACACGCTCATAGGGAGAGTATGTATGTCCTCATCTAATTTATTAAACAAAGATTCTTTGTCTAAAGAAAAGTCTTCCAAACTAAAATCTTCCCTAGTTCTAGCACCCGATATCATTCTTACTAATGGATCACGTACAATAAACAGTTTTGCTTTGTGATCATAGTCAGAAAATGCTTCATTAGTATTCCCGATATTTTGCACTACTGTATAAAAATTGTTTATATCAAGCAACCTATAGCTTATCCATTGACTGGCGCATCTGGTGATAGGGCAAAAAACAAAATCTACATCGTTTCTAGTTATAATAGTTGAATATAAATTGCCACCACTAAATTTATTCCAAAGTCCAGTCATAGATTAAACTTTCTCTATTTTGCTTGAGCAGGCAATAGATATTGATATACAGTGAATCCACTATCTACAGTGATCTCTGCGGCACCTTGATCTGAGATACGCACAGTCTTATCACCGGGTAGATCCATGATTGACAAGAACACTTTAACAGGCCACATCCAGTTACGAGTCAAGTTACCAGTCACTCCTGCATGAAACACAAAATTACCTGAGTGAGTTGACGGATCACCAAAGAACATCTTAAGATCACCATTCTCAGTCTTTGCGGTGAAGTTTAGTTCTTCTGCGTTTGCTTGTGCTTGCATCTTTAGACGCATGATACCTGCTACAGTAGGTTCAAATTCTACGTCCCATGCGGCACCTTTAAAAGTTACGTTACGTACTTTTTCATCGATGATAGCTTTTGACATCAAACGATAGTCGTTAATGAAATCACCCGCTGATGTAGCAAAGTGAATAGCAGTTGGTACATCTTCACCGTCTTTTTGTTGGCGAGTCATAGTAATAGAAGCGCCCTTGTCTTCTTTATACACATCAAAACCTAAGATAGTTTTGAGTTTAGTCAAGTTTGGCATACCAAACGTACCAATAAAGTCCGCTACCGGAGTCTTAGTCACACCGTTTACAACCACAGACTTGTCATCTGCGAGTGCAGAAACCTGTGTTTCTTGTGCAGTACCGGACACTTTCACTAAGTCGATGATACCTAGACCGTGTGTGTACTGAATCATATCTTGCAAATTATCTCTCATTGTTTATCCTCTTGTAGTATTTAGGCATTGCTATTGTGTAATATAGCATGGTTTTTTGCATGTGTCAATCACATTTTTACCCATTGTAGAAATTAACGTTATTGTATATTTCTAAATCTTTCCTTAGGTAGTCTTTTAAAAGTTCTAGGTATTTAGGATTTTCTTCTAGGACCTTTTTAATTTTATCTTTTACAGCATAATCCATAACGCTTTTTTCGTTTTGCATCGGGGAAAATATTCTCAACTTCATAATTTCTTTAGTGAAACGTACTAGACTACGAGAAAGAGTAGCACCGTGTTTTAAAAAATGTATTTTATCTAAGTCATAATTTTCTAGATAAAATGATTGTTTGCGGGTATGCATAGTAGAACCCAATTTATTGTTAAAGATGTTGTCTAGTCTGGTTCTGTATTCTAACGCAGAAACATCTCTATGGAAATCTTGAGCGAAACCAGAGCACCAGCGTTCAACAGGTTCTCTCAGTATAGTAAAAGGAATTTTATTTTTTACTTCCTCTGTATTTTCGTACTCATAGTACTTCCAGCCATAATGGTTAAGAAACGCATGGGCTTGAGTAGAAGCATTTTTCACGATAGGGATAAAATAATAATTACTATCAGGGCGTGTGATGATAATATTATTATCGTGACCTGCTAAACGTGGTTCTATCTGCTTCATGTCACCCAAAACTAAACAACTGATCAAACGTTGAATTAGTATCTGTGCTATCACCCAGATCCCATTCTAGTACACCTAATAGATTGTCGATCTTTTTGTCTACTAGAGTTGCTTCCATTGCGCTATCATCGAACGGTAGCTCTTGGAACCACTGAGGCAAACGCAATTGATCTGTTGGATATGCGATACTAGTATATCCTAGTGGATTGCTTTTTAGTTTGCAAACAATAACTTTGAAACCATCCATGATCTCCATTGAATAGTTGTCGCCGTTAACACGCTTTAAAGTGTTCCAGTTCATAGCCGCTCTTACGTGACCGGGCATGTTTGCTTTACCAGTCTTAGAACGCTGTTCTAGTTCAGTATAGTAAGTAAGTTTGTTTGCAGACTTAGGCGAACCTTTAGTCCAAGAGTCTTGCTTAGCCATTGCGATCTTAAACGATTTGATCGTTTCGACTACCTCGTCTTTGCCCTTACCACCAAGAACCATTTCTAAGACTTCCATCAAAAAGTCTTGTACATACTTGGGAGTATCGGCTCGCTTCAAGTCAAGACCCATTGCTTTGACTTTGCCCATCTTACCATCAGTGTCAGTACGCTTGCCTTCGATGTCAATCACATTGATAGCATAACGCTTTTTAGTGATAAACAAACCACGTTCACCAACTACTTCTCTACCTGCTTTGATGATTTCACCCTTAGCACGTGGACAGTGAAACGCTGTTTCCATAAACGCTGTGAAACTGTCATTCACTTGCTCTGCGATGTTATCATAAAGTTGAATAGCCATTTCTTTAGACCACTCGTCTTTACTGATCTGATCTTTTAAGATGGGCCAAGCAGAAAAATAACAAGAGTCAGTATCACCATAGATCATTGCTGTACCAGTGTGATCATAATCACCTGCAATAATCTCATTCACATATGCTGACATATGCTTAGTGATGCATCTACCAGTCAGTGTAGTTGACTGACCAATACGCTTATCGTAGAAACGACAGTGTTCATTAAGAAGTGCACCATAAGCAGAGTTAAGCAAAATTTTGCGAACTAACTGACGCTTATCCCAATACTCACGATCTGCTTGAGTAGTGGACTCTCTAAGTTTCTTCTGCATCACTTTACGATCAGAATACCACTTGCTCAACAAGCCTGGAATCACACCCTCTTGATCTGATCTAAACACAGTGCCGTTAGCACTCAAGATCAGCGGGTTATTAGAATCAAAGATCCACTTCCAGATTTCTGCCGCACTTTTCTGTTCGCTTCTACCATCTTCGTAATCAACAGTCAATATAGTTCCACGTTCTTGATTCAAGATAGCAGTATATTCTAGTGAGCCAAACAACCCTTCCCACAGCAAGCTACCTTCTTCCATGTCGCCTTCTGTGTAACGGGCTTTTTCTTTCGCAAGTTCTACTCCCTTTTCTATCATATACTGATCAGTCAACGTCTGTCTGATCTGTGCTACGATAGTCTCAGGAGCCATGTTAAGTGCCCTGATCGTAGAAGGATACAGAGAGTTGATATCGATTGATCCGATCCACTCATGCATACCTTTCTTTGGAGTAGCAACATATGCACCTGCCGCTTGCTGTTCTCTTGTTGCATTTAGATTCTTTCTATGCTTGTCAGGAACAACAAGACCACGCTCATGCGCTTCGTTCATGATAGCCATTTCGATCATAGCCACAGAACCCATGACAGTTGGTAGCAACACAGTATTCTCATGTGCTAGTTGATTAGCAAGCTCCAAGAACTTGAGTTTGTTATGGATCTTGACCAACAGCATAACGTCTTGTCTGTTATACTGAATAAACGTCTTAAAGTCTTTGTTGTATAACTGATCAAGTGTACCTTCATACTCAGTCTTGCGCTCACCAACTTCCATCTCACCGATAGAATCTAGCGTATAACTGTGGCGTGATTCGTAGTTGTACTTTTTGTACAGTTGAAGATAGTCTAAGTGAATGCGACCAATTAAGTCAAACGTTTCTTCTTCTTTACCAAAACGCTCATACATTCTTTTCTTAGGATGATGACCCATCAAGCAGAATCTACGTGTGTCGTCTTTGCTCATTACTCTTGTGACACGATTAACCATGTATGGAATATCGTATCCTTCTGAGTTCCAGCCAGTCAATACATCAGCGTCTTCGATCAGTTCAAAGAATGCGTCAAACAGTTCTTTCTCTGTCCTAAACAAGATAGTATCGGGGAAGTCTTTGATAGCGTCTTGTGCAGTCTCATACGTCATGTGACTTGGAGGAATAGCCAGACACACTAGTTGATCAAGCCAGTCTAAGTACACGCCTACGGCTGTTACAGGATTGAATGGATCACTTGGTGGAGAGAATCCCTTTGCAGGATCAAAGTCAACCTCGATGTCGAAAAATGCTGTGTGCAATTTGGGCGCATCGACACCCAGATAGTTCTCGCTCAAACATCTGAATACAGGATTGACATCACTCTCAAACGTTTTACGCTTAGAGTGGATGCGTCTTTCTTTTTCGAATTCTGCTTGCTTGCGGGTTGAGAACCTAGAAACAGAGTCCCCAAAGATAGAGCGGTATTTACCTTTGGGGTCTTCGTAATACATCACGAAATTTGTAGGATACTCTTTAAACTCTCTTACACCTTGAGAGTTTCTTTCTACTACAAAAATTCGATCAGTCTGTTTGTCGTGGATTGCGTCTACGTAGGACATTAAAGAGTTTTACCCACAGTCTCCAAGATGTCATTTAGTTGTTCGTGGTCTGCATTAGTGTCAGTAAGTTTTGACTTGTATGCAATTCGGATAGCTTTCTTTAGAATAGCTGGTTTGATTTCAAGTTCTTCTGCAACTGCTTTTACAGTATCGGTAAGCCCACCATTAAGAGTCTCGACCTCATGCATCACTTGAATACCTTCATTCATAAGTTGCTTGAGTTTGAGTACCTGTTCGGGACTAAAGTATTTTCCTGCCATATATTTCTCCTTGAGTTAGTTAGAAATTGTCTGTATAGTATATAGCAGGATTAGGGGTAATGTCAATGTTTTTTGGGTGCTTGATGTTCCCAAATAGTATAAGGAACTTGATGTTTGCAATGATCTACTGCACGTTTCCAATAATTGGCGATATGGTTAGAGTGTGTTATTATGACTACAGAATCAAAAAGGCTATCTAAGACAGTGTAATATACCGGTCTGCGTGATTTATCTCTGTAAGTTATCAACGTTCCCCGTTCCGTCATTGAAAGATATGCCTGTTTTTCTCTCCGTAAATTTTGATATATTTTCCAGCTACCATGTCTGCTTTCGCTTCGATTGGACTACCTGGATAGCTTGACCCGGGGTCGATCTCGTCATTCTCGCCCTGTCTGATGTGTTCAAGTTCGTGGAAAACAGTTCTAAGAATGTCAACTAAGTTTCTGTTATTTGCATAGACCCAGATTTCATCACTACCTAGTTCATGTCTACCTGTATGGTGACCTTCTTGTGCTTCTTTGCTATCATAACTTAATTTGATCTTGGGCATATTTTGTATGTTTAAGATATCACCCATCCATTTAGCGGCTTTCTGCACTTCTTGGTCGATATCGATCTTGTCAGTCTCACGAATCTCGTTCTTCCAAGTGTTGGGTTCACGGCCAAAACGCTTTTTGAAAAGGTCCTTTAAGGCTCTATGGTGTAAGTTATGCTTTTTAGAAACATCTTTTACTAAACGGTCGATAGTATCCGCAGTGTTTGGATCCTGCGCTTTGATTTTCGGTAAGCGATCTGCTAAATCTTGTACAGCAGATTCATACTGTTTGCTTTCGCCACCGCCGCCATCGCCACCACCAGAATCTGCAACGTCATTCGCCCCGCCATAGTAATACCCATAGCCAGCGCCGTATGCAAAGGGTTTTCTTGATCTTGATTTGCGTTTTTTCTTTCTTTCCGTGAGGAATTCGTTAGCTCTCATTATATCGTCCCGTCTTTTATGTATTTATGCGGATTCGTATAATGAGTACCGTTTACAAACGTACGGCTTTCCTCTTAAGTGTCTTACGACTTCTATAAAATCATCTGTAGCATCTGTTCTGACTCCAGTAATCTGTAAAGTCACTCTAGGATGATGGCTAGCGTTAGCAGTAGAGTGCGGAATATTCATCCAATCAAATGAAGTTAAGTCTCCTGCTCTCCACTGATGATAGTTATAGTTACCATAACTCCAGAACTGTCCTGGCTCCCAGTCAGTTAACTGAATCATGTATCGTGAAACTTTAGAAGGATAGTCTGGACACCACTTGTCAAGTTTATCGATGTGCAAGTTCCATACTTGACCTGGATGTTGCACATGTAATCTTACCATAGTGTTTTGAAGATGAAAAGATTTAGCGATATCCATTAGATTGTCAGGTATTTCCCAATTAAGATTAGATACTACATAGTCTTTATCGTAACCCTGCTGTTCTAAATCATATTCTTCTGATAAGTGTTCTTGTTCTGATCTAATCTTGGCTTCTTTATCAGGATTGCCACGTGTACGCCAGGTTGCTTCTTTAGACTCTTGAATGATTCTTTCTATCTGTTGATCAGTCCAGTTGATATAGATAGAACCAATCCTATCTACTGCATCTAATACTGGATGCATTCTAAAATTATCAAAGTGATAGTTGCTTCTTGCTTTAGTTTGTTCCCAACTACTTTGCATAGTTATAATACCTTCACACTAATGTTTTTAAGTTTATAATCTTGGCGATACTGTTCTGGTGGTTCATCAATGTTTAAAAGATTTGCTAATTGCAAATTCGTATAAACAATTGTACCTTCTTTCCTCCAGGCTTTCATGATGTCTGCATTTTGAGCATCAATGATCTTTGACATAGTACGCAAGTCTCTGTAGTATTTATGATATAGCGGGTATGTGATATCAAAATGACCACACCGTACCCACCATCCTAGACATTCATCATCACTTCTGTGAACTAATACGACGGGGCAGTCAGGCCAATGCTGTTTTAAGAAATCAATATGATGTGCGAATACATGAGACTTCACTATCCGCACACCTTCACCTGTGAAGGGTCTATCAAATTCTGCTTCGCATTCTTCTTTAGTATGTTTGTCTAGCTGGTCGAACCAATCACCAAACTCCATACCAGGATCATAATACGCACCTAGATGCATCAGTTTTAATGCTCCGCCGTCAGCATCGTGATAATAAGTTCTTTCGTCACTGTAGTCAGTCTGGTCTATAGATGAACTAAAGTAAATATTCTTTACAACACTGCTCCACTTAGAGCCGGGTGCTCCAGCAACAAAGATGTATTTCACTTGCGATATCCCTCTTTTTCAAAGTATTTCTTATTGCTATCTAACCAATGATCATCAACATAGTGTATATATTTTTGATTTGGATTTTCTCGTAGTATATCATTTAAACGAGGATTACCATAGTCTATTGGGAAACTGAATAGACGTTGTAGTGTTTTAAGATACTTGTGTCTATACAGGTACAACAGTTCTGTACTCATATAAACGGGATTGAAACTATCAAAGTAGTCTTGGAACGCTAAGAATTGATGATAACTGTGTGTTCCACGCAATCTCATCTCTTGTTTTTGTAAAATAAATTCTTCACGACCGATCAAGCCGATCTGGACATTACCTACTTTTTGTAGTTCGGGAATGACTGCTTCATAGTCGGGAACAACAGTCTCCCCCACATCAACATAAGGACAACTTACACTGATAACATGATATTCGTATTCACTCCAATCGATCTTGTGAACGTTTTGAGGATCTCGCCAGATGTCTCCATATGGTTCGAACTCATGCCTGATCCAATAACGATCATTTAATTCTTTCCAACCCCCTACGTCAGGGTGCAGAGCAAGACATTTTGAGAAAACGTGATTGCCTGAACCCTGGGGGCCTGTTATTAACAGGATATTTGTCATATTATTGCTTCGCTAGCTCTGGTTTGTATACAGGCTTCTGACCATATGCTTGTGTGTTCCACCATACTAGATTTTTCAAGTTCTTAGCAGAAGTTTGTTTGCCAAGAATGTCTAGTACTCTAGCACCGTCACGCTCGCCAATGATCCAATCATAATCGCCTGAATCAGCAATCAATGCTTTACGACTTACTGGATCATTTACCATTGCTCTAAGAGCATTTTCAAGTTTTGCTCTGTTGGGATTCTTTTTATCTACCCACAGAGCCTTCTGCAATACATCTCTATAGTTTTTAAGAACTACATATGCATCATAGAAATCGCCTGAAGGAGCTACGCCCCAGCGTTTCTTATAGACTTCAGCAAATGAAAGGTCCTTGAAGTTTCTGTCATTTACGATAGCACCTGTTTTTAAATCTAAGATTCCGTGAGTGAACCAAGTTACGTTCTCGGGAACTTTAGAAGGATGCTTTTTATATGCGGCTGGCGACTCACGTGTAACGTTTAGTTCACCTCGCATATAAGACAAACGTCTTTCACCACCCTTCATACCGGGTACATATGTGATCTTGTCATTAAAGCACTTAAGATATGCATCAAATGATTTTTGAGGACCGCATACTAGCATAGTGATAGCCATAGTGTCAGGATTCTGACCACTACCGGCTGCAAATCTTACTCCGTTTTCCGGATTGCTGTCGTTACGCTTGCCAACAACGATAGTAAGATTTTGCAGACCAAGCAGTGCGTAATCATTATAATTGTAGTCAACTTTAGAGAGTAAAAAGTCTTCTGCATTACCCCCATTGCTAACCATGATTACGTTTGGATCATATCTCAACTCGTTATGAAACTTATTGAATCCCGGAATGTCTCTAGCACCTGGAATATTTTCTACGATGATAGTATCACCGGGCAGTTTCTTTTCAAGTTCTCCTGCAACGATTCTAGCCCATACGTCTGTACCGCCACCTGGATTTTGCGGAACGATAAGACGAAATGTTTCTGCTTGTGCAGTAGATACCATACCTACTAGACACAGTAATGCAAATAACTTTTTAAACATTATGTTAATCTCCTATTAAAATTTCTTTTCAAACACTAAAGCGATACGATTGCGTGACTCATCGTCTTTGAAATGTAAACGATCAAGGTGTAATTCAACAGCATCAGCGAATGACCACTTTACTTTATGCTTTAAGCGTAAACGTGGACCGTGTCTGTAATCATTTTCTTTTGCAGAATTGCCGTTACCACTGAATCCTTCACGATAGTCATATGACACACGCACTTGTAAATCTTTAGTAACTTTGAACTTGTAACCTGGTTGAATAGTCCAGAAGTAAGAATGATCTTTACCATGTGGTAGTTTGATACCTACTTGACCGTTAACTACAAAGTTGCCAACTTCTTGACCGATTCTGATCATATGACGCTGGGTGTTTTTATCACCTTCGAATCTATGATTAGTACGTGAACCATAGCCAAGTTTGAAGCCATTGTCCCATTCACGATCTAAGTCAATTCTTACATTCATCTGATCTTTGCTTGAGACACTAGAATCATCATAACGAACGCCAAACTTGACTTTATCTTGATAACCCTTGTCTTCAGCAAATGCCGGTGTTGTGAACATCAATGATGCACATAATAATACTAATAACTTTTTCATACGTAATTTATCCTTGTTTTGTTGTAGAATATTCCGTAAACAATGGCTACGGTAGCCAGTAAGACTAAAGTACCACTGATAGGTCTAGTGAAAATATCTAGTGGTTCATATAGTCTGATGTATTGATTGAATGTAGCTTCTAGCCGTTCAGCCAATACAAACCCTATGATCAATGCCGCTCTGCTTAACTTGAAACGAGTTAAAAACATTCCAAACAGACAGCACAATCCAAAGATCGCATAATCTTCCCAGTATCCAGTATACTGTACACTACTCCATAATAACAAGCCCATGATAGGCCAGAAATAATAGATGAAAGGAAGATTAGTGATCCTTACTGCATATCTTATAAACACTAATCCTGCAAAGAAACTAATGATCAAAGACCAGAAGTAACTGCTTGCTAGAGTGTCAAAGAATGACAGATCCTGTAATAACGCAGGTGATCCTAATTCGATACCTACGATTAAAAATAATGACATGATGATAGCTTCAAAGTGTGCGCCCGGGATACCAAACAATACTGTAGGAACATATGCGCTTGCTTTCTGTGCGTTGTTAGAACCTTCAGTACCAATCACGCCCTTGATGTTACCCTCACCAAACGGAATCTTTTCGTTTTTATTCCAAGCAACTGTCTGACCATAAGAGAGCCAGTCAGCAACACTGCCACCGATACCGGGAATGACACCGATAACAGCTCCTACAAAACCACCACGCAATCCGTCTACTTTGTGAATCCAAGAATCTTTGAATCCTTGCCAAATCTGTTGCCATTCTGTTTGAATGTTTTTGACAATCACTTGCTTGTGTCTGTTTCTATATGCTTTCATCAGTTCAGGAAACGCTAACACACCTGCTACTAGAGGAGCCATTTGAATAGCACCACCTAAGTAGTCCCATCCAAACGTGAATCTCATCTCGCCTGTCACAGGATGCTGACCAACTAATCCCAAGAATACACCTATCGCTAGTGCGATGATACCCCTGAACCAATATTTGCTGTTGATAAAACATACTGCACAGAACGCTAACAACAAGAACGCAAGAATCTCTGGGATAGCAAATGTCAACACGATGGGGGCATAATAAGGTAAGAACAAGAATACTAAAGCACCCCAGATCAATCCGTTCATTGTTGATGTGCTTAGTGCGGCGCCTAATGCTCTAGCGCCTTCGCCTTTCTGAGTCATGGGAAAGCCATCTACCATAGTAGCGGCACTGCCGTTAGCTCCGGGAATACCCATCACTACACTTGCGAAACTATCACCGATAGCCGCGGCAACTACCATAGCAGTCGTGAATACTACTAGTAAGCTGGGGTCTGCTCTGAACACATCAATGAATCCATATATGGATATCAATCCAATGCCTGCTCCAGCAACGGGTATAACTCCAAACATGAAGCCATACGCTGTGCCAAGCAGTAACCACATAAGGTAATCCATAAAATTTTAGATCCTTTCTGATTTCAGATAAGTAGATATATAAAAATCAAAAGTATTTATACTTTTTTCTCGAAAGGACGAAATTTTACGATGAACAACAAAATTTTTAAGTTAGTGATGGAAAAGTTGCAAGAAGCACTGAATTTACCTAAGTATGATGAAATTCGTGCTAGCCTTGATGAAAACACAAAGTTTGAGGACTTGCATCTTACTCCTGCTAAGTTTGAGAAGTTTAAAGACAAGATCACTGAAACGCTTACTCTGAAAGAACAAGATAAAGTTCGTTGGGAAGGCACCATCAAAGACATTGTTCATCAGTTAGATGTCAAGTATTCTAACATGTTCTTTGGAGAGATTTGGAAGCCGCAGACTGAGCGTTATAGCTATACAGGCTGGCAACTTGTAGACACTGTAAACAAGATGAATCCAAAAGCAGTCTTAGACGTAGGATGCGGTTACAATCAATTCAAGGGCCGGATTCAAAACTTGATTGGTATCGATCCATACAACAACATGTCTGACTATCAAGTTGACATTTTAGAGTATGCAAACGTTGACGAACATTTTGATGCTATCATTGCGCTAGGCTCTATCAACTTTAACAGTAAAGATGATATCAGAGACCGTCTTGCTAATTGCGAAAAACTGTTAGCAAAAGGAGGAAAGATGTTCTTTAGAGTCAACCCAGGCATTCAACATAAGACAGGACCCTGGGTAGATGTGTTTCCTTGGAGCTTTGAAGTAGCGCATGAGTTTGCTAAAGAGTTTGGTGTAGAGTTAGAAACTTTTAAGAAAGATGCAAACGACCGTTTGTATTTTGTTTATCACAAGCCTGCTTAGACTTCTAGTTTTCTGCTAATGATACCTAAACCTGCAACTTGTTTAGGGGTATCATAGCGTTTTGGATCAATCATTGGGTATAAAAATTTAGTTCCGTTTGTGACTATATCAAATTTGCTTCCTGCAGGAACTAAATGTGCTTTTTCATATTTTCTAAACGTGTCTTCATCGACTTCTATAGGTTCACCTATTACTACACTACCTATAGCAACTGCTTTGCCTCGACCAGTGCGAACAATACTGACTCTTTTACCTACGTAGGGTTTAAGAGAATTAGTGTTTCTAGTTTCGTATTTTTTCTTGCCATCTATGATTAAATCAGCGTATGAAATGTTGCCATCAGATTTAACATTGATTCCTATATTAGGAACTGCAATTTCGCTGGCTCGCATGATTAGCCACGCTTCATTAAACGTATACTGCCGATCCTAGAATCAGGAACGTTATATAATCGTTTCATTAATTGTCTTGCTTCGAAATGATTTTTAGCAGATACAGTGAGATCCATATTACCCGTATAGCCTGGTTGCTGTACAAATACAGTAGCAACATATAAGTGTTCAGGCTTTACGATATCAGAGGCTCTCATGTGAGATTACCTATCGTAGATACTTTTTTCTCTAGGACCGTGTTCTGGTTTGAAGAAAGATACAATCTTGTCAAAATTGGTTTTGCTCATGATAGCAACATCTTGCATCTTTTCTTTATCTAGAGGTTTGACTAAAGAATACATCTCCATGAATGCATTAATGTCTTTCATTGGGAGTTTATGTTTGCTACCGTCAGTAAACTTGATTTCATAGTTACCGTCTACGTCAAGTGCTTTACGTAGTTGCATAACAAAGTGAGGTACTTTGTCCGCATCAGGATCTTCTGGCTTCTCGTCTTCTTCGTCCCAATCGTCTTCTTCGTCAGGACGCTTCTTACGTGCTTCATCTAGATCGGCTTCTACGCCAGAAAGTTTTTTGAGTTCGTTAATATCCATACTAGTATTTATCTCATTTGCTTCATAAGTGTTAGTATCACTTCTGGCATCAGAAGCAACACCCATTACCATACCAGGCGAACCGTCGCCCCTATACGAGTTTTCATTTACGATGTCAATAAATGTTCTCATTTAAAATATATTCCTAGTTTTTGTTAGTGTATTTATTCGTATGAATAGCTAGAGCGTACATATTTTTTTATTTTCCAAACGTCTTCTCCAGAAAAAGGGCGCTCTGTAGAAAGTGATGCAGTAAACTTATATGTACCTGCTTTAAACAATTTAAAGAAACTACTCAGCTTCCAATGACCATCTTTTAAATATAATGTTTTATCGGTAGAAGATATCTTGTTGTCAATCGCAACTGTAACTTGTTTGTCTTCATCTAAATGTATTTCGAACGACACCTCATCTGGTAAATGGTCTTTATCGATACTAACAATATTTTTTAAAGTTTGGTCAGGTTTAATATCAACTGCATTTAATTCAGCATGAATTTTGAATGAAGGCATAAAGCCGGTATAGTTGATGCTTGGTCTACATCGATAATCATCTGCGTGTGTTGGGTTTCTGTCAAAGTCTACTAATGCGTCACTGAACTTATTAAGCAATAATGCATCTTCGTCTAGCATATTATGCTTGACTGACTTTGTTACTTGATCTGTTACGAGATCAAAGTGTGAGTACCACATGTGTACATCACAATGTAATCGATCTGGTATACTGATAGCATCATCTTTAAAAAACTTATGTTTTACACAGTTCTTCCAAACTGTGTATTGTCCTTCATCAAACAATGATTCACCAACTAGTTCACTGACCAAAACATCAATCGATTGTTTTGGTATCATATCTATAATTTGTTCGTTGGGGAATCTTCCAGTGATAACTTTGAATTTAGATTGACCGTAGCAACTTTCTAATGCGAATTGTGCTACTTTAGCAGATTGTTCCATTTGTTCTACTGCATAAACGAATTTAGCACCATGTTCTAGTGCGTATGCCGCAAGTAATCCAGTCCCTGAGCCTACATCAAGTACTACCTTGCCTTTAACATGCTTCTTTAATGCATCATAGAAGAACTGATTTCTCAACTTATCGTTAAGCATCATGACATATTGACCGAAAATTCTTTGATTTAACTTTATCATGTTAAAGAATCTTGACCTGTCACGTGTGCATAGACTAATTTCTTGTTTTTAACGCCCCTGACCTCTGTACTTCTTGTATGAACGCTTTTTGTCTTTGTTCATGCTTGATAGTTTGATCGCACCTCTACCGATACTTGTACCTTTGCAGGCTGTGTCGTTGAGTACTCGCTTTGTGTTACCTGTTTTAATTGATTTCGCCATCGTGGTTTCTCCTTATCCCCATCCTAAATCGGCATTATTTTGTTGTGCAAACTTGATTATCTCAAGTAGCTTATCTATATATCTTTCTACTTGAGAAGATGATCTTCCCATATGATACATCATAGGTCCCTGTCTACCAATTCTATCTAGTCCGGTTTCAGGGTCTTTATATCGTTGCATCTTGTTACCCGTGATAGAACCCGGCTCGGTATATTCTTCGGAACCTTGATTTTTAAGCATGATCAGTCTACGCATTATATCAGGTAAATCTTTGTTGTCAATATGCCCGGCGTAATCTGGGTCATCTATCCCCAGCATCTGTTGGATAGCAAATGCGTTTGAATTGCTTACGTTAAGTTCGGGTGCATCTGATACCCATTCTTCTCGTTTACCTTTGCCCCCGCACATATCACAATCCCACTCGTCCTTGCCATATGATTCTTTACCTTTACCGTCACATACCCAACACTTTACTTCTTTTTTAGAACCAAAAGGGTTGTGATAATACTTATTTTCTTTGTCGAAAACGATTGGATCGAAAGTTACACTTTCTTTTAAAGATTGTTTTATGTAATTTTTATGTATATTAACGGTGTCGCCTACCTTCACGCTTGATTTTTTTCCTGGAGCGACTTCAGCAGAAACTATCTCTATCTTATACTTGCCTTTAGGGGAGATGTCAAGTATTTTTCCTTGCAATTTTGCATATTGAGGATAATTTTTTGTGAGGTCAATAACGGAACCCACACTCTCTGTTATAAATTCACTAGCTCTCATTATTTGCCTCCGTATGGTGTCTCACCTGTCAAGTACGGTTTAGAAAACCATAAACGAAACCATTCATTAGTTCCGGGCTGTATATCATTGTCTTTCATGATTTTAGATATCTTGCTAGCAGTGTATGAGATGTTTGAACCCATAGAGTCATCACCCTTCTGTTCGCTGATACCCGCTAATCTCATCAAGTCTTGCTTAACGTGCAAGAACTCAGATGTTCTTGGTAGCTTTCTACCTTCTAAGATAGCTTGCTCATCTTCACGCAATTTGCCTGACTTGATCAAGTCTTGGAACTTGTTCATTGGCATGTACCAATTGCCACTAGATGCCATCTTAAAGCCCATGTCTTTCATCTGCTGATCAGTGTAAGAACCACGCAGTTCACCGGGCTTTACAAAGTGATAGTTGGGTTTCCATTCTTTCTTGGGTTTATTTTGTTGACGTTTTTCTGCTTCACGTTTAGCCCATGCGAGATCACCTAATGACTCTGCTAATTCGTTTTCTAAAAGACTAACATAAGGATCAACATCTGTCTTACTGATATCGTCAAAGTTATCGCTCACTAATTCTGATTCAGTTAATAGATAGTTGATGATGTCTTCGCTAGACTCACGTAGCCATTTGTTGCTTTTAGCAAACGGACTTAAGATGTCTTTTAATTCGGGATATCTATCTAAGAAACGACTGATCTTTTGATCTGTAGTATAAGTTTCTTTTTCACCCCTGCCGTCGAAAATGACTACTGGACCTTTGTCGGGAAAGTAAAGGATATTGTTTATTCTAGTTGTACCTTGAGGAGTCTTGTAATACATTTCATATGCCGTGCCTGGTGGAAGTTGAGGACCTTCTCTCCAGCTGTATCTTCCAGCATATTTTGCACCATGTGGTTTCTTGACAACACTCAGATAAAATTTATCCTCACTATTCCAAGACTGATTTAGTTTTCTTACTTGTTCAGGAGCAACACCCGATTCTTTAGCTTTCTTAGGTGGGATTAATTTTTTAAGCTCTGGCATGTTTTTGTACAATGCATTCACAAGACTGATGTGAGATATAGAATCATTGATACTACTCATACTGCCATCATTGTCAATAAAACCGATATCACCGTTGTCAGGTCTGACATATAGTCCGTGTGAATTGATCAAGTTTCTGTATGAATTACCGTAGTATGGAACTTCTTTCATGATCTTTATGAAGAATTCTGCTAGGGCCGGGTTAGGATATTGTTCTTCCCGCTCCACTCGTCTTTGATGATCGCTCATATCTGTAGGCGCTATCCAACCAGCTCTGTAATAATTTCTACGTTCATCAGACTCTGGAACGTTCCAGATAAATTTATATACAGGGTGTTGACTACCCGCTTTCTTTATGTTATATAAGTTTTCGTTGTTACTAAAGCCAGCTGGAATAGTATCAGTTGTATCTGCTAAGTGACGCATAGTACCTGAACCATGAATTCCAGTATGTTTGCCCTGAACTTCATCTGCTTGTGCTTGAATCTCTTTTTTGACTTCTTCGTTGTCAGCCATGTATGTAGGAATATTCACCTCACGATGAACAGTGGGGCTTAGAGGTACTGCTATACCGTTGTTGAACCAAGTACTATCAGCAGTATCTCCTGGAGAATCTTTCACTGGATTAGTTATTGGAGTAAAATATAGCATCCTACCATTCTTAGCATTAAAGATGTATTCTCTGATATTACCTAAGGTTTTAACTTCATCCGGTTCACCGGCGCCAACTACACCAATATAGTCATTTTTTGTTCTTTCTTTGACATACTCTTTTAACGCAGGGTTCTCATTCATTAATCTATACCATGCATGAGAGCCGTACTGTTCAGTATCACCCCTGTAACCCCTGTCAATCATTTGTGATGCGATTGTTATCATAGCAGGAAGATTTTCTTTTCTACCATAGCGATCATTATAATCTTCACTATATTGAAATGCTACGTTTTCTTTGTTAGGATCTTTAAAGAAAATATCTTCTCTGCCGGGATCGTCAGGACGTCTTTCTACCCTGAATGTATCTGTTTTAACTTGTAAGTCTTCTTCACTATCTGCAACTTTTACTAAAGCAGGGTGAGGCGATTTGGGGTGGATGTTCTCTTTCTTGATAACATCTACCATCTCAGGGAATTTTCTGAATAATGCGATTATCTCAGCTTCGCCAAGTGTTTTTGCATTTAATTTCTTATCATCATCAGTTTCGCCCCAATTGATCAAATCTTTTGGTATAGCGTTTACTTCGATTCGCCCGATCTTACCTGTCTTACCTCTTCTGTCTCTAGCCTGCGTAGTGACTACGTAAGAATCACCTGTCTGCTTATCAGTAACTAATAGTCTAGGTGTACCGTGTGATGTAGCATTACCTGCACGATCTACCTCATCAAATCTTTTAACTTTAACTCGGTCGTTGTCAATAGTTTGTCCAGGAACATATTTTGTTCTGTCATATCCGTAACCACCTGAATGACTCATACTATTGTCAGGTGATACAAATTTTTCTAGACCGGGAAATTTTTCTATAAAATGGTTTATTAAGCCAGGTACTGATCTTTCTTGATCATATCTGTAGCCGTATGAGCGAGTAGAAGTGAGGTCTATAGGTTTAGCACGATCATCAGCGAACGCAGAAATATCAGCACCGACAAAAGTTTTATTTTCTATCTGATCAGTAGCTGGTTGTGCTTCACCCCGATATTTGATAGTTAAAGAATATTTCTCTCCGGGGCGACTTGGATCTTTTGGAATCAAGAAATAATTGTCTTTGGTGATTATATCTCTATCGGCTCTTTCAGTCTGAGTATGATATTTTTTAAGTACAGCATTGCCTATATCGATTTCTTCTGGATTGAATGCTTTTGTACCGGGCAACATGTCTTTTAGATCAGCATGTCTATCTAAGAAAGCAACTTGTTGCAAGAATGACATTTTCTCAAGATTACCCCGAGCATCCATAGTTTCTATGTTATCTACTTCACCGTTAGGGTCCATAGAAAATACTATACCTTCTTGTCCCCCAACATCGTTATCTTTTATATAATAAGCAACAGGTTTCCCGTTCTGACCAAACTCGTATACTTTACCGTTCTGAGTATCTATACTAGAATGAGGAGCCATCCATCCATATTTGGCTGAAGAATTGCTTCCGTGTCTTCTTCCTAAGTCACTAGTAGCATTTTGTATACGATTAAGCGCATCTTTGAACATAGTATTGAGTTCAGGATGCTCTATCATAAACTCATATGGATTCACTTCCTCGTAAGTAGAACGGCGTTGTTCAGATTTAGGAACCCAGCGATATATTCCTTTTTTCAAATCACCAGATCCATATGAAGTGTCACCGACCAAACTGGTTACAAATTTTCCATCTGAAGTATCTATGATAGCATACTTTTCACCAAACTTCACATACGTGTTATCACCTTTTTGTATTTTTTCAGCAGTCTTTGGATCATAACCGTCGATATCTATGCCTAGCTTTTCAGTTAAGCCGGGCATATTTTCTACAAAGTTATATTTCTCTATTGGAGATAACGATCTGTTACTCTCGTTTCTTATCTCTACACGATCATTAATATCTTTTTCGATAAAATATTCTTCACCTTCGTGAGATGGATTCTTTGGAACTACACGCAAGAAGGGTCTATTATTTTTCTTGTAGATGTATAGAGTGTAAGTTTCATCTTTTTTGATGATAGGCTTCTGTAACCAAAACAAACCATATTCTTCTGCTTGCTGTTTAAAGATATCTGCTAGCTGTGGATATTTCTCTACTAGTTGTACAAGCTCACCTTGATTGAGCATTGTATCAGATTCTTCTGCGTACTGTCTAGAATCAAAGTGGAACTGATATTTCTCACCCGGATGTGATGGCTTTCTGGGAATGATGATATACATCGGGCCTTGTCTATTATAGTGGCTGAAGTAGTTATGACCTCTAGTAGCAGCCGTACACCAACGTGTGCCTCTACCAAAGAAGCAAGCGGAAGTTTTATCTTTTGGTTTCAATACTAACAAGTTGTCAGCATCATAGATCAATTCATACTTACCACGCTCTGCTTGTTTGTCTTTGTCAGCTTCCAGTGGATCTTGATACTGATCGACTTCATTCATGAAATCATTAAAAGACTTATACTGACCAATATCGTTCTTTGGTGGCTTGATGTGACGCTTGATTTTTAGTGCATTGAATTTAGCTAGATATTCTGCAACGGTAGAACCGATATCTTCGATACTCATCTGATCGTTGATGTAAGTTCTTACCATCCATTGCACATATTCTTTATTGTTAGTTGGATCGATTTCTTCGAACTTTTTTAGCAGTTTGAAAACAGCCTTAGTTCTTAATTTCTCAATAGCTTCTTCTGCTTTGGCTTTTTCTTCTGGACTAGTTTGGGGATTGTCTACAACTTCTTGTAGTTCATTTTGCTTTAGCCATACATCCATAGGAATACCAGTGACAGTCTGTGCACCGGGTGTTTGTTCTAAGTCTTGGAAGTACCTTAAGAATAACTTTTTGCCAAAGTTCTGTGCGGTTTTCTCGGTATTATACTCTTTAAGTATCTCTCTTGGAAGCATTGTTTACTCCCTAGCTTTTTTCAATATACTTTTGATCATCCAACGATGTTTATTGTGTGCATCTAAACGTTCGGCGATGAAATTAGAGATACCATATTCTTTTTCCGCTTCAGAAACGTCATAGCATTCTTTAAGTAGTTTAATGATGATCTCATTGTCACGTAACAATTCAGCCATCATTAACTCTGCTCTAGGAATCATAGTTTGATCTGGTATCATAGAAAGTTCAGCAAATCTTTCGATTGACCCGGGAGTGTATTCGTCTAATGTACGAATGTATTCTGCGGTTCTATCTAGTGTATTGTCATATACTTCTTCGTATAGTTTACCTAGAAATTTATGATATTGCGGGAAATCGCTACCTTCAACGTTCCAGTGAAAGTTCTGCGATTTGATCACAAATGCATAAGAAGTAGCAAGTAGTTTTTTCAAATATTCAGAAAGCATGATTTAATCCTATTTCATGTATTTATCGATTAATTGTTCTACTGTTGCATTTACTTTAAGTACTGGAACTTTCTTATATTCCAGCTTTTTATATGCATCATATCTGTGATGACCGTTAACTATTCTGCCTTTCTTATCGATGATTAAAGGTTTGTCTTTACCGCCTTCGATCATTTCTATAGTTTTCTTTACTAAGCCTTTCACACGCTCAGTCTGAATAGGAATCAGTTTACTTAATTTGACCTCGCCTTCTTCGATCTCAAAGTCGCCGTTCTCAAAGTGTGATCTATTAAGTTGTGGTAGTTCATCTCGTTTATATATTTTCTGTTCAGTAGTCATAGCAACAGTACGCTCCTGTCCTTTTCGCTTAAACTTATCGTTTTCTTCTTCGTAAGAAGAAGGATAAGGTAGCCCTAAAGATGAACCACCTGCTCCTGCTGATCCGGGGGTACCGCCACCTGCACTTGCTCCCATGCCTTCTGTAGTCCTTTTCTTACCATCAGCAAAGTTTTCTTCCAGTTTGCTTGCATCTATGTACCAAACAGTTGCCTTGCCTACTGTATTGATAAGGCCTATCAGTCTTGTATTACCTGCTATTAGTTCTAATTCACCGTTTGGCTGTTTCATCACAATGGGCATTTCCACTGTGCCCGAGTTCATTGCTGTTTTAAGTCTTGCAACTTTATCAGGTTCTAAATCATCCAGTGTTTCTGAACCGTCTGCACCTGTGTTCCCAATCTTTTTTACACTGTTTTTTGTAACTGTTACTGCTTTGCCAGTTTTAGCAAGTTCTTCCCAGCCCTGTTGTCCTAGCTTGTCTAAAAAATCATAACGGTTTGCTTCTTCCCATTCCACATCAAACTGGGGCTTGACAAAGTTAACGTTTTCTTCTACCTTTTTCTTACGACCTTGACAGTGGGCACGTTGGGAGAATCCTTTTGGATTATTGCAGTTTATAGAACGCTTGTACTTTGCGCTCCACTTTTCTGTAATAAAATCATTTGCTCTCATTTTCTGCTTCTGGCTTCTTGTTTACGTTTTCTTCATAGTACAAGATAATAGCATTTTGTGATTCTATGAAACGTCTTAACTCACCCATGTTTAATGATATGTTCTCATAATCAGGAACGCTGATAGCAAAAAACACAACGTCACCGTTCTCTTTTTCGAATCGTTTTAAGAAATCATCTAAGTTTTCTTTAGTAACTGCATAAAATTGTAGGTCGTACAGCGTGACGGGTTTAGGTCTAGCCTGTATAGGAATCTCTCTGTAGACATACTCAGTTTTTGTCACCACAATGGGTTCGGGAGCAGTAGTAGCACAACCGACTAAACTACTCGCTAGGAGGGTTAGAACCAGTAATTTCTTCCAGCTCTCTGAATAATTTTTCTGTTGCATCATTTACTCGTCTTTCTATTAGTCCTGGTTTTTGCATCGTTAAAACAGTTAAGTTATGTCTTCTTAACTTACTTGCTAAGTCATCTGCATATTTTTCAGAAGCAACCAGCTGAGAACGCAGTTGGTCATTTGCTTGAGCGATCTGCAGGGCTTCTTGCTGTTGTCTAACAATCGTTTCGTTGTTGTCTTTAATTGCTTGCTGTAATTGTTCTTGATTAGCTTTTAGTGTGGCTATGTTTTCGTTTAGAACTTTGATTGTTTCTTGTGAATTGTTATAGTACCATCTACCTGCTAAAGTTATGCTTACTAATAATACAAGTAGTCCGCCTATTACGTATTCTCTTATACCAAACATTGTAATTATCCTTTACTACTTTTCTTTTTTGTAGCAACGTTCTTTGCTTTTCCCTTACGTTCTGGATTTGGATCTTCTCTGCGCTTGCGTCTTGCGGCGCTTGCTCTACCTTTCTTGCCTAGTGACTGTGCTTTCTTTTGTGGTAAACATTTTGGTTTACCTTCACTGTCATCACCCCTAGCACAAGAACCCCTGATTTTACCATCAGGACCAAATCTGACCCACTTTTCTTTAAACCATTTACGTAGATTTTCTTCTAGCTCTTGTTCAGATATTTTCCTACAGCTTCCGGGCGTACCTTGCTTAGTGCCAGGAACTCTTTCATATCCCTTCCAACATGCTTCTAATATCTGACGATATCTCATTTGCTTTTCTTACCCCAATTTTTAGCGCCTTTCTTTCTGCATTGTACTAGCGCACCGCTAGCATATGCAGAAGGCCATACCTTATAACGGCTCTTGACTTTGTAATAGCAAGCATCTTTCTTTTCGTTAATCAATTCTTCGCTTACCATCTCTCCACCGCAATGAGGACATTTCTCATGTGTATTAGAAACGATACCTTCTAAGATGCGTGAAGTCTGTGACTTGGCAAGTTTTACTGCTACGGATTCTTTGACTTCTTTTTTGTCATTGCCTCTGTGTGGTTCAGGACGTTGTCTGTCAGGTCTTTCTGATCTCTTCGCCATTGGATCTGACATTGAGGCTCCGAATTCTTTTTCGAACTGTTTAGAAAGCATACCAAACAAATCATTTGCACCGCTTTCTCTTACATCTTCTTCATCTTCTTCATCGTCATCATCAGCATAACGTACAGCATCTTCAAATGGCTCTACTAAATTAAACACAGCAGATTCTAATTCGTTTTTTGCTTCATAAACTCTGTCGATGTAATATTCTAATTCTTTTTCGTCAATACCACGTTGTTCAGCAAGTTGACGTATTTCATTGATAATCTCTATATGATTATCAAAATACTTAATTGCTTTTGTAATTTGTAGTGCATCTTTGTATGCTCTTTCTGCATCAAATTTTTTATCCCAAGACATTTATTTCTTCTCCGCAAGTGATGTACCGGTAAGTGTTCCACCTTGAATGCCTACAGTGTTAGGACCTTTGGGCTTTTTATCTAAGATGTTACCGGTGTTGATTCTGTCATCTTCGCCTTGACCATACTCAGATGCTTCACGCATCATCATTTGGTGTTCGATTGAGTCTTTAACTGAACTAATGTAATCACTTGCTAGAGTAATATAAGATTGTTGCCAACCCATTATACCTTCGTCTTCAGTGCGATATCTGATTAAATCATAAAGTTCTTTTGCATTTTTAGCGATTGCGAAAAGATCACTTCTAGCCATTTCAACTTCGTGGTCTCTGCGATCTTCTTCATGCGTAATAAAACTTTTGTCTTTCTTTTTACGCATGCCAGGAAGAATGATTAAATCTTGTTCGATGATCTCTTCCTCACGTAACATAGCCTGCATATCTTGTTTAGACTTACCGTACTTTTTCATAAAGTTACCGTTATCTAAGTTTTCGATATCATACGCAAGTTCTTTCATCTTGCCTTCAGATACTTGCTTACGTGCTTCTGCGCTGTTAGCGTATTTCTGCTTGGTCTTTTTGCCAGTGAACATAGAACCTGAACGTTTCTGAGTACCCAATGGGGCACTTACTGTAGCAACACTTCCGGCTCCAGTAGCGCCTGCTGATGCAGATTCGGTGATTTCGTTGAATTTCATTAGTCAATCCCTGTGTATAATATAGTATTTATCAATATACAGAGTTATTGACAAGAAAGAAACTATCGTTTATCTTCGATAGATTTGAGTAAGTTTGGAATTTCTTCTTTTTGAATCAGTTTGATGATAGTTTCAGTGAGGCTAATCTCTTGCCGGACCCAGTTCATTTTGGTCAGCAATCGTTTTAATTCGTCTTCATAGAATTCTAGCTCACGTTCTTTGCGGAGCTTTTCTTCTATCAAGTCAGCAATTAGAATAATCTTCGCTGTCATTAAAGTATTTATTTCAGGAATAAAAAAGCCGGCCCCTGGGAGAGGGCCGGCCAACTTAGTCAATATAGTTAAGGAACTATATTACGGAGCACCTGGCTTAGCGAACTGTTGTTCATTAACCAGGGGTTGTTCTACCACGGCTTGGGGCGCCGGAGCAGGAACTTCGCCAGTGTCTAACGTAACATTACCGTCAGCATCTGGAGTTAACTGTTGTGCTTGCAACGCTTGTTGTTGCTGTTGTTGTTGCATATAAAGAGGACCAATGTTATCCATGAGATACTGTTGATTTTCCATACAGAAAACATATGATCCAGAGTGTCTTAAAAGTACACGCTTATCGACCCAAATTTTTCCTCCCATATCACGCCAGTTCTCACAGAAAGTCCAGTCTTCAGAATAGTAACGATTCTGACGGACTGCTGTATCGAAATAAGTTTTTAAGTGCTGATCAAAGATTGGATCTAAGCCGATATCGTTTTTGTACTGCTTCACAGCAGGGTGAGAGTTCATTTTTCCAAATACATGCTTCTTCATCAACAAGAAACCTGTACCTGCTTTTGAAACTTCTTGTAGACCATCAGGGCCTTCTTCTGCACCATCGAATCCATTTACTACCCACTTGATGGGCATAGTCTTCATTGGGTACAAGCCACCGATAACGTCTACGTCTCTGTTAAGTAGAACTAACAGATGCCAAGGCTCCCAACCGATATCTGCGTCTACGAAAAATAAGTGAGTTGCATCAGGCATGTTCAAGAACTTAGCAGTTAGCGTATTTCTTGCACGACTGATCAGTGATTCATTTACCATTGTTTCAAGTGTCCAGTCAATGTTTAACTGGCGAGCAGTGTTAGCCCACTTGATAAAACTCATGAATGTAGATTCAGTAAGCATACCACCATAACATGGCATAGCAATATGCACACGTGTGGTTCTTAAGAAGTCTACATTAACTTGGACTTGATTCTGTCCTGGGTTGGGGGTCTGATTTGGAACTCCCGCTTGCATTTCCTGTACAGCTTCTTGTAGTTGCTCTACTGGAATATTTGCCTCTTCCTTTTTTGCGCCCCGTTTTGTCTTTCTAGTTGCCATTGTTTCCTCTCTGTAATAAAGTAGCGTAACACTATTATTTACTACGTTAGAGAGGGGTGGAATTATTTTTCTGGCAGATAATCGTGCTTTTCGGCAACCTTCCAGAACTTAGCGGGCTGGGGTCCTACACGTTTTGTTTTCAACTCTTGTGGTCTAAGGACTTTAGGACCGGATGTATCTACATCACCGCCGGGCATAGGTGCTAGAATAGGATCATTTCTAAATGATTCGAATGCATGAGCCTTTCTGTTAAGCCATGCTTCTCTCAAAACATTAGCCTTGTTTAATAACGATTCTAAGAAGTTACCGTCATCATCAGGTAAAGGATCATCTTCGTCTTTGAAGTTTTGAATGTATCTGATCATTTGTTTACAGTCATGATAGAAATCTAACATGTTTAATGGCAACAAACCTAACTGTTCCATCTCTTCCAATTCTTCGTGGATGCCCATTATCGCATCTTCGATCTTGGCTAGATATTGTACTCTTTGCTCATACTTCTGTTGGATCTGTTGTTTGTTGGCTTCAGGCTCTCTGAAATCTACATTGATTACTTCACCTTCCATCATCTCAAAAAACTTACGATGCAAGTGTGCAGTTTTTTCTTTTTCTTCATCACTAGTTTCTTTGATCATCTTGCGGATCTTAGCAACACTTTCACCAACAAATGCGCCTGCATACTGATGAGATTTCTTTAGACGTAATTCTTCGCTAGGTTGCGTGCCTGCGGCTGGTTCATCTTGACCATCACCTACATTCCAGTAATAATCTTCTTCGATCTTATCCCAGATATTTCTTTCGTCTGTTCTTTGTGAATAAGGAAATACTTTTTCCCACTTACCATCGATGCCTTTTTTAATGAACTCGCCCTGCTTATACTTGCTTGGGAAGTAACCGTGTACTCGCATCGCTTCTTCGGCTGAGTATCTCCAACCTTCACGTTTTGCTTGATCAAGTTTAGCGTGTACCCAAGAACGTTTTTTTAATTTTTTATCTGCAGGATCGTATCTCAACAGTACATCTGCTTCGTCATACGGATCGTATGCTTCTGCTACATCGTCTGGATCATCAGGTGGATTTTTATATGCTTGTTGAATTAGTTTTTCCATAATCTCATCTACAGTGATCATGGCACGTTGTTTTCTATTACCCTCTTTCCATCTTACTACTACGAAAGCATCAAGTAAGTCATCACGATATTCAATGTCGATGCCTTTCTGTGCCATTGCGGCTTTAAAAAATTTACCGTCTTCAGTGTCTTTTACTTGATACCAGTATAATACTTTATCTTCTAAATCCGCCGGCAATTTAGTATATCCGGGGGTGAATGATACAACTTCACCCTCAGTCAACTCACCCATGCCAGCATTGATCATCTGCACTACGTTATCGATAAGTTTCTTATTGCCTGTAGTGTTTGGATAAAG
>Ga0099850_1000005_pt1 | contig 78532 bp, 88 predicted proteins | sample CB_VirMetaG_5_FD_79182 | JGI IMG/M metagenome (GOLD analysis project Ga0099850, IMG submission 79182) | Freshwater to marine saline gradient viral communities from Chesapeake Bay - CB_1508_1D Viral MetaG | ecosystem: Environmental > Aquatic > Marine > Coastal | place: USA: Chesapeake Bay... | reverse complement strand
TTTTAGCTAATAAGCCTGATTGCGCGGTACAATCCGCAAACTGGTCCGTTAATAAAGATGGAAATGGAAAAATGCAAGGTAACGGATCAATTAACGGAATAAAATCATCATGAGTTTGATTACTATAAATGGCGTTAATCCTTTCTCGGGACAGTCAGATCCATACATATCTTTGAGCTCAAATATTAGTTATGAAGGTGGCGAGGGAGAAATAAAAAATACCTACACTTTGAATGGAGCTATCACTGGATGTGATAAACAAACTTTAATAGATTTACAAACAGGATTAGCTTACAGCTTTGATTGGGAGAGAGACGTCACAATCCCGCAAAACATAAAAATAAGCGGCGTTATTGAAGCTAGCCCAACTTCTCAAATAGTACCAGTTTCTTTAAATTTTGATAGCAGCAATTATATTGGAGCAATTAATTATACTTTAACTCTTGAATTATTTACAGGGTTACTTCGACCTACAGAGGAAGAAGAGAACTTAATAGAAAAAGTTCATACGGAAACAACCAATATTGACGAAAACGAATGCGTTTCTATATCTACCAACATTTCTTGTCGGCCAAACCAAAATTTAACAGGATGTGGTGCAATTGAGGCTGCTAATAGATGGATAAGCGGGCAACTAGGAAAGACAAAGCTTGGAGAAATTACAAGAACAAAAAATCTTCCATTAAATTCAGAGTCTTTAACAATCAACCCAATTACATCTTCAGTATCTTATAGCAGTCAGCACGGACAAGATTGCGACGATATTACGGAAGCTGGTGCGCCTCATACCGGATTTCAAATGGCGTATTGTACCGAAAGTAATCTGGAAGATAACAACTGCGTCAGTGGAAATAGCATAACCAAATATAATGGAGAAGTTTATAAATCAGGAGCTATTGAATCAGATTTGGTCAAATATTTAAATGATAATTTATTAACTGGATTTCCTAATCATAAAAACTTATCAATTGATTATACCAACTCTCAAGACAGTATAGTTTTTTCATTTGACAGTCTTTCTAATGTTAATGGGTTAGTTTATGAACCAAGGGATTTATTGATTGATGATTATACTACGACTGTTGATATCAACCACGAAAATAGCTCGAAATCATATTCCGTAGATGGTACTATAAGTATACTTAATAAAACAAACGAAAATAATAATACAGTCTTGGAAATGACAACCACAGAAGTATTAAATAGAGCAAAAGATCATATTGATGGAGAAGGTCCATTATCGAGCATTTCAATAAATAGAAATGATCAAGAAGGCTCTCTTTCTTATAGCGCTAAATTCTCTGATGGAAACAATCCAGACGAAAACGAGAGCGGAATATCAAATAGATCTGTAAGCTATACGCCAAGCTTGTATCAATACAATGTAAGACATACGTTAGAGTGTGAATATGCAATATCTAAATCAAGATGCCCCACCAGAGGCTCCGTATCGGCCTCGGTTACGTCTGCATCTGGAAGCGGTTACGATTATTTATCTGTTGCACAAAATGAAGCTACAAGATTAATCAATACTTTCGGCGGAGAAAGAGAAGAAGATGAAGATATAGATTATACAAATGATAAATCTTCTGTAACTGTGACCAAAAGTTATACTTTTAAGGGGACTCCTTTTAATTGATATGTCTGTTTATTTAATAAACCAAACATTAGAAGATGCTGGAATAACTGGCCTTCAAATACTTTATGATTTCTCTGATTTTTCAGGGCAATATATCAATTCTATATCAGGAGGAGATAATCAATATTCAGGTCATATAAAAAATTTTTCTAGTTCATTTACAGGTCAATCAAGTGGGTCTGGATTTTTTAATGGACAATATATAGAGATTGAAAATTCTGCTAATATATTTTCTGAAAATGCTACAATAATATTTTCTGCAAGAAAGACGGGAATAAACAATAGTACGATTTTTAGCCATCTGGATCAAAATGGGCCTTCTGGTTGGGAGGTCGGAGTTAATGAAGCTAACAAGTTGTACTTTAAAAACTTTCAGGATGGAACGCCTAATTATTACTTTTTTAATGGCTACCTTTCTGATCAAAATATGTGTGCCGTTTCGGTAAGTGAATTTGGAGCAGTCTCTTTGCATAGACTAAATTTTGCCAATACTCCAGAAGAGCCGTTTTCAAGATCATTTCAAAATAGCGAAAATTTTACAAACGAAGTTTCTTATTATGGAGTTGATTCTGAATCATGGAGCGTTCAAGATTATTCAATCTCCAATGGAAGTTCATGGAATATAGGAAGCGGAGAATTTTTGCATGAGGGATATATTGATTATTTCTTGTATTTTTCTGAAGAGCTTCAAGCTAATTCAATAAAGCAAATATTTAACGCTGTTTATGCAGAGGGAGAAATGATACCTGCGGTTAGCGGTCAAGTATCTGGAGACATAACTGGATATTTAAAAACATCTTCAGGAGTCAGTGGAAAGATAGGACAAGCTCTTTCGGGTACTGGGTTTATAGGTAGAAGTGGATTTTACGTATATGATTCTGGAGTCGCTCAAACTGGATGCGTAGGAATTTCTGGAGAAGTGTTTATACCTTATACAGGAATAGAAAAAATTACAGGAACAGATCAAATCGGACAAGATCTTTATAAAAAAGTAACAAATCTTTCTTACACTTTTGGATTGAGCGGCGATCCGGAGATTGGAGTTTTGACAGATTACGAAACTTCAGGATATAATTGGCATTTTAGCGGAAACAGCGGAACATACAAAGGAGATAGTGCGGTTGGGCCTGCTAATACAATTTTTGGAATAACTGGATTCGAGATAGTAGAGGTAACTGGATATATACAAGGAAACTCTACCGAACTATATCAAGAAACAGATGTTTCTGGGATCATGTATAATGAATATTCTTATGAGCCACAATATGCACCTCCTGTATATTATTTAATTTCCGGAGCTTATTTTAGCGGAAACAGGGATGAACCAGACGCTCAATATTTTCCTAATTCATTAACCTTAATAGGCGACGTGGATTTAGAAGATTTTTATGAAATAATTTTTGATATAGAACAAGACGTTAAAATAGAAAAGAAAGCTGACATAGGAGTAGGAATAACTACCGATCAATTTGTTGGGTTCATGAATGATACCCTTGAGGAATACGAAGCTGATATTCAATTAAATGGAGTTTCGCAATTTACTGGCGCAATTACTTTTTCTAAGAATCAATACAATAAACCATATTTTGAAGTCGTTAGCGGAGCTTATGTAGATTCTAATCTAGTATATACGACTGATTCTCTAGATCAAAATGACGAGTTAAGATACGATAACCCTTTAAGTGGAGAAAAAAGATCGCTCACTATCAACTCGTTATCAGATTATTCAAGCTCTCCATTTTCATTTGATGTTTCTGATTCAGACGTATTTTTTAATGGCGTTAAAATATATTCTGGGATAGATTATATATATAATGGAGGATTTTATCCCAGTGGAAATGTCACTGGATCAACTGGGTTTTATTTCACTAGACCTTTTTATTCTGGAGCTATTAGTACGACTGGTTCTGGACAGGATATGATCCATGTTGATCATGATGAAATATCGCCAGACAAAACTTTGTTTTATATTAATGGAATAAGGGGAAAAAAGAGTGATTTTATTGAACACGCAAGATATAGCGATTTAATCACTGGAACAAGAACATTCGCAATTAAAGAGAGAATATTTTTCTCACAGAACGGAGAGGATCAAAGGCCATGACATGTAATATTATTAATCCAGACCATGCAAAAATAAATGGTGGAAATTCAGCTTATGGAGGGTTCTTGACAAGCGTTTCTTTAAACCTTGCTGGCCTTAACGGTGGAAATTCAGCAAACGTAACGCTCGAAGGGGTTGGATTGCAAAGACCAAAACCCGGCGATCAGATTATTATTGACATCATGGGTCAAAAGATGAAATTTGATATAGCTGGTTTCAATTACAACGATTCTGCGGATTCGATTCCTACTTTGACTTTAAATTGCCAAGACACTTCTCATAGATATTTAGATCATAACTTTATAGGGCTAAGGGGAGATATACCTGAGGGGATCAATAATGTCTATGCATTAGGATTTAAGTTTGGAAAAAAACCTAACAGTAACGCTTTGAACACATTGGGAGATTATGCTTCTGGTTCAGACGAACAATGGGTAAAACTTGAGGACGCTTATCGAGAAGCGGGTATAACAAATCCAGCTCAAAAAGCAGCGGATACGCCCGGAAAAACTTTGTATTTTGGTGGTGGTGCCTATAGTTTGGAATGGGCCATGGGGAATTTATTGGGTGTATTTATACCAGCTGGTCCATATGATGCGACAGGAAGTTTTCGAGCTGTATTGTCTCAAATATCAAATGAAACTGGAATTTTCATGTATTGGGACTTGAATAAGGATGTGGTAAAGGGTTTCATGCCATCAAACATAAGCGGAGGCGTGTCGGTATTAAAAAGTTGGACGAGCTTGCCCGGATGCAAAGTTTTAAGCATAGGAGATTCAAATGACTTTACGGTTACTCAAGGAGTTGGTGCGATAGGGACATTTGATAGCGACGCTCCAGACAAAGGCGGGAAGCCTTCAAAATATTATTCAGCTGAATTATTAGATCCAGATCTTCATTATAGTGGATGTGGTAATCCTGACGCTCCTTTAACGGTGATTGATTTAAAAGATTTTGATGTTGAGATGGCAATGGGCGCATCATACGATCCAAAAATTTATGCATATTTTGTTTTGCAGACTATTTTAACTGAAAATTCAAGAAAAGCATCTAGAATTGGATGTGTTAAAACAGCAACACAAGGACGAGATAATGTTAATAACCAACTGCAATTTTGCTGGGAAGACAATTTTTCAGCTGGCGCATTTCCACCTCAAAGGTCTACTAATATATCAGACTGGAACAATGCTTTTATTGTTGATTATTATATGACAAATGCGAAAGGAAATTGTTCTATGGAAGAAATACTTCCTTTAGCTGTACAAGTAGACAGTGCTGCCGCTAAGGGTTTATTAGACCAACAAGAAACAGAATGGTCAAAAAACCCAGCTCAATTTCCAGCTTTAATTGGTGGAGATTTAGCGGAGAATAATAGGAAGCAACTTGAATTTAAAAACGCAGCAATGTTTGGTCATACCCCTAATATTGCAACTAGCATATTAAATGCAGATGGTAGTTTATCTGGAGACAGTGATCTGTTGAGATTATATCTTCAATCAATAATCGCTTTTAAAAACAATTTTTTTGTAGTTACTGGATGTTTTAAAGACAAAGGGAAGAGGAAATGCAGTAAAGATGGAGAATTTTATTATGAAGTTGACCCAAAAACAGGAAAGCCTAAAAAAATAAAAATTCCTAATGTCATGGGTTTTTTAGCAACAACAGACAAATCAACCGCAATAAGCTCTGCAGAGCCAGAAGATGGATACGAGCATCATCCAGTTAATCCATTCATTTCATTAGAAGAATGCGGAATATCAACTTTGCAAGAATTCGCTATGAATTTGTCTTTCATGTATAACAAAGGGTCATGCTCTATAGATTTTATGAAAAAAAATTCTGTAGTTGGTTTTATTTATGCTTTATATAATAATAAATTAAAGGAATATTTTTCCGAAATAAAAGCGGGGGGTAACGGTGACATAAACAAACTAGAAGATGAATGGAAAGCAAATAATACAAGATTAGCAGAAGATCCAGAGTTAAACATACATCTAGTAATAAAACAGGCAGAAAGCAACGTCAATCCATTTGCAAAAACATCAATAACATGCGGGCAAAACGGAAGAAGTAAGACTGATTCTTTTTCTAGTGGAGCCGAGGTAATCACTAAATTGTATGGTGATTTAAATGCAGACTTAGGCAATGCAATAAGCCCAATATTTGGACAAGGGCCAATTAATCTTGGGCCAAACCTTGTGACGGGGGGCAATTTTACCAATGATAATAATGTAGTTAATTTAATGCTTATTTCCGATTCATACATACAAAACGCGATACAAGAAGTGGTAATTGAAGAAGGCAAAAAACAAGTTAAGCTATGGTATGATGTAGGACAAAGTGGTGGTGGTAATTTTCATATGGGATACGGTAATATGATTGACCAAAATAAAACTTGGACTAAAAGACTAGAAACAGGTTTGACAATAACCGCCGCTGACGTAGGCTTGACGAATCAAGGCTTTGCAAGTTTTGCTGCTGATGCGGCAGATAGGTTCAATAAAGTATCAAGAAGAAACCAATCCCTTATGTTTAATGAATTGAAGCTTAAAGTTGATAAAAGTGTATACATAGATGATCTTGTTGCGGAAAAATATACTGCAGAAGCATTGATTACCAAGGAGGGAACCGTAACAATACCAAGTTTTGAGGAAGGTCTAGAATCATTAACTATCTCTTCGTCGCCAAATGGAGACTCTAGCGTGACGGTTACAGTAAGCAATGCTGCAGTACGAGCTGCAAGAAAAGCCATGGCGGAGTCTATAGCAAAAGGAACTAAGGGAATGCAAAGCAATAGAACGATCACAAACGATCCAAAATATAACATGTCAAATACGCAATTAAAGCGTCTAATGTAAAATGAGTTTTTTTGAACCACAGAGTGGAAATTTTAACTACGCTTTTAATGTTACAGTATCAACTGGAACAAATGCTTCTTGGGGCTTTTCCATGGGTTATCTTAGCGGCTCCGAATCTTTATATGAAGATACTGATTTATACCAATACATTGGTAGCGAAATAGGAAATGCATATTCAGTTAGTCAATCAAACGATTACTTGTTTGTTGGTAATCCAGAATCTGGTTTGGTGGATGTTTTTCAAAATCCATTTTATTTGAGCGGTGATCAGAATAACAATTTTGAAAAAATAAATAGGTTGCTGGGAAGTGGGGTTTCTGATATTAGTGGTTTTGGAGAATACGTAAAAGCCGAAGATGATTTCGCTTTAGTAGGAGCACCCCTTAGTAATGGAAATAGTGGAGCGACTTTTGCATTTTTTAAAACATTAGTAAATTTAGGAGGAGCAACAGGGACGGGATCTTGGAATCAAGAAAGTTTTTTAACTGGATATTCTGAAAGCGGATATTTTGGATCTCGTTTTGATTTGATTGCAGATGGCGCGGAATACATAGCCGCAATTTCTGCAACAGGAGAAGTTTCTGGAAGTGGTTGCGTTTATCTTTATGATCAAAGCGCAAGAAGATTTTTGAAAAAAATTGAAGCTAGCGGAGAAGGGGTTGCATCATTTGGTAAGTCCGTGGGATTTTGTGAAATAGAAAACGTAAAATATCTAGCTATTGGATACGATCAAAACGGAACGGGAAAACTCAATACATACAAAGAGTCATATCAGGGACAAAAAGACTTTTCATTTTACCAGCAAATTGATTCGGATAGCTCTCATAGCGGAGATATGTTCGCCCATCAAGTAGATGGATTTGAAGATAAGTTTTTAGTTTCTGCTCCGAATGAAAATCAAACTGGGGCAGTGCATTACTACTTGTTTAATAATGACATAGCTCAATTTGAGCTTGTACAAAAAATCACTAAAGACAATAATGGGAGTGGTCATTTTTTCGGTAAGAATATTTCTTTTGATGGAGTTCATCTAGTCGCAACGTCAAATAAAAATTCTGGAATAGCATGTATTTATTATAATGACGAAAATTTCTTTGAAGAAGTTTCTCAAGTTACTGGAACAAATAATTTAGTTAGCGGAACTTTTGGGGGAAATACATCTGGTTCGTTTGCAACTTCTCTTCTTGGCGATGTCGTGGTAATTGGCTCTAGTTATGAAACGGGAATTTATTATTTCTCAACAGGAGATTATCAATTTGACAATATAACGGGGATATCTTTTTCTGGATCACAAGGAAAACTTTATGATTCAGATGGTCATTTCTTATATGGATACCAAGCAAACGAACAATTTGCAGTTAGCGGAAGTGTACAAACAGGAAGTTATAATGTATTTATAAAAGACCATTTATATAATGGTCATATAGAAAAGCCAAATATAGTATCTAATTGGTTTGATTTTGATGGGACTGGTAATCTATCTTATTACGATGGTTCTATTTATACTATCGAATTATAAGATTAAGAATTTTCTTTCATAATATCCACATCGCTTAACTGATACCAGTTATTAAGATCATTGCTAGCATTAACTTTGAACTTTTTAGGAAGTCCGGGTTGCATTCCAATTCTTGCAAAAGTTGTAATTTTATTGATTTCAATTTCTTCTTGAAGATCAATTGTTAAAAAGTGAGGAAATTGCCCACGGTTTTTCGGATTGCTTTGCCAGCTTTCACCGTCGGTTAAGAAACCTTTGGCTTTTGCATTTTCTGATTCTGAAGAAAAGCTTATGATTTTTGCATTCTTTGGATGAACTGGCTCTATATTAAATTTTTGCAAAGCAGCATGACCATCATAAGAGTCATATATTTCATAATTTAGATATCTAAAATTACTAGGAGTTTTAAAACTTATTACAGAATCTTGCCAAGAAGTAATTTTCTGAGGTAAAATATATTTTTTATCGTCTTTGTTTTCGGTTTCTGGTTCTACATCTAATTTAGGAGATTCGGGGTTGTCTAGGTTATCTATTATTTCCTGTATATTTACATGGGGTTGAGTTTCTCCAAAATGTTCTATAATGTCATCATATGGGATGCCAAGCTCTCTGTGGCCAATCAAATAGTTTCTAATTCTTTCTTTAATAATTAGGGGATATTGAATACCTCTTGGCCTGTCGAATCTATGGACCCACCTTAAGAATGGGAGGCACCAAATTCTTCTTTTGTTTTTTTTGTATTTTTTATGTATGTATCCCTCTTCGCCCCCAAAGCCTTTGAAGTCATCATTGAATCCCATCCAGCTTTTCGTTCTAGCCGCAAATATTCCTAAGCCATGCATTGGTATTTCAAATGGATCGTCTTCAGGACTGTCACCCCTTCCTTTTGTTGCGTAGCCCCAAGTTCCAAACATATTGTCTCTCCATTTTGGGTCCATATGCGTAACGGGAGCATGTCCGTCTAAAACGTCATAAAGCATTGGTCCGTGATATAGATCATCACTTTCTGGATTTTTGTCAAAAAAATCTATCAACCTTTTAATCGTCTCAGGTTCAAACAAAACATGACAATCAATACTCATGCAAAATTTACCTTTTGCATTATTAAAAATTTCATTGCGTACCGCAGTACTCCTTTTTTCCGTAAAAGGGATGTATCTAATGCATTGAGTAGTCTCGCAAAAATGCTTAGTAGCTTTACCTTCTGCGCTCTCAGGATTGTTATCTATAATAACAAAATCCAAATCATCTTTAATGTCTAAATTATTAAGGCGCAAAGATTGATAAGAAAAGTATACACCCTCAAAATCATCATAAACAGCAGAACCTATCGTGAGTTTTTTCACAAGCTAAGTATACCAGAAAAAAGAGAGAATGTCAAGAGTTAAAATTGTAACCAAAATATTTAATATCTTCTTCGTATGTCTTTGCTACTAAATCGATAGTTTCTTGATCGAAATATTCTTGATATGGTTTCTTTTTTGATTTATTTTTATGCGCCAGTTCTTTTTTTTCTATATTCAATTGTCTACAAACACTGGAGTAATCTTCTTGAAGATTTTCGAATCTTCCAATAAAATCAATTTTAAAATTTTCATGAATAACAAATTGTTTTTGGGGCTTGCAATGGTTTGCATAGCCGCATGGAGTTTTTGCTAACTCACAAACTTTTTTAATTTTTTCTTTTATGGTCGTGCAGTCTTTAAAAACTAATTGTATTTGACCACAAAAGCATTCAGATATTACTCTATCCCAAGGATTTCGAACAAATGTAAATTTAAAAAAGGAATCTAGCTCTCTTCTCGATAACTCTTTTGATATCTCGATCTGTTTAATTGTTAAATGGTTTAGCGGGGCATTGAAACCCATTGGTTTTTTTGACCATTCGGAGCGCTTAAATGAACAAGACTCATCCTCGAGGGCTATCTCTAAAGAGGTACCTGCAGTTTTAGGTATATGAATAAAGACAAATTTTTTTTTCTTGGAAATCACAAAGAAAACTCTATTAATTTTTGATTTCTAGGGTGACCCCAATCACCTATATAATTAAAGCGCAACCCGACTTCATCAGCAATTTCTTTATAGAAAGATGTGTGTACATAATAAGGTTCACAATAAGTCGTGGTATCTCTAGATGGAGCTTCAAAAATACTAGCAAAAAAACACCCGTTTGGGCGAAGTACTTGACGAGCATTTGCAAGGCATTCCTTGACTCTGGGGATAGGAAGGTGTGTAAAAACGGACTGAGCGATAATAAAATCAAAATACGTTTCTAGATTTTTGAATTGAAAATCGCCGTTAACTAAGAAAGTTGGGGTTTTCTTTTCTAAAAGTTCGGGGCAGAGCTCTTTTTTTATTCCATCTGTTATTAAGGATTCAACTATATCAACACCATAATAATTATTTTTATCAAGAAAAGGTATCGCTTTAACTCCTAATCTGAAACATCCACAACCAATATCGAGCAAAGTGTTATTAGGTTTCATGCCATATTTTTTAAGCATGTCAATTTGCAATGAGCCCATTGTATCCCATAAGCCTCCAATAAAAGAACGGTGATTGCCTTCTCTATAGGTTTTTTCTTTGTAAAATTCTTTTATCATTTAAAAAACTCTGGATTATCTTGTTTATTCTCGCCAATCAAAAAAGGTTGAGAACAAATTCTAGGCGTGGTTATATAACAATTAAACTTTCTTTTCCCTTCTTTAACTGAACCAATTCCTTGCATTTTGTACATTAACCATTGATCTATAGCTTTATATTCTTTGCACCAATTTGCCATCCCTTCGATGTCTGAAGGCCAAGAGTTTAAAATATAATCATAGCAAGTATTATTGTAAGCTAATCCTTGAGTACATGTGGAGCGAGTTAAAATTTTTAAATAATCACAATTTTGAACAGATTCAAATGTCCTCGGTTTTTTAGGTGGCTTAGGATTCCAAACACAGGCCCCAAGGTATAAAATATCCCATGGAGTATCTTTTAACTCATTTAAATTTTTATCAAATAGTTGTTTGAAATTTTTATGTAAAATAGCATCTTCTTCGAAAACTAATATATTTTTGTATTTTCTGTCCTTAGCTTCTTGAATAACTGATCTGTGAGATAACGTACAGCCTATATAATGATTTTTTAAATGCCTAGTATTTACCGCATTAAAAATCTCAGGATTCAATTCGGGAAAATGATAATCTAATTGCTTGAGAAGATTTTGTTTTTTTTGAGGGCGGTCATACATGCAAATGCAATATACTTTGTCAAAAAAAGTCATTTATTATTAGAAAAAGGTAGTAGAGGAAGTAGAAGTGGTAGAGGTGGTTGTTGTTGTGCTAGTTGTTGTTGTGCTGGTTGTTGTGGTCGATGTGGTGGTTGTGGTCGTGGTCGTTGTTGGACAATCACATGTGGTTGCGCCTTGAGTGAAAATAGAAGGATTTGCTCCCATTGCGGCTTCGTCGGGATTATAATTATCAGTAGCTAAAAGCTGATAATATTCTTCTCTGCTTATGATATTACTACCCATGATTTCTGCGCACTCATAAGCTTGTGCGACAGGGTCGTATAAGCAAGCAGTACCTCTTTGACACAATTGAGAAATAGTAAAATTATAAAAATAATTTGTAGGACCTTCTACGGAAATAATGTCCGTACAATTCGTACCAACGCCCCAAAATCTACCTGCGCAATCTTCTGAAGTTTGCAAGCTGCAAGTGCCGTCACTAGCACAACATGCGCCAACTGGATCTACGCAGCATCCAGTGATATAAGTCATATCATCTTGTGGGCATTTGTAGAGCATTTGGAATTCACACATTTGAAGTTCATTGAATCCAGTAGGCATCTCTAATCCCGTACCAGTAGGCATAAGAACTCTAAATCCAGTTTCAATATATCCCAAACAGTCAAGGATTGCAGATCTATCTATTCCATAAGTTACGGTATTTGTTTCCGTATTTTTTGATATATCAAGACATCCTGATGCTGTGAAATTTGGGGGCCCGGGTATATTAAGTAAAGTTCCGCAATATCCAGAATCATCACCAGCAATACCTTTAGCATTAGTTAAAGTAACTCCATCTCCAGAAAACAGCATAATCGAACCGCAAGTGTCACAACCAGTTGCCGAGGATCCTGTCTCATAAAGCCCAGAGTTCGAGGCGTTATATCTACCTACGTTAAACTCAAAACATTCTCCACTTCCACTTCCACCTTCTCCACAAAATATATCTATTTCTTCCCAAGATCTTTCTGTTGCATAATCAGAATGAGAAAAATTTTCATCTCTTGGATTGTAGAGAGTTCCAGATGGCTCATCGCAATCTTCTTCCTCTTGATAAATAGTTTGTTCTATAGGATTAGAACAAGCAAATACAGCATGAAAAGTTCTGCATTTCCCACTCTCACTATCTAATACATAACCTTTTTCTCTATCAACTAATTTACCTCTAAAATAGACTTTTTTAAACTCTACTGGAGCACCTCTGATTGGAGCGGGGTTTTCATATACTCCGTATTGTTTATTCGTAAAATAAGGAGAACAGCTTTCTTCTATTGGCGCTTGCCATTGACCTCCATATGTATATCTTATTTTTGGGTTAGGGGCGTATAATTGAGCAGTATCTAAATTTACTAATGTTTTGAGATTGCCGGAGTTTGGGTAGGTTCCTTGGTTTAACGGAGAAATATTCAGAGTGAATCTATTAAGGCCGCCTGAGATAGAGTCTACTCCATCACTCTTTTTTTCTATAGAAGAGTCATTGTCAAAAATTTCAGCCCCTCTTATAGCAAGATAAGGAAAAAGATTACTTTCTCCTTTTTCTTGATAATTGCTACCGCCTTGATAAAAAGGGGACGGCATATTATCATAATTTATACCGAAACTTGACATAAAACCTTGTACCTTATAATAATAAGATACACTGTTTTTGTCAATTAATTTTCTTTAATTAGCTTTATTAAAACACGAGCTTCTTTTATAGGTATGTCATCAAAGCTTTTCCAGTTGGTGATATCTTTGTTTTTGTAGATATTTTTTGCCCAAAGTTTTCTTAAGTCAGAGATGAAATCATCGAAATTACCATCAAATGCAGTGTCTAGCATTGATTGAGGGGAAAGACTGGGTTTTGAATTAGATTTCTTGAAAGAAGATTTTTTATTAGACTTGTCTATTTCGTCTGCGCCCACAATATGTATATTAAGAAAATTCCTAACAGCGCGAACAAAAGACCTGTTGCAAGCCATGGTTTCAAGGAAGCTTTGTCCGAAATCATGCGTATTATCAAGGGTTGCGTTTGCCATGTCTTGAAAAGAGATCGATTCATTAGAAGTCTCGTAGTTCCCTATAAAATTAATAGTGCAAACAACCGCTACATGATCTAATTCACACTTTACAACTTCATAAGAAATATCAGAAAAACCCCTGAGTCTGGCAAGTTCTTTAATTCCAGCTAGCTTAATCAACAATTTATGGTCTGGTATTCCTTCGATTGAATTTGGTGGGTTACCATTGAAAGCTTGAGCGTTAGGAAAGAGATGCTCGTCGTTAACCATTTTTCTCCAATTAATTGATCCATCATCATTAAATACATATTGGATATTCTTGAGCAAACCATGCTCATCTCTTTGGAAACTTTCTGGACCAATTGAATTGTCTATCTTGCTTTTAGCCATCTTTTTTTAGGTTGTATAATTTGAAGTAGCTGGAGTCTTCCCAAAATTCATCTTCGTCAATTATTAATTGATCTTTATGTTTTTTAATTTTTTTATCAAAAGAAGATTTTGAAGAAAACTGTCCATCCTTACTGAATATATTTCTTGAACTTTTATAACAAGTAGTATCGCATATTTTATCTATATTGTCAAGATCTTTTTTTGTCGCCGGAATATCTTCCTGCACTTCCCAGTCGAAAAACTTTAATCTTGTGGCTTGTAAGTCGGATTCTCTTTTCGCAATTAAGGAGAATGGGATTCCGATTTCTTTTAATTGTTTGAAATAATTTTCATTTGAGTTTTCATCGACTTTAAAAAAGACATTTTCTAGTGATGGCTTAATGCTTACCAGTAAGTTTATATTGATCTCACGATCAGAAACTATCGCAACCTTTCTTTGATTACAGAAGTTTGGTAGAGCCGATTCATTGAAATAATAATCCATTCTAATATTTATCAATGATTTTGGGAAAAAGTTAGGTTCAGGCAAGAAATCAGGAACAATTTCTATCAGTGTTTGTTTGAAAGAATGTCCGATATTTATTATTTCATATTTATTGAAATCATTTTCTATACCTAGCAAATTAAGGGTTTCGTGCGCCACTCGTTCTGCGGGTATAGTATTTATAGTTTTAACAGGCTCTTCACCAAGGAATGATGGTTTTTTGGATTTCAAGTCCGCTTGTATTAAAGTTTGATTTTCTGGTTTTGACCAAAGCGGAGCGCAGTACTCTGGATCAGTATTTGAGAAAAATGCTATAAAAGGCCTGTTATGAAAAGAAGCTATTTGAGATATAAAATTTTCAGGACCAACATGAAGTAAAGATTTCTTAATTATATAAGACCAATGATTGGGGCCAGTAACTTTTTTAAGATTGATTTGACCATTTAATTTTACGTCATTACTTCCTATTTCAATAATACTGATATTGTTCTTTTGAAGAATTGGCGATATGATATCCAAATACTCCTGAAAGTGATCCCATTGTTTGCTTTGATGATTTTCCGTACAAAAGGTGATATACTTTTCGGGTACTATTGGAAAAAATGAGTCCTCAATAAACGGGCGTGAGGATTTAAGCCCTGCCCCTACGGCTAAAGATTCAACGAAATGCATAACAGTTTTTAGAAGTAATGTTTTTTAAGTGAGAATTATTTAAGTTAATATAATAATCGAAATATCCTTTTTGACCAGCGCGACCAGTCATTAAAAACTCATCTTCCATTTGCTCATCGTATTGCAAAACCTTTTTAATATTAGGGTTTCCATTTAATATATCATGGAAATTTGGATGGCATGCAAAATAAAGATCTGTACCTTTGTAGGTTTCATGAAAAGAATCCAATAAAGATGTAGCCGCAAAAATTGTTGATGCATCTGCCGATGAAACTATTAGAGCTGTTTTGTTATTAGATTTTTCAATTAAAGACTCAAGGCTGACTTTACTATTTTCGGAATTTTCTTTAATAGCAACAGATTTAAAATAGTCCAATACTTGCTTGCGATTCATATCTGTCCTAAGTCTTTCCATCCAGTGCTGATGACCTGAGTCGCTGGCATCAAGATTAGTTTTTAAAATGTTTTTATACAAATCAATAATCCATTCACTGTCATCTTCTATATTTGGAGGATTATAATTAGGATCTCGTTTTACAAAAGAGAAATCAAAATCCCAGTTAATTTCTGGCATTTCATCAATAATCAATTCTAGTTTTTTACCTATGACCGAAGAATCATAATTATCGAGAACGTATTGACGAGATTTTTTTCCTTGAGCCAGCCTTTTTTCAGGCTTCATATTAAAAACCTTTCTCAGATTTTTTGAAATACTTGATGGGTAAGTAGTGGCCTTAATAAACTGAGTTCCGGGCTCTCTATATTCGCACCAGTCAAGAGGGATTCCGCCACTTTCTGGGTTGCAGCTATCAGTTCCACAACTATAATCTGTAACAAGGGTAATAAGTTCAGTAAGCTTTGCTTCTTGTATAGGGATTTCTTGCCCTCCAGAAGTGAACGGATGACAATATACATCCATTAAATTGTATATCTCATTTAACTGATGCTCATTTACTCCATGAGTGGTATTAGTTGTGTTTAGCTTTTTCTGGCCACAAGATCTGCATTGTAATTGTTGACCGTTAAAATTTCTTATTTCATATGAACCACAATTTTGGCAAAAATAAGTAGTTAATATCAAATTTGGATCGATACCTTTTTCATGAATCAAGCGAGGTATATCCCATCCTTCTGACCAATGGGTATGTAGTAATAGACGAGCATTAGAAGTAGGCTCTTGATTAAGGAACATTTTAAAACCTTCAAGAATATTTGGAACGCTTTTTCTTAATTGGTTTCTGAATATAAATCCGATAACATACGAATTTTGACTAATACCATTTATTGCCCGAAGTTGAGCTCTTCTTTCGTTCTCCAATCTGAAAAAAGTTGAACAATCTATGGAGCCGTGAAGAGTTTTTACATGATTGTGACCAAGATCATGAAGAGCTTTTTCTGCAAAAGAAGCCCATACATAATAATTTTTGATTTCTGAAGCTTTATTTACTGCATCTGGTAGTATTGGAAGACTATCAAGCGTAGTCCAAATCATGCAGTTTGTTTTATTCCACCACTTTTTTTCAGTATATTCATTAAAGGCCCATATGTCTTCTGCGCCAATGTATAAATCGGGTTTTTCTTGTTGTATGATCCTGTCGATCATATTTGCGCCATATCCTGCCGCTCTGCCTAATTTTGGATCTTTATTGAGCTTTTCAATTAGAGCAGGATTATCTGGCAAAGATCCATACGCTCTCCAAGGAAGTTGTTTTAATTTTGGAGCGCTCCACTGGAATCCATTGGCAAATTCTACAATTTCATATTTTCCTGTTTTATGGAGATGTATTAAAACGTTTTTAGCATTTTTGCCAAATCCAGTAAAAGCTTTTGAGTGATTACTATGGAATAGTATTTTTTTCTTACGCATTTTCTCGTCGTTCTTTAGCTTTCTTAATGTCTAGAATTTGCTTGTCAAACCTATGAGAGAACAGGGTTTTAAGATAAAAGCGCAAAAACTCAATGACAGTTTCTGTCTCTCCGGGTTCCAATCCAATTACGAAGTTTTGATTACCATTTCTGACAAAAGAAATACTAAAGGCTGGAACTTCAACCCAATGATCTTTCCATTCACCATCTTCTGTCTTCATTGACTTCTTGGCTTTTTTATCCCAAGGCATGAACTTAATATTAGTCCTATCGCTTTCGTAAGAATGATAGGTGGTATATGTGCATCTAGTTCTCATTGCGTGAATAATATGACCAACTTCATATTCAGAGAACTTAACTGTAATATTTTTTTCCGGATTATCAAGGTTTTCTTTAAAGGATCCTTGTTTTTTATTTGAATCCCAGTTGGCTTGCAATATTGATTTTATAAAAAGCGCTGGCTCTTGATTCTTTGATATGCCGATTTGAAAAGAGAACCCAGACCCTGAGTTCTTGGAATTTGGTTTATATATAGAAATACTCATTTTCGGATAATAGTATATATTAAAGGTATTTTCAATGAAAAAAGTGTATATTTTATTTGAGGAATAAAGGACATGGGAATAAAATTTAAACAAGTAGATGGATTACAGGATACATTCGACAATTTGTCCGGAGATTTACAGGGTCAAATCACATCTAACTCGGAAATTGCTACTGGATTAGCTAGTGGTAATTTTAATTTAAGCGGATGGAAATACTTTGCAGGTAATGCCGATTTCTCTGGTGCGCAGGGTATTTTAGTTGACCCAAACAATATTTATACCCCAAATAATGTTTTTGCTGGCGCTGTAAAAATAGGATACCCTATAAGTACGCCAAGAAGCTCTACTCCTGCTCCAAATGGAGCGCTTCATGTTAGCGGAGGTCAAATTAATCTAGAAGACCAAGTTAATGTAAAAAATAATAGTAATTTAATTGTAGAAAATGGAACAATTTATGGGGGAACTGGAGATTTTTATTTTGTTACTGGAGAAAACTTAGCTTTTGGAAGCGGTAGTTTTACTGGAGCGTTAACTGTAAATGGAAGCGGAGTTCAATTAGAAACTCTGACCGGAGATTTTGATGCAATTGATTTTACTGTTGGTGTTGGCGCTAATCAAGCCTATAAAGAAGGAAGACTTTTTTATGATGATGTCAATAAATCATTAGCAACGTATAACGACGAAGCTGATATCACTTTACAAATTGGTCAAGAAGAATATATAAGAGCTAAAAATACTATTGGTAGCACTATAAATAATGGACAAGCAGTAAGAATAAATGGAGCGATTGGACTAGAAGGACCAACAATTACTTTAGCTTCTGCTGATTCAGAAGATAATTCTCAGGTTATAGGATTAGCAACTCATGATATAGCCAATAATGACTTTGGATATATAACTACTTATGGGATTGTGAGGGGTTTGAATACGGCAACTTTTTCTGCTGGAGATGAAGTTTTTCTTGCTATAGAATCTGGGGCTGTTACTGGAGTCAAACCAACTTCACCAAACTATCAAGTTTCAGTTGGCCATGTAATTAGAAATCATAGTAGTCAAGGTACTATTTTAGTACAGCCCGGAAATCCTAAATTAGGTGGTGGAGATGTAAAGAACAATAAAACAGTTAATGTTAGCGGAATAACATTTTTTGAAGAAGCGGTTGATTCTGCCGGAATAATTTGCTCTAAAAATGATTTTGTTTATGATACAGGTAATACTAGACTAGGTATTGGAACTTCTACCCCGGAAGGTATATTGGATTTATCTACAACAGTCAGCGCTCCAATTATGCCTAGAATGACAACCGCTCAAATGAATGCGATTTCTAGCCCAGTAGAGGGCATGTTGATTTACAACACTGATTCTGGGAAATTTGCAGGATATACAGGAATCTGGTCCTTACTGCATTAATTATCCAAATGGTGCTTAGCACCCTTTCTTTTGCTTGAGTAGTCTTTAAAGTACTGTTTCTTGTAGGGATCTACTCCACCGTTCTGGGAAGCTCGTTTGTCGCTCATTTCTTTACTTCTGTCCCAGAGATCTCCCATAGTTCCTTTTCCTTGGGTTCTATCTATAAAACCTTGCTTATCATATGGATTTGCATCCAAATCTATAGCTGCATTGGGAGCAATGAAAACCCTTTTCCATTCCAAACCTGATTCGTCAATGTATTTATGTTCGTCATTCATTCCTTGGAATACTTCTATATATTCTTCGGTGTTTGGATTTTGATATACGTAAATGGGCATTATTCTTTTTCTATTTTTTTATCCATTAGTATTTCTATTGTCTGTAAGTTTGTTATTATGCAATCAGCAAACCAGCAAACACAAGAAGATACTAGAGGAAGAAGAAAGTAGATATCATTCCATTGGAAATGATATAAAAATACTGAATGAGCCAAGCCAGACCAAAAGCCTAAGCATAGCGAACATTTAAAAAGATCATTAAAGAATTTTACTTTACATAAAAAAGAGCGAATCCAATTCAGTATAGATCCGTACTTTAGTATGAAAGTAAAACCTACGCATGACAACAACAGCAGGGCTGTTGTCACTTTTTCTTGTTGATCTCTTTAATTGCTTGATTAATAAGATTAGCTTGGTCTTCTCTAATGGTAATCTTTCCGCCAAAATCGTCTTGGATTTCGATCATTCCATCTTCATTTTTATGAAGCATGGGGCACTTTTTACTACCACAGCAGAGAATAGCCTTGCCGTCTTCGAATTTAATATCTTTTTTCATTTCAATATAATATAATTAAATTAATTATTTTCAATATTTTTTATTACACAATCTAGCATATTTGAGTAAGAAAATTTTTCTTGTAACTTAAGACCTTCTACATTTTCTTTTTTGCATTTTAATTCTGCTTCTTCCATTTTTGAGAGAACTTCTTCGTCATTGAAAGTGTGTATATTTCCTTGATTGAAAGGAGCTCCTTCTTGGAAGAATACGCCATCATAGGCTGGCGTCTTACCAGATGGCTCAACCAATATCGAGTTTTGTTCATTTGCCCAATCTTTATGAGATGTGGCGTTTAGAACGATACTCCATTTACCTAATGCTGTAGCATTAAAAGCTGGAAGGTTCCATCCTTCGGCACCACTTAATCCAGTCAAGTCAATATCTATGGCATTCATAAATTCATTAACTTCTGAATTAGTCTTAAGGAATGGGAGGAAGTTTATGTTTCCATACTTTTTACCATCCAATGCTTGATGGATTAATTGATTCAATTGATCTTGCTTAAGAAAAGAATTATTTATACAGCATGAAAGTTGATAGTTGTAATTATTGCCGTATTTCTCTGCCCAGAGCCTTAATATTTTTCCTGTATGTTTTCGCTTCTCAAATTTACCCATCAATCCAAAATGAACTTTGTCTTGAAGATATTCTTTTCCTGTTTTATGGAAATCGGGATCAAATCCAATTGGGATGTGAGAAACGTTTTTGCATCCTATTGATTTAAATGCTTTTGCTGAATACTCGCTGCTAAACATAACGCTATCATGTATATCAACGATATTTTTTTCTGTATCAGTTGGTTCGTCAAGCTCGTAAAAGGTTATTAAGTGATGTTTAGGAGTAATCCTGTTTTCACTTCCGTTAATGTGCCATAACTGAAGAGTAGGAAGATCCTTCTTTAATAACTTAAATCTATTATTAATGGAATTTTGAAGCCATTCTTTTAAGTCATTTGGGAGCTTATCGTAAACAGATGCATCGACATTCCCTATCGGGAAATGGGCGATAACCATGTCCCTTTTGAACATTTCCCTCAAAAGATTGAGGGAAACATTACCAAAAGAAACGGGGTTAACTGGGCATTTAAATATTAGAGTATCCATTAAAATGGGACTTCTTCAAGCTCTTCTTCAGAAACCTCTTCTACCTTGACTGGAGTAGGCTCTTTATCCACTTTCTCAACGCTCTTTTTGCGAGCTTGACCTTCTTGTTCTTGTGGTTTTTGAACAAACTCTATATCTGATGCAAGAATATAAAACTCTTTTCTTTGTTGACCCTCTTTATTTTTCCAAGAATTCTCCCTGAGGGCTCCGCAAACATTTACGAGACTTCCCTTCTTGGTGAATTTGGCGCAACTTCTTGCCCTGCCATCCCAAGCTTTCACTTTAACGTACATTGTGTCTTCTTTTTTATAGCCGTTAATCGCAACGGTAAAATCGCAAACAGCTTTGCCTTCGTCGAACTCTTTGCATTCTGGGTCCTTGGTCAATCTTCCTGATACTACTATATTATTCATGATAACTCCTTCTTTAATAATTTATTTTTTAGATCTACAATAACATTGTCATGGATGTTTATACATCCTTGAATACTTAATTTGACTTCGGGTGCAATTTTCTTCCATGGCAAAAGTTTATAATTATGTCCATCGTTGTATCTCATTTTGAATATTTTTGATACTCTAGGATCTGGATGTTTTTGTATGATAAAGTAAATTTCATTGACTAAATTTCTATCAATATTATCATTATTTTCCATTTTGTCAAGAAAATCTAATTCTTCTGGCGTTTTTGTTTCGAAATGTTTTCTTTTGGCTTTATTGTAAGAGTTCAAGCAAAGCCATTTAGTCTCATTCCCTAAAAATGTTGAGAACTTAGTACCTTTGCTTGGATTGAATTTTAGCGCAGTGTTGTAAATATGAAGGTCTCTATCTTCAAATAAATCGTCCTTACAGCAAAACTCTGAATTCTTGGGGACATATTTATTTATGATATCATAAAATATTCCACTATGTCTGTTTACAAGCTCTTTCAGTGAGGATTCTATATTAACCTCTTTTTGAATGTTTCCAACGAGTTCATAATCCCTCAAGTACATTTTATTTTTGTTCTAAATATCTTGTTCACTATTTTCTTAGCGAATCTCTCGCCTTCATCTAAGTTACCATCTCCGAATGTTGGCCACATCATTCTATAGTCTGCCATTTTTTTTAAGATAGGATTGTTTTTCTTTTCTTCGGAGTTTGCGGGGCCTATTCCTTTTCTCGTTATGTAGACAACAACTCCATTATGTTTTTTCTGTATCCATTCCATTTCATTTGGGTATCTTACGTCGGTAACAATCGGTATAAGATTCATATACTGATGAACCCCAAGGGTCTTTTCAAGTCTGTTAATCCACCAATTCTCATCCATTTTCCTTATGACCTCAGTACCGTATGTAACAAGCAGAGGCCGAATGATATCTTTCTCTTTTGAATCTTGTGTAAATGCACTGATTCCTATCTTATGCCTACACAAATCATCCAAGTCTTTCTTAAGTTCATCTGCGAACGCTGCTCTTGCAGCGCCAATCTTCTTTTTTGATAGGATTGATTTGGCGTGTTCGCAAAAAGTATCTTTTCCACTTCTTGCATGACCACAAACCCCTATAATAAAATTAGTGTTCATTTACTTCCTCCAATATTGTTTCTACTAAAAAAGCGTCTTTATCATCTTGCGAATTTTCTACTGACTTACTGCAATCAACACATAGCATAACTTTTGAGAATCGAGCTTTATCTTTAAAGAGCTCTAGAGCTTGAGAAACAACTTGAACACAAGCTTCTCTTGGGCTTTTTGCTGCCGTAATTCCGTCCCAGTCTCCGCATTGAATATAAAAAAACTTTTTCTTATTTGACTTTTTCCTGACCATGAGATAGATAATATCATATAACATACAAAAAGTCAACCTAAATTTTTCATAAAAAGTTGTACTGTATTACTAACGTAATAATAATTATTAAATTATATATATAGTATATAATATTATTATATATGAAATATAAAGAACTATATGATCATATTATACTATATATTTCATATATGTCAATAATAAAATAAAAAATCGCGCGAAATTTTTATTGACTTAATCGTCTGAATGTGATAATATCATTTATGGCAAAAGGGAAAGTCTCAATGATTACGTCCATGTTTAACTGCGCGGATTTCATCGAGGGATTCATGGATAACATGATATCTCAGACTATATTCTCGGATTCTGAGTTGGTTATTATTGATGCTAATAAAGAAAATGAGAGGCACTTTGTCCAAGAATACTTAGATAAACATTCAAACATAAAATATTTTCACTTTTCTGATTTTGGTTTGTCTTTCGACCCCGGAGTTTATGGATGCTGGAATTTAGGTATAAAGAACTCAACGGGTACTTTTATAACAAACGCAAATATAGATGATAGAAGATCTAAACAGGCAATAGAAATACAACGAGACAACCTTTTATCAAACCCAGATATCGATTTAGTATACTACAGAACCCTTGAGACAGATAAGCCCAACGAAAGTTTTGAGGATAATTCAGCCACAATGGAGTTTCCATGTATGGATTTTTGCTTCGAATCTCTTATGTCAGTAAACTCTCCCCACTGCCAACCTATGTGGAGAAAAAGCTTACATGAAAAGTTTGGTTTTTTCAATGAATCCCTCATGTCCGCAGCGGATTACGAGATGTGGCTTAGAGCTGCCAAGGGTGGATCTAAAATGAAAAAAATAGATCAAGTCCTCGGCTTGTATTACAGGAACCCAGAGGGCATTTCTTCTGGATCAAAAACATTACAAAAAGCCATTCGCGAAGTCAATCAAGTAAGAAATCAATATATACCATCTTACATATGAAAAAAATTATATCATTCTCACTTTGGGGCGACAATCCAAAATATTGCGTTGGGGCAATTAAGAATTCAGAATTAAGAGAAAAATACTACCCTGATTGGGTCTGCAGGTTCCATGTCCATAAAGACGTCCCAAGCGAATACATTGAATCCCTTGAATCCTCCGATGGTACTGAAGTAGTCATTGAAGATCGTGCGGCTAATTGGACTGGAATGTTTTGGAGGTTTGAGCCTATTTCAGAAGAAGATGTTTCTGTAATGCTTTCCAGAGATTGTGACAGTCGCTTAAACCAAAGAGAAGCCGACGCTGTTTCTGAATTTATGAATAGTGAAAAACTTTTTCATATCATGCGCGATCACCCACATCACGGATTTAATGTTCTTGGCGGAATGTTTGGCGTCAAGAAAGGTATCCTAGATAATATGAAAGATTTGTGCGCTCGTTTTGCTCAGACAGATAATTACGGAACCGATTACAGATTTTTTGATGCGATAATTGGGCAAGTCCCTCTTGAATCTATAATGGTTCACGATCCTTTTTTTACTGGTATCGATTTCCCAAACCCAAGAGAAGAGAATCAATTTGTCGGTCAAGTTTTTGATGAGAACGATGTCTACGATCAATCTCATCTTGATGCATTAAATTCCCACTCAAATACCAATGATTAATATTCTTTATTGCGTACTTCATGGTAGCGTCCATCCTGACAGATATAATAACGTCATTAATTCTTGGGGCAAAGATCAAAACCTTTTATTTTATTCTGATACAGAAGATCCAAACAAAAATATCGTAAAAGTTACTGATAGAACCGATTACCATTCCAACGAAGAAAAGAATGTAAATGTTTTCAAAAGAATTTTTTTAGATAAAAAATTTCATAATTATGATTTTTATTTTTTCTGCGATAATGACACTTTTGTCAACACAAGAAATTTAGAGGACTTTTTATCTAATAAAGATATAGACACAAATAAACTTTACGGTATAAAAGCTAATTCTTGGCCAGCTGACAAGTCTTTATATTATTGCGGTGGTGGAGCTGGTTATATCATGAGTCATAGCTTGCTATTTAATGTTTTTCATGAATGCAAAAATTACCAAACCGGATATTCCGATGTTTCGGTTGGGCTCTATGCTAGAGAAAAAGGTATTGATGTAATCAATTGCAAATATCTTCATTCTTTTCCTCCGGGTAGTCCGTATAATTTTCCTTATGAAAAAATTGCTGATCAAATATCTTTTCACTACATCAAGAGATTGGAGGACATGCTTGAAATTGAAAAATTAATTACAAATAATTTATGAAAAATATTATTATAGACAGGGTTATCCTTGTACTAAATGACAACCCTACTTATTTAGATTTTTGGGAATACTCATCGAGAATATGGAGGAATAATTTTGGTGTTAACCCCACTTTATTCTTTGTAGGTGAGCCGCCTACTAGGCCTACCGAACAATTCGGTGAAGTGCACGTACTACCAGAAGTTAATGAAGTTATAGCTAACAGGGCTAGAGATTGGTCAGTAACGTGGGCTCTTTTTTGGGGAGCATCTCAATTCAAAAACGACATATGCATCACACATGGTATAGATCAAGCCCCTCTTTCTGATAGATTCTTTAAATCTATTGAAAAATATGATTTCAATAAAGATTATGTCATAGGTTTGGCTGACGCTTATAATAATCCTGATTGGTATGTCTCTTCTCATCATGTAGCTACAGGCTCTACTTTTAAAAAAGCTTTATCTATTAAAGATGAATGGGAAGAAGAAGTTAAATCAGTTTTTTCCTTTAGAAATAATTATGGGCATATGTATAATACTGGGGATTTTTGGGGTCTTGACGAGCTTCATTCTTCATTTCTCCTGAAAGGGTTTCCGGATCTCAAGCTTCATAACGGATTTAAGGATTTAAGATCAAGAAGAATTGATAGAGCATATGCCCCGCATTTTGATAAAAATTTACTAAAAGAAGGGTACTATTCAGAAATCCACGCCCACAGGCCTTACTCTCAATATAAAGATTTCCTAGATGAAATCTCTAACCTCTGCCCAATTTACACATGATCTTTTACGCGCATCCATCTTCGATTATAGATCAAGACGTTATTATAGGAAATGGCACTAAGGTTTGGCATTTTTCGCACATTTGTTCGGGAGCTAAAATTGGGTCTAATTGTACGATAGGTCAAGGGGTCTATATAGGTAACAATGTTAAAATTGGAGATAATTGTAAAATTCAAAATAATTCTTTAATTTACGAGGGAGTCACATTAGAAAATGACGTATTTTTTGGACCTAATACTGTCACCACTAACGATTATAAACCTTCGGTAAATGGAGAATGGAAAAATAGTGAAAGATTCAAAGAGACGTTGTTTAAAAAGGGATGTTCTATTGGAGCTAATAGCGTTATTATCTGCGGTGTGATCATAGGTGAAAATAGTTTAATAGGGGCGGGTTCAGTAGTAACCAAAAGTACGCCCGCTGGTAGCGTTTATTGCGGAAATCCAGCTATATTATTAAAGTCATGAAGGAATATAATTGTGTTATTATCGGTTGTGGTGCTATATGCCCAAGGCATATTGAAGGTATTTTAAGTAATCCGCAATATGAATTATATGGTTTTTATGATATAGACGAATCATTATCTGATTTTTACTCTAAAAAATATAACTGTAATTCATACAAAAGTTTAGATGAATTGCTTAAAGATGAAAATTCCAATTTTGTATCTATTTGTTCTCCTAATCATTTCCATAAAGATCAGGCCATCAGCTGTCTTCTTCACAAAAAAAACGTCTTAATAGAAAAGCCCGCAAGTTTTTATTCCTCAGATATTCTGTCTATCAATCAAATTGCTAAAGAAAACCAGCAAAAAGCTTACTGTGTTTTGCAAGTCCGACTAAACAAAACTATTTCCTTAATAAAAGAAGTCCTATCTTTAGGTATTCTTGGAGATATGAGGTCGGTTTCTTTAATTCAAAGATGGCAGAGGCCGTTTGAGTATTTTACCGGATGGAGATCTGCCCTAGAATTAGGTGGAGGAACTCTTCATGAAGTAGGGATTCATTATCTTGACGTACTTCAAAATGTTTTTGGTCTACCCAAGGTCCATTCAGCTAAAACTTACAGCACTAAGCATAAACATACAGAAATTGAAGATACAGTTTATTGTATTTTAGATTTTGGAGGTTTTGGAGGTACTGCGGAGGTGACTATAGCTTCTGAGCCTCGAAATCTTGAATGCTCTCTTTCAATACAAGGCTCTAATGGTTTTGTTAAAATTGGAGGTAAAGCTTTAAATATAATAGAGTCTTCTAATTTTTTATCCCAAAAATCACAAAATATTTTTAATGATATTTATGAAAAATACAAAATCAATACTACGCCCAATTCATATGGATCATATGAGGGTTCATGCCCTAATCACGTAGATCTCTATTCCTCTATAGACAATTTTGAAATAATGGAATCGTTTAACGTTATAAAACTTATTGAAGATATATATAAAGCACGATGAACATTGATAGAGTCGTATTTTGCGTAGACAATAACCCTTCCTATTTTATGTTTTGGAATAATTATTCCTATATATGGAAGGATTATTTCAACATAAATCCTACTCTTTTTTTTATTGGCTCTAAGCGGGATTTAGACGCTTCCATAGATCAAACGGCGGGAGATGTCTTCCGCTTAGAGAATATAGAAGAAATTGCTGATCCATCTCCTAACTGGCTAGTTACTTGGAGTCTGTTTTGGGGCGCATCCCAATTTCCAGATGACACCTGCTTTCTTTCCGGCATTGATCAAGTTCCCCTTTCAGACTACTATGTACAACAATGCAAAAACTTCAACTCAGAGGATTATATTGTTTTTTTTGCTGATGCGTATGAAGGTTATTCGCTTAATACATTAGGGTATTGGAACACTTCCACAAACCTTATGTACCCAAGTTCTCATCACTTATCTAAAGGTAAAAACTTTAAAAAGATATATGACATTGAAGATGACTGGGCAGACGAAGCGAATAAGGTTTTTAAATCTAGAGATAATTTTTACTTGAATAATATTTATTATCCCCAATCTAAGCTCTGGGGTCTAGATGAATGTTATTCCTCTTGGATTTTATCACTATACCCGGAGCAATCTAAAATAAAATACCTTAATGAATTTAGGCGCAATCATGTTAAAAAAAGAATAGATCTAAATGCCTACAACTACAAAAGCGTAATCAGTCAAATTCGGAATGGTGATGTTCTTGAAGTTACTTTTAAAAAGAATTTAGGTATTCATGAACATTTTAAAGAAATCCTTAATTCAATTTATCCAAGTTTAAATTAAACTTTAAATACTGGAGGGATTTAATAATATCTTATAAATCTAAATTATGAAAAAAGTTATCATTACCGGAGTCACTGGTCAAGACGGAAGCCATATGGTTGACTATTTATTAGCCAATACAAACCATAGAATTTATGGCGCTGTAAGAAGGCTAAGCGTAAAGAATCACGAAAACATTCTTCATTTGGAGAACGAGCCTAGATTTGAATTAATCAATATGGATCTTAACGATGCGCACAGCATGCGTGATGTCATTATTGATATTCAGCCTGATTATTTTATTAACTTTGCCGCGCAATCTTTTGTTGCTGGAAGTTGGGACTATCCCATTCAAACTTGGGATACTGACGCTGACGCAGTTCTTCATATTTTAGAATCCATTCGTCGATTTGCTCCTCACTGCAGGTTTTACAACGCCGGATCATCTGAAGAGTTTGGTGATGTTATTTGCACACCCCAAAATGAAGATCATCCACTTCGCCCTCAATCTCCATATGGGGCAGCAAAATGCGCAGCTCGTCATATAGTTAGAGTGTATCGAGAGTCTTATGGGTTATTCGCTATTCAAGGTTGGTTATTCAATCACGAAGGTACTAGAAGAGGTCTTGATTTCGTTACTAGAAAAATCACCAATGGAGTAGCAAAAATCAAACATGCTCTAGAACAAGGTAAAGAGATTCCAATTTTACAACTAGGCAATCTTGATGCACAAAGAGATTGGACTGATGCTGAAGATTTTATGGAGGGAGTGTGGCTCATGCTTAATCAAGACAGGCCAAAAGCTTATGTTTTGGCTAGCGGAGAAATGCATAGCGTAAGAGAGTTTCTCGATAAGTCTCTTGAATTTGCTGGTATAGAATTTGTATCAAAAGGCTCGGAAGACGAAGAGAAGTACTTCACCAAGGACGGCCAATTGATTTTTGAAGTCAATCCTAAATTTTATCGCCCAGCAGAAGTTCATAAACTTTGCGGTGATTGCTCGCTTGCAGAACAAGAGATGGGGTGGGTTCGTAAAACTGGCTTCGAAGGTCTGGTCAAGAAAATGTACGAAAACGATTACGAGCTCTTATCTAAATGACCGATCAAAAAGTTTTCGTTGCTGGCCATCGAGGAATGGTCGGATCATCCGTAGTTAAAAAGTTAAAGTCTTTAGGTTATAACAATATAATAACCAGAACTAGATCTAGCTTAGACTTAACTGACAGCGCTAGGGTCTCTAGGTTTTTCGAAAAAAACTCTCCAGACGTAGTGGTTTTATGCGCTGCCAAAGTCGGGGGCATTTTAGCCAACAATACTTATCGCGGTGATTTCATATATGATAACTTGATGATATCATCTAATATTATTAAATCGGCTCATGACTTTGGGGTCAAGAAATTAATCAATCTTGGATCTTCCTGTATTTACCCAAGGGATTCCAAGATACCCATCAAAGAAGAATATTTACTTACTGGTGAACTTGAATATACAAATGAGCCTTATGCAATCGCTAAGATTGCGGCGCTTAAAATGTGCGAGAGTTTCTACAAGCAATACGAAGATAATTTTTATTCTATCATGCCTTGTAATTTATACGGACCAAGAGACAATTTCGATTTACAAACTTCTCATGTTCTTCCTGCATTAATTAATAAAATTCATTGCGCTAAAGAAAAAGGTGCTTCAAAAGTCGAGGTTTGGGGAAGCGGGAAACCTCTCAGGGAATTTCTTTTCGTCGAAGATCTTGCTGATGCAGTTATTCATTGCCTTAAAAATATTGAAGCAAAAGACATATATGATTTAAATATCTCTCATCTTAATTGTGGATCAAATGATGAAGTTTCTATTCAAGACCTCGCTTTGTTTATAAAATCTGTTGTTGAATATAGCGGAGATCTTTATTTTGATTCATCTAAGCCAGACGGTACTTTCAGAAAGAAAATGGATAACTCCAGAATGTCCAATACTGGATTTACCCCAAAAACTTCATTGAGGTTGGGAATTCAAAAAACTTACGATTGGTTCATAAAAAAGGGCAAAGATGATTGTTAATTAGTGTATAATAAATTATGTCTAAGAAAAAATGTTTAGTTACAGGTGGTGCTGGTTTTATTGGCGGCCATTTAGTTGAAAGACTTCTTAAAGCAGGTCATGAAGTTATTGTTGTTGATGATGAATCGTCCACGGCTAATTCCAATTTCATTTGGAGAGATGATACCGAAAATCATAAGGTTGATATTTGCGACTTCGATAAATTAGAGCCTTTATTCAAAGGTGTTGATCTAGTTTTTCATTTAGCAGCTCGATCTAGAATTCAAATTTGCGTTCAAGATCCAGCCGATGCAGTTAAAAACAACTCTCTCGGAACGTGCAATGTTCTTCAAGCTGCTCGACTTAATAAATGCAAGCGCGTAATGTTTGCAGGAACTTCTTCTTGTTACGGGTTGAAAAATCCAATCCCGCTAAGGGAAGACATGCCAAACGATTGCCTTAATCCTTATTCAGTTAGCAAATCTAACTGCGAAGAGCTTTGCAAGATGTATACGAAGCTTTTTGGGCTTGAAACTGTATTGTTTAGATTTTTCAATGTTTATGGAGAGCGCCAGCCTATTGCTGGAGATTATGCGCCAGTAGTTGGGCTGTTTTTTAGACAAAAAGAAAACGGTGAAGATATGACTGTTGTCGGAGATGGTCTTCAAACTCGCGACTACACTCATGTTACTGATATCGTTGAAGCTATGTTTCTAGCTGGAGAATCTGAAAAGAAAGAAATTATTGGCGAACTCTTTAATTTGGGCACAGGAACTAATCATTCGGTAATGGATATTGTCAGAATGACTAAAGGTGGGCATGTACACATTCCAGAGCGCCCCGGCGAAGCTAGAGAAACCCTTGCTGATAATACCAAAGCAAAGTCCTTGCTTGGATGGGATCCAAAAGTAAAATTTGAAGACTGGATAGAAGCTAATAGGCCTCAATGAAAATTGGAGTAATCGGCAACGGCTTCGTTGGCTCTGCTGTAGCTAACGGGTTTTCAAAATACGATGTCAAAATCTTTGACAAAAATCCAGAGGCTTCAAAAAATTCTCTGGAAGATGTATTAGAACAAGATTTCGTTTTTGTATGCGTTCCTACCCCCATGAAAGACATTATGGGAGACGATTGCAACCTTTCAATTATCGAATCTTGCTTCAAGGAAATTGAAAAAATTGGATCAAATGCTATTTTCATAATAAAATCTACCGTTCCTATAGGAACAACCTCTCAGCTTCAAAAATCCCACCCATCTATAAATATAGTTCATTCTCCAGAATTCCTCACTGCCAAATTTGCTAAAGAGGACTTCTTGAATGCGGATAGGCATATTGTTGGGTATGCTAAAAATAAAAGTATTGGTGAAAAAGCTGCAAAATTATTTAAGTCAGCCTTCCCTAATATTCCTTGCTTAATGATGAAAAGCGATGAGTCTGAATCTGTTAAATATATTGCGAATTGCTTCTTTGCTACAAAAGTTAGTTTTTTCAATGAGATATTTTTATTAATTGAAAAACTAGGACTAGACTGGAACTCTATCATTAATGGCGTTATGGGAGATAGAAGAATTGGGGATTCTCATTTTCAAGTTCCCGGCCACGATGGAGACAAAGGGTTCGGTGGTACTTGTTTCCCTAAAGACATTAACGCACTTATCAAGACATTCGAAAAAAATGGCATCGATCCAAAAATTTTAAAATCTGCATGGTCAGTCAACCTTGACGTCAGAAAAGATTTTGACTGGGGTCGATCAGAGTCTGCTGTCAATAAAGATAATTGTTAATAACTTTAGAATAATTATTCTTGCATTACACAATTTTTTGTGTTATTATAGAAACTTCATCAAAAAGAAGTTTTTAGTAAAAATATATACTCCAATCGTGTAGAATAATTTCATGGATATTAAGGTTAAAAAAAGAAATGGTCGTTTAGAAAATTTTGAAGTAGATAAGATCAATGCAAGTGCTCAAAGAGCATGTGAAGAAATTGAAAACGTTTCCGCAAGTGAAATCGTATTAGATGCTCAACTTCAGTTGTTCGATAAGATCACTACAAAAGAAATTGACCAAGCTCTTATTTTATCTGCCAGAGAAAAAATTGAAAAAGAACCAAATTATTCTTATGCTGGCGCAAGGCTTCTATTAAACTGTCTTTATAAAGAGGTATTCAAGGAAGGCGTTGACTCAGATACTTTCGAACTACAATACAGAAAGAGTTTTATTCTAAATATTAAGAAGCTAGTAAAAGATAATAGGCTAGATAAACGCTTGCTCAACTTTGATTTATCTAGACTTTCTGAAGCTTTAAGAATTAGAAGGGATAAAAAATTTAAATATCTAGGTATTCAAATTTTATTTGATAGATATCTTATCAGGCAAGATGGAAAAATAATGGAAACCCCACAAGCTTTCTGGATGAGGGTTGCTATGGGCTTGTCTATAAACGAAGAGCATAAAACTGAAAAGGCTATTGAGTTTTATAATGTATTTAGCAAAATGCTTTACACCCCTTCCACCCCCACTTTATTTAATAGCGGGACAACTCATTCTCAATTAAGCTCTTGCTATCTAAATACTTTTGATGATTCTATTGATGGTATTTTTGATGGCGCTTGGCAAGAAGCAAGAAAGTCTAAATTTGCTGGTGGTCTTGGTTTGGATGTTACTCCTTTCAGATCAACTGGATCTCACATTGTCGGAACTAATGGAGTTTCGAGCGGCTTGATTCCTTGGTTGAAAATATTTAATGATCTCTTGATAGCAGTAAATCAAGGAGGTAAGCGCCCCGGCGCGGGATGCGCTTATTTAGAACCTTGGCATTTAGATTTTGAAGATTTTCTTAATCTTCGCAGGAATACTGGCGATGATAGATTGAGATGTCATGATATGAATACCGCTTCTTGGGTTTGTGATGAATTCATGAGAAGAGTTCAAGCTGAACAAGATTGGTATTTCTTTGACCCTAAAGATGCTGACCTTCATGATTGTTTCGGGGAAGAGTTTGATCATAGGTATAATTCATTAATTGATCTTGCCGAGAATGGTCATATTGATAACTGGAGGAAGACTCCAGCGAAAGATCTTTGGAAAAAAATGCTCAAAGTTCTTTTTGAAACTTCCCATCCTTGGAATACATTTAAAGATCCTTGCAATATTAGATATACAAATCAACATCAAGGCGTAGTTCATAGTAGCAATCTTTGTACTGAAATCACCTTACATACAAAAGCTTCTTCTTATGAAAAAGGTGAAAAGACTGATATCGGAGAAACTGCTGTTTGCAATCTTGGATCAGTAAATTTACTAAACCATATGGATGGCGATGAAGATCTTGATTATCAGTTATTAAAATCCACTATACATACTGCAATTAGAATATTAGATAACGTTATTGATATTAATTTTTATCCTACTCTCGAAGCAAGTAAATCAAATTTAAGGCATCGTCCAATCGGCTTAGGAATGATGGGCTTGCATGACGTGCTTCATGTAAAAAATATTCAAATAGATAGCGACGAAGCGGTTGAGTTTAATGATAAGCTTTTCGAATTTTATTCTTTGCATGCTATATATGCAAGTTCTATTTTGGCTAAAGAGCGCGGTTCATATGAAACATACGAAGGATCTCTTTGGCATGGAGGAGTTTTTCCAATAGATTCTTATAACAATCTTATGGTTTATAGAGGCAAGCAAAAAGTTCCAAAAGAATCAGTTACAGGAAAACAATTAACAGGCAAAGGTCAAACTCTAGAAGAATGGAAAAAAGTGAGAACTCATGTAAATAAGCATGGCATGAGAAACTCAAATGTCATGGCTATTGCTCCAACAGCTACTATTGGTTATATTAATGGAGTAGAGCAAAGTATTGAGCCTAATTTTTCTGTTCTATTTGTTTACGAAAATAAATCCGGAAACTTTTTTATTACTAATCAACATTTCGTAAAAGACATGAAAGAGCTTGGTCTTTGGTCCTACGAAATGGCAAACATGATTAAGAGTGTTGACGGCGATCTATCTTTGTTAAACGGATCTATACCTGAAGAAATCAAAGAGAAATATAAAACAGCTTTTGACAGAGATATGTTTAAGCTTATCGAAGCTAATTCTGTACGTCAAAAATGGATTGATCAAGCTGTAAGCTTCAACCTTTACAATAAGACTACTTCATTAAAATACCTTAATGATATTTATATGTCTTGCTGGGAAGCAGGTTTAAAAACCACTTATTACTTGCGTAATCGCGCAGCTACTAAAGTAGAAAAATCTACTGCGCCAGATTCATCTTCAGAACCATCTGCCTGTAGCATTGAAGCTATGAAAAACGGCGGTACCTGCGAGAGCTGCCAGTAATTTTTAATAAAAAATAAAAAATAGTTCTCTTTCCATATAATATACATGTATATAACATGTATATAATGGAGTCTTTTGCATGAAAGGTAATAAAGAGAAAATTGAATTTTGGTTGCACGAAAATCAGAAAAAAGCGTTAAAAGTTATTTCTGACGAAACTGGTTACAGTGTTTCCGAGCTTATGCGTCGTGGCGTTGAGTATATAATCAAAGACCTTATGCCTGACTTTTTGCCTAGTAATAAGCCTCAAGTTCCCTTTAGAAAGGATAAAGATGTCTAATAATCTAACAATATATCGTGGAGATGCAGTCTCATTTGATGTAACTTTAGAGCTAGATAATGCCCCTATTGATTTAGATGATTATTTAGTTTTTTTTACGATCAAGCAGAAAAAAACTGACCCTGACGAAAAAGCTGTCGCTAGAAAAAATAGTGATAATCCGCCAACTGCATATTCAGGAGGGATCACGGTTGTTAATGCCAGCGCTGGAAAAGCAAGGATAGTATTATTGCATAATGATACCAAAAATCTTCTTGAAGGCAGTCATTACTATGGCGTTAATGCCGTAAATCGATCTGATGATGCCTTGGTTTATACATTACTTGAAGGTAGATTTATAGTCAATTTAGACATTGGAATTAGAATTACTGGAGATCCAACTTAATGGCCAATTTAAACCAAAGTACTAGTTCGATCTCCTCTTCTTCTATTGGAGGTTCTTCCGCTTCTCAACGTGTATTATCAAATCCTGAAGTTGATATTACTAAAGCTGGCTTTTACTATCGTAATTCAAGTTTTTTAATCGAAGAAAACAATAATTTCATTATTACAGAAGCTAGTGATAAATTCATTTTAGATTTCGATGGCAGAAGTACTGTTTTGGGAGATTCTGAAATTACTGATAAAGATAATATAAGATAAAATGGCAAATTTACGACCAGATCAATTATCAGGAGTATCCTCTTTAAATAATGATGATATTCTTATCGCAGAAATTAATCCTGATTCTGCATTATCTAGAAAAGTAGTTAAGATTTCAGCTAGAGATTTTCTTTCTGGTGTTAGTGGGGATGATACTACTGCTACTAATATTGGAAGCGGAGTCGATCTGGTTAGTGGGGTTGTTGGTAGCGATATAAAAGTTAAGACAATTCAAGCTGGTGAAAATGTTAGTATAGTTTCTGGTCTTGAAACTATTACTATTAATGCCTCTGGAGGCGGCGCAGCTTCTCCATCTGCTCAGTTTGCGTTTTTCTCAAATGCCCTGAATAATCAAGGCATAATTGAAAAAACTTATTATAGTACCCCTACTTCCGATACATATTTATCTGGAATAGATGTTGATTCCGCAAATGATATTACTTTGTATTTAAGATGGGATGGCCCTAATGATTCTTATATGGGGTCTGGATTTATTGACGGACAGCAAATTGATACTGGAAATATCGTTGAATTAGGAAGCTATACCAGAAGGTTTGAAGGTTATATTTCTGGCCTAAATTTGGTTGGAAAAACTGAAATCACTGGTGTTGCCAATGGATTTACTGGTACAATATCTTTATCTGAAGCCGGTGCTGGCCCAACTCCTTTGTATGTAACTATTGATGATATTTCAAATGCTACTCCAAAACCGGGAGAAAACCTTGGTAATTCGGCATTAAAAGGAGATGATACAATTAATATTTTTGCTACTTTTGATACTTCTGACGTTACCGGTATAAAAGTTTATGATTCTGGGATTTCAGATGGGATTGGTTATACATCTTATGCATTAACTGATACTGGAGATGGTAATTATACCGCCACAATTCCTGTTTCTATTGATTCAGTAAGGGTTGGTTCTCAAGCTGTAACTATCGTAGCTAATAATAATTTTGGGACCGCTGGGAATGATACTGTTTCCTCTAATAGCGTAACTTTAGATCAAACTTATCCTTCTATTTCTGCATCTGACCCCGCTTCTTATAGTGGAAGGTCTGACGGCTTAAGAGAAGGCGAGTCAACTACTTTTGTTAATTCTATTTCTAATTGGTCTGCTGGTGCTGGTGATACAGTATTATATTCTGGTTTAAACAGTGATATACTTATTTCTGATAGTGGAGTTTTTCAAAACCCCAAAACAGTCAGTTATAACGATGGAATTTTTAGTAACTCAGATAATATTACGATCTCTGCAAGTCGTTTTAGTAACGGCGCTACTGATAATGAAAATGTTGCGGTTAAAATTGCCAATGGGCCCATTATCGAAGCTGCTTTAATGAATAGTACGGCTACCTCCACGGTAGCTCCAAATGTTCTTGGTCTTACTGAAATAAAAGGCGGAGACACCATTAAATGCTATGTTTATGTTGATGGAAATGGAGTTAACTTAAATCAAATTGAATTATCTGTTGCCGATAATGGGATATCAGATGGAAGTCAAACTGCTTTTACATATTATAGCGTTAATCAAGTTATGTCTGCTGGCCCATATGTTGGAAAATATCAATACGAAGTTATCGTTAATGTAACAAGTTCTACGGCTAGGGATGGTGAAAATACTATTACGGTCACTGCCCGAAATAATTTTCTTACTGAAAGCGATTCTGTTGTATCTACGACGAGTTCTCCAGTTAATAACAGTGTCTTCCCAGTTTTGAGTATCTCTTCTGTTTCTTATCCTGCCGGCCAAGGAGCCTTGAAAAATACTGAAACTGCAACTGTTTCAAATTCTGCGTTAAATTATGATTCTATAGAGTATAGTAGCCCAAATAGTCAGCTCACTATAGCAAATCCATCTACTTTTGAAGCTTCGAAAAATTGTGATAGGCTAGCTGGTTCTTACAATATTAGCACTGATAACTTTACCGTTACAGCGACAAAAAACTCAAACGGTATGGTTAGATCCGCTAGCACAGTAGTAAAAATCGCTCATGACCCATTAACTTTTTCCGTTAGTAATTTAGCTTCTACATTATCTAGTTCTCCTGCTGGGGTTAGTGATAATTTTAATTTGGTTTCTTCTCAACAGATGTTAGAAATTCCATCTTTAGAAACTAATCCATCTCAAACAGTGCCTTCTGATTTAGTTGCTACAGCATCAGGTACTAATACTAGTTCCAACAATTATAGAATTACGGTTGACGATGGAGATACAAAAGGAACCTTTGCTTGGGTTGTTAGTGGTCAAAATTTAGCTGGTATAGATACTACTAATGTTTCAGTTAATCCAAATTATGTTTTAGCAGGTTTTTCTGCAAGGACCGTAGCGTCCAATCCATCTACAGCGCTAGGAAGAGGTCTTTTTCCTGTGGGTACTACTATATCAGATCCTAACGATGTTACTTTTGAAAATATTGCAGAAGGAGGTTCTGGACCAAATGGTGGAACTATTTATAGTTATAAATTTTTTGCTAACGGTACTCAGTTAGTAGATACGATGGATTTTAATAATGAATTTGCAGTTTGTGATTCTGCTGGCATTGTTTCTACTACTGGAGATTATTGTTACAATTTAGATAAAATTATTAGAGATGCAAATACATCAACTCTAGTTCCAGCTACAGCGAATATAAAGGAGGATTAAAATGGGTGCTTTTGAAGATTATGTAAATGCAAACTTGGGCATTCGTCGCCCAATGATTACTGATGCTGGTCATCCTAGTGGGAGTTCAAAAGCTGCTGGTATCATAGGTTCAACTTATAGAGACTCTAATGATAATCAATTATATGAAAAAACGGGAGAAGATAATGCTACTGACTGGATGCCAATTGGAAAAATCGGACATTCTAGATTTAGTGGCGAAAGCGGAATCTATTTAACTATGACTGGGCATAGTGGTTTTCTTGAAAATGAAGCTACTATTGGAACCGGCGATTTAACAACTTTTGTTGTTACTGATAGTGGCAAAGTTGGAGTAAATATCACTGACCCTCTTTATACATTTCACGTTAATGGTTCCTCTTGCTTGAGCGGAGCCCATGTAATACTAAATTACGATAGTCTTCCTAAGTCAAATCCTAATACAAGGGGTCGCGTTTGGATTAATAATGGCGCATTAATGATTAGCAGCGGATAGGCCTGACGCTTATTGTAATGAGTGTTATAGACCATGATAATCATAAGCCATGTCTCTTCTAATCAAAAAAGGTGCTAAATTATTGGTTAAGAAGTTGGCTTTGCTTATACACAAAAGGGCTCCCGCTCCCCCAACGTGATTACTTTACTCGAAAATAGTAAAAAGTTTTTGTGTAATATAAAACAAGGTTATCAAAACAAAATTGATCGCCTACATAAAGCTCTAGATAAAGAACTTGACTATCTAGATTCACAATTATATTATACCGAACAAAAAACTATAAACAAATTAACAATGGAGTATTCTGCTTATAAATTCGATAGCGAAATTCATAGCTTAAGCTCCCTTCCGGAGCAAGCTATAGAGGAAATCATAAGAATCAGCAAAGGTATTACCGATCATACTTGGGGAGTAATATTGGAGTCAGAAAAAGTACAAGATATTAATATATATATTGCACAAATGAATAAAGTACAAATTAATGCTAGACAAGCCAATTTTTTTGTAGTTACTGATTCTGAAGAAATATTATTGAAATTACATAATACTTTTAACTGGATGAATAAAATTCATTATATTTGTCCCAATACATTTAACGCAAATATCGATGAAAAATATAGGTCAACAATTAATTTTCATTGTTTAAAGCATTTAGATAAACATGTATCTACTCCGGGTTCTATATATATGAATATGTTAAAATCTATAGGAGGAAAGCAGGTTACCGTCCCTAATCCAAGTAGAGTTTTTTGTTTTAACTGTAAAAGATTAGTGCCAGAAGGATGAAAAGAATATCTTATATATGCGTTTCTCGTAACGACAATTACAATGGAGATTCTGTTGGGCGTTGCGTAAATACTGTTAATCACGCTTGTGAAATCATCGCCAAAAACAATGTTGAAGATCAATCTGAGGTTGTTCTAGTTGACTGGTGTTCAAAAAAAGAACCGCTTAAAGACGCCATTAAAAACCGTCTTGTTCCACAAACGAAAGGCGTCTTAAAGATTGTTACCGTACCACCCGATATAGCCAATAAGCATCAAGGCGATTCTCCTTTTTCTGAGGTTCATGCTATGAATGTCGGCTTTAGGAAAATGAGCGGAAAACATTTTGCCAGAATTGATCAAGACACTCTCGTAGGTCAAAGATTTATGGACTGGTTCTACCATGAGTTTGAAGTTAAAGATTACGGATGGCCTTGGCCTCGTGCAGCTTTTTGCAGTCGTAGAAATCTAGACGAATCCCAGTCTCATCATTCCGTTTTTCGTGATTTCGTATATGATCAAGAGCTTTCTAAAAAAGTTGAGATTTGCCATGAGCATAATCATTATAGTAGATTAATGCCGAACAAGCAGATCTTTTCTTTTTATGGTGGCGCTGTTGGGGTAATGATGGTTGAAAGAGAATGCTATCTTGAGCACAAAGGATTCAACGAGGATCTTGTTTACATGAATAGTATGGATACTGAATTTCTTAATAGGATCGCCGCTAAAGAAGAGATTTATAATTTGTGCTTGGCTATTGACGCTGATTTCTACCATCAGTTTCATGGTAGAGATGACGGAGCAGCAAATGATACGACTCAGCCACACGCTCAACAAGAAGGAGAAAGAAAAACTAATTCCCTTGATGTTAGAAACAAACTTATGGATAATCCAAATCCAGATAATTGGGGCTTACTTGACGAAGATCTGGAGGTAACTGAATTATGAGTAATGTTATATATGTAATTAACGATTTGCCTAAGGACACTAATTTTGCAAATCCGGGGTATAAAGATGTTGCGTGGGTTCCGCATTGCCTTGGCTCCTTAGAAAAGTATGCTGATAAAATCGGCGTAGATCTTAAAATTATATCAATGAATGATTTTCCTGCTTATCAGGAAATACATAAGTATGGTTTTTCTCATTATCAAAAAAGTACATTCGTAAAAATCTTGTTTCTTCATGAATTCATGAAGTCTGATTATGATAAGTTTGCACTGCTTGATCTTGATATGGTTGTAAGCAAAACTGCTCCTGATATTTTTGAAGCTCACAAAGACGAAGATTTCATGATGCAGTACGGCTTCAACGAAGCTGTCGTAAAGAAAAACGAAATTTTTTTAAAAGATTACTTGAAAGCAATTCCTCAGGATGAGGACGTATATTGGTTTAATGAAAAGACTCAGAGAAACATTCCTAAATACAACCTTAATTTGGGTTGTTATATCATGAGCAGGAAGATCGTCTCTGAAATGGTAAAAGTTTTACCTGATCAACATACGATAGTAGATTTCTTAAAAGAGCACGGATTGATCGACAATCCAGTTCTTGAAATCCTTGGTGAGCGCAAAGATTTTATTGATCAAGACATGTATGGATATGCATATGCAAAAACTAATGTGACCGATTACCATAAACCCCTTCAATGGGTATGGAATGCAAACTATCAAGCTTGCTTTCAAAAAGGCGATCAAAACAAAGAGTTTTACTTGTGTCATTTATGTGGAGAAGATGGAAAACAATTCCTTCTAGATAATCTTGACAACCCTGAAGTAATGGAGAAGATAGATGTATAGTCGCGATCATAAGTTCATATATGTCCATATCCCTAAATCTGCAGGAACATTCATAAAGCATTTTCTATTGTCAAACATAGAAGAAGGTTACGAAGAAAACCAAAACCAACAAGATTACGACGATAAATACAAGACTACTTGCGAACGAGCTTTAAGCGCTGTCGTACCAGAAGTTCCTGATTATAAAGATTATTTTAAGTTTACGATAGTTCGCAATCCTTTTGATAGGGTTGTTTCCATGTTCTCTTATTTGGGTGGTTGGAAGTTTGATTATTTTGTTGAGAATAATATCGATTCTCCAATGATGCCATATGTTCAAGAGTTTAGGAAATACTATCTCGCAAATGATTTTGACGGCTTTATTGATTATGCCTATAAAGAAGGTAATATCAAAAAGTTTCATACTGGGTATTATGAAAACAATCTTGACCGAGTATCGCTTTATGGCAAAGTAGCGATAGATAAGTTTTACAAAATGGAAGATATCAAATCTTGCACATCAGATCTTTCTGAAAGATTTAACTTTGAAAATAAATCAGGATTTAATGATTGGCGACAAAATAGCAGCTCTGAATATAAGAAGAAAAAAAGTTATAAAGATTATTATTCAGAATATTCTAAAGATTTTATAGAGAATCATTTTTCTGCTGATCTTAATTATTTTGGTTATGGATTCTAAGTTTGTAATATTCGGCCAAGAAAGAGCTGGCACCACTAGTCTTATCTCTGCCTTAAACAAGAACGACAGAATCGTTCACGAGCCTCTGTCGAGCCTTACTGGAGACCTAGAACACAACCCTCGCTATGCAGATATAATTGCAAAGCATAATATGGATCCATCTCTTCTTCCTAAATCAAAAAACATTCCATACTTTAATAGATTTAACAATATATCAGAAGATAAAGATAAGCTTTTTCCTTTTTTAGATTCTCTTTTTGAAACGTTTGATGGCGTTAAACATGTATGGTGTACAGTTTCTGAAATAGGGAATGAAAATTTTTTGGATTATTGCGGGGAGCATAGTATAAAAATCATATTCCAATATAGAGAAAGCGCTTTTTACCCTGCTATCTCTTGGCAGCTCGCAAACCAAGTTCAAGTTTGGCAGCTAGGAGAGAATAAGGAGCATAAATCAAAAGTTGATTCTTTTGAATATCAAGATCTTGAAGAGCCCCCGATTCAACGCCGGGTGCGATGGTACAAAAAATACCTACCTTACTACCATAATCTTCTACCCAAGAATAGTTTTGTTTCTAAGTACGAAGATTTATATAGCTTAGAAACCTACGAAGAGCGAGTGAAGCAATTCAATAAAATCATAGAATATTTAGGTGTTGAAATCGACGAAAACAATGTATCTAATTTTTTAGGCACAGACAGAAGAGTCTTTGGCAAAAAAGCTTATGACAAAATATCAAACTATCAAGAAATGTTTGATAAATATGGAGAAGAGAAAGTCGAGTTGTGAGCAGTTATTATTATTTTACTCGTGATACTGGATGGGGTGACACCCTCTGGCATCTAACAAACGCTCTTTTGTATTGCGAAGAAAATAAAAAAGATATGCTTATCGACTTTCGCGGCGCATGGATGAGCAAGGGTGACAAAAATTTATTCCATGAATATTTTTCAGGAATAGATACTGATATTAATATAATCACTAATGAAGATGAAATTGACGCTAATAAAAAAGAAGCGGAAATGCATAATGATTCTAAATTGGTTATAAAAAACCCACTTAAAGACAAACAAGATTCTTTGAAATTTTTTAATTGTTTTAAAAGGATTATTCCTAGCGAATCTGTCTCTATACCAATGGAGTCCTTTGCCTATTCTAATTTTTCTGGTAATTATATTGTTGGTGTTCATGCCCGTTGCTCTAACGGCGAAGTTTTGCCTCCCAAAACAGGAAACTCTAATCGTTTTCAAGGAGAAAGAAATCCTATTGAAACCATTTTCCACATTTTTAAAGAGAGGATAGATCATGTTCTTTTTGATTCACCACGTGCATTTTTAAAAGCTTGCGACGGTTACAAATTTTTCATTGCTTCTGACTCTCGTCAGTTTGTTGATTTATTCCAAAATGCGTATCCTCAATCTATAGTTGCTGATAGGTATTTTGCTCCGCCGGGATGTGGTACTGGTCACGAAAAAGGTGAAAAGTCCACTTCAGATATTATTGAAAAAGAAGAGAATTATGGCAGGACTAAGATTGCCAAAGAAGCTTTGATTGATTTTTATCTATTGCAAGAGACTAATTTCTTATTTAAGAACTTCAGTCGCTTTAATGAATTTTGCTTATACAAAGGTATACCAAATTTTCATATCAACTTTCAAGAGAAGTGTTATTGACATGATCAATCATAAACATAAATATATATATATACATATACCTAAATGCGGAGGTTGTTCTGTAGTTAGACCGCAATATTATACACGATTTGGACATAATTTACGAAACGAAAATTTCAAATATTATAAAGACAGTGAGTTAAGAAAAAATTCGCAATTTTCTTTTACTTTCGTTCGCAACCCTTGGGAGCGATTGGTTTCATCATATAAATATTTATCAAATGGAGGCAACAACCCTAACGACCTAAAAGATTATAATAATTTATTTTCTAAATATGGGAGTTTTAGAAACGTAATTTTAAATTGGGATGAAAGTTATCTCAATCAGATACATTTTAAACCTCAGTGCGATTGGATTTGCGATAATGCCAAAAATATCATTGTAGATTTTGTGGGTAGATTTGAAAACCTACAGAATGATTATGATGCTATTTGCGACAAAATAGCAATTCCACGACAAAAACTTCCGCACAAAAACAAAACAAAACATAAACACTATACCGAATACTATGACGATGAGACTCGTCACATCGTTGCGGAAAAATACGCAAAAGATATAAAGTATTTTGGCTATAAATTTGGAGAATAGTTTATGAAAAGCTGCAATATCTTTATAAGCTATTCTTATTTTGAAAAAAAGAATACTAAGAAAAATTTAGAGTTTTTTATTAAGCATGGCTTAAAGGAAAACCATTACCTTTCCATCGACTGCAAATCAGAAACTTTCTCAGTAGATGTTTCTGCCAACCAAAACGTTAAAGTTTTTAGACCTTCGGAGAATGTAGGCTTTTGTATGAAAAGCCATTTTGACAACTTATCTAGAATAAATTCATTCGATGATTTTGATTATTTCATAATTATGAATGACAGTTGTAAAGGTCCGTATTTTAGAGGTCCAGAGTGGGAAAGTCCATTTACCACTAAAATAGATCAAGGTTTTGATGTTTGCGGAACGATAGATAATCTAGGTTATTTTAATTTCATGACTCACCATCATGCTGAAAAGTTTTATAACTTTATAAAAGATAAGGTTATGATTACATATAAAGATGCAGTTGATATTGAGTTTGGTTTTCACGCTTTAGGCAAGAGAACTAATTTAACTAAAATAAAATGGTGGAATAAGCCTCATTCTCCATGGGATGTCATTTTTGTCAAACAAAACAGAATAGGGTTTTTTCAAGGAAACGAAAATAAATGGACTGACACGAAGGTTAGTTATATAACTGAAGAAGTCTTAAGCGCATGCGACAAGGAAATGGAGTTAATTTATGAAAAAAATAGGTGACCCTAAAATTTTTGATAATCAGTCAGAATGCCCTGAAACTTCTTGGGGGCAGAAGTTTAGGAATACTAGATTAGTTTTTAGAAAACAAGATGGTAAATTAGAATTTCATACATATGGCGGAGATCACAGGCCACATGCTTTTATTTCTCAAATTGAAAGGGCTGACAAAGATGTTATGTTTAATGACTTTAGCTATGTAAGGTTGTACACAACAGACAATAACCCCGGCTATAGCATGGTTGAATGTAGCTCAGAACCCGTTCTGTCGCAATGCTATATTGATAAAGAAGTTGAATGTTATCCAAACACTTTTAAAAGGGAGCAGTATCATAAAGACTTGATTTGTTGTCCCGACTTTAATTTTTCTAACTGGTTAAGTTTTAATCATGCTAAAATGTATGATGACCTTTTAGATTTAAAACTGCAAGACGATGCAATTCCTAAAATTTGCTGGAGAGGCGCGGCTAGGATAGAAAGTAGAAAAAACCTTTGTAAATTAACTAAAAAATACCCAGACTATATTGATGCACATCATGTTGGAGGTCAAAATCAACAGCACAGAATGAGCCTTTTTGATACTTTTGAAAAATATAAGTACGTAATAGACACCCAAGCGTTTGGTTTTAGTGGTAGATTAAAGTATTTGTTATTAAGTGGTAGATTACTATTTTTACAATGCCATTATCATAAATGCTTTTTTGAAAAAAGCCTTGAACCATGGGTTCATTATATTCCAGTAGCATATGACTTTTCTGACATTATTGAAAAAATTAAATGGGCTAAATCTAACGAAGAAGAGTGTAAACAAATAATAGATAACGCCCTTAAGTTCGCTCGCTCAACTTTTTCGGTACCAAACATAAATCAAATCTGGAAAACATTATTAAATAATGCATAAAAAAATATTAACAGTATTCTGTGGTCGTCAAAAATTTTTAGAAATTCTATTTGTATATTTAGATATTCTTCTTGATTTAGATATAATTGACGAAGTTCATTTGTGGGACTATACCCAAAATCCAAACAACGGCAAGATAGATCTTGAAAATAAAGAATACATCAAGAATACTTGCCTCAAAAACAAGCATTATCATCTAAAAATTCCAGAAAAATATTTCTTCAAAAACAAAGACGGGAAAACTATTCGAAAAAAATGGAGTAGTTATTATAATTATTATCGTGATAATTCATCAGACTGTGACAAAATAATTAAATGCGACGATGACATTGTATATATAGACGTTGACAGTTTTGAAAAATATATTGAATCAATATGTGATGATTATTTTTTATACCCAAACATTGTAAACAACGATGTCTGCGCATACTGGCAACAAGAATACGGAGTCCACGATTTGTTTGATTATAAAGTAGATTATCAATTTACCAGTGACAAACGCACAAGTACCCCACTTTCAAATTGGTCTCAAGACAAAAATAAAGCCTTTTTAATTCATGGCTTGTTTTTAAAAGATCCTAAATCTTTTATAATAAACTCTGAAGATTTAAAATTTTATGGATCCAGACTTTCAATTAATATGTTTGGAATAACAGGGGCAGGATGGAGGAAGTATTTGCATAATGATTTGATTTTGAGTGACGAATCTTTTGTTAGTTGTAACTCTGGGGCGGGCAATTTTATTAAACTTGACTCCTTGGTGTCTCACTTTTCTTTTGGTCCTCAATCTAATTTCTCCAAGCAAGAGCACATACTCAGTATGTATAAAGAATTATCCTTATCAGAAAAAATAAGGCTTAAAAATGAAAGTTAATGTTATAGGATGCGGTCTCTCAGGTGTTACTGCGGCGATTTTACTGAAAGAACAGGGGCATGATGTAGAAATATTTGAAACCAGAAATCATATAGCAGGTAACTGCTATGACGAGAAACAAGACGGCGTAACTGTTCACAAGTATGGATCTCATATATTCCACACAAATGATGAAGATGTTTGGGAATTTCTAAATAGATATACTAAATTTAATGATTATAAACATAAGGTAAGGGCGAATACTAAAGAAGGTTTACTATCAATACCTTTTAGTAAAAAAACAGAAGAGCAATTAGGCAGGGACTTGACTCCAGAAGAAATTAAAGATTTATTATTTGTAGATTACTCAGAAAGACACTGGGGAATACCTTGGTCAGATTTGCCTAAAAGCATAAGTCGCAGGGTACCTAATAAGAGAGCTGACTATGATGATCGCTACTTTACAGACAAATATCAAGGGATACCTGAAAATGGGTATACCGAAATGTTTAATTCAATGCTTGATGGCATAAAGGTTAATCTTGGAGTTGATAAAGAATGCTATAAAAATCTGAAGGGAGATATGATGGTTTGGACAGGAACGATATCTCAATATTTCAATGACTCATTTGGCCACTTACCCTACAGATCGCTTAGATTTGAGCATACAAAAACCAAAAGAGACGAAACAAAGTTTTCATATGAACTAGGTGCAGTTATAAATGAGTGCAATAAAAAACCCTTTAATAGAACTATGGATAGCGCTGTATACTTAAATGAAAAACCAGAATATACTATACTAACCAAAGATTATCCAGAGGAATATGAAAAAGGCAAAAATGAACCCATTTACCCAAAGCCGTTTAATGGGGGAACAGAAATATATGATAAATACAAAACAGCCGCAAGCGCAGAAAAGAATGTGATATTTCTTGGTAGGCTTGCGACATATAAATATCTAGATATGTGGATGGCAGTAAAACAAGTAATGACTAAATTAAAAGAATGAAGCCTAAAGTAGCATTTTTAATTAGAGGGCATATTCGAAATTCTCTAAGGAATCGTAAGCTTAATAATTTTTTACTGTCATGTCAAGATATAATTGATTTTGATTTATACATTCAAACTTGGAACAAAAAAGAAGCCTTTAAATCTTGGAGGAACTCAAAAATTGAAAAACTTTCAGTTAATGACGAGCAAGTTCTTTCGTATTTTGACGATTCAATTAAGTCTAAAATTAAAAGTCTATTAGTTCTAGACGATTCTAAATTAGAATTGCATGGAAACCTAGAAGGAAAAATTGGAACAAGCCGATGCCCAACTATTGGCTGGAAATATATGTGGGCTGGAATGTATCAAAATATTTCACAGGTTTCAAATGGCTATGATTTTGCGGTGAACACTAGGTTTGATATATTTAACAATAATCTAGACCATTTTTGCCGAAGCCCGAAGCATGAAAAATGGATAAAACCATTGAGCCATTTGGATTTCGTAAAGACGATAGCTTCTTCTCATAGCAAAAAATCATTAAGCTCAACTTGTTCGCTTTACGAAGAGTATGGTTGTGACAACTTTTTTTGTTCAACTCTTGATCACATGAGGTTTGTTATTGAAAGTTTTCATTTTAATCTTGATGAAATTCTAAAAGATTGGGTAGCTTCTAACTTTTGTTTTTATCAAGACAGGCCCTTAAAGAATCAAGAATCTTGTTTTAAATTTTTTTGCCAAAACAATAAAGGTTTTGAATTTATATTTAAGAAAGTTCCATGATCTCTCATAAAAATAAATGTATATTTTTGCACATTCCCAAAGCGGCAGGCACATCTGTCGAAAGGTTCTTGCGGCAAGTAGATCCAGAAATACCTCAGAAAATTTTAAGAAAACGTGGCTTTTCTCATTTTCTAAATGACCATTTGGATTATTATGTATTTTCTTTTGTTCGCAATCCTTATGACCGTTTTGTTTCTGCATGGAAATGGGGTGAGCTAAAATTTTCCAAAGAAGGCAACCTTCCTTTTTACAATAAAGAATGCGGGGTATCATTCGAAGAATATGTATTACTAACTACTGATCTTGATTACCGCAAAGACAATGAAAACTTATGGAGCGAATACGATGAATATCATACTTTGCCTCAGTTTGAATTTTTTCCTCATTTAAATGGTGGTCATTATTTTTCAGATAAAATTAACCCCGAATTTACCTGTGATTTTATAGGAAAGTTTGAGAATCTTAATGAAGGATTTAATGAGGTTTGCTCTAACATAGGCGTAACAGAATTAAAATTACCCCATGCATATAACTCGAAAACATTCAAGCAGCCATTTAAATGGACCGATGAGCTAAAAGAAAAAGTGTATAATTACTACAAGAAAGACTTCGATCTTTTTAGCTATGAAATATAAGACATACATTCTTTCACTCTTAACTGAAGATAGGCTGGTATATGTCAACAAAACAACTAAGCTTTTTCCTTTTGTCAATATTGTAAAATCGGTTAATGGCTATGATAAAGATGAAACCATCAATGAATTCATTAATCTAGATGTGCAGTTTCACAAACTAAAGATTGGCCCTAAAAATGATTTCAACACCTACGGTACACTTGCTTGCTGGATAACGAAGGTTAAGTTTTTAAAATTTCAAATAGATAATGAAATTCCTTACGCTCTTTTTCTTGAGGATGATGCTAAGCTTCTCCCCGGCTTTTTCGACTCCTTAAATGACATAATGTCGGACAAGTGGAGTCTACTTGATAATGATATCAACATAGTAAGGCTTTTTCAATGGGGAGAGGGTTATATCACGTCTCTTTCAAGCGCAAAAAGGCTTCTCTCTATCATAAAAGATACTGGTGTCGTTGATAATATAGATAATCAATTAAGAGAAATGTCTGGGCCTGAACTAAAGCTTAACTTTAAGGCTTTTTATAGAAAATGGGTAAAAACAAACGAAGGTGATATACTAAAGTGTGATAATTTAGATGATTACTTTTACAATAGTATCAAAAAGTGATTCCCAAAATCATACATCAAACATTTCCTAAAAAGGATTTGCCAAATGAATTAATTAATTTAATTGACAAATTAAAATCTAACAACCCAGAATATCAATACATACTTTATGATGACAATGATATTGAAGATTTCATATCATCAAATTATGATGAAGAAGTAAATCGGGCTTACCATAAAATCAATCCAGAGTACGGCCCAGCAAGATCTGACTTTTTTAGATACCTTTTACTTTATAAACTCGGTGGAATTTATATTGATCTTAAGACTGGATTCAAAAGGCCTATTCGAGAAATTGTTTCTGATAATGATGAATATCTAGTTTCTTCTTGGCCTGAGGCATACTGGGAGCCTAGATTAAAGACTGGTCATGGCGAATATCAAAATCTATTTATTGGATGCGTACCAAATCATGATTTTTTATCAGCTGTAATTAAACAATGTATTCATAATATAAATACAGCATCGCAAAAAGCTATTGGAAAGTTTGCTGTAACCTTAATGACTGGCCCGTTAATGTACACATCCGTAATCCATCCAATGATGGAAAGCGGCGATTATAAATTTACTTTTAGACCTAAAAATTACGCAGGAGATCTAGAACCATCTTCGTTGCCAAACTTAAGCTCTCATAAAAAATACTATACCACTCATTATAGCAAATTAAAATCTCCAATTATTTTAAATGAATCTTAAAATTATATCATTTTGCAACTATCCTTATAGAGAAGTTGCCCTGAACTGGGTCAAGCATTTAGAAGAGTTATCTATAGATAACTATGAGGTTTTGTGCTTAGACCCTGAATCTGATGAGTATTTAAAATCTCATGGCTGTCACTCTAGAGTCTTAGATGAATTCAACGACGATTGGATCTCTGGGTGCAAACATACAATGCGCAGAACATTGATTTTCAAGAAGTATCTTGAGGAGGGTTATGATATTATTCATTCTGATACTGACGCTCTTTGGCTCAAGAATCCAATACCCGATTTAATCGAATCTAATAATCACGATATTATTGTATCGACTGTCCGTCACAGTGGAGCATTTCCGCCAGAAGTTCGCGAAGCTTTCGGATTCACATGCTGCATGGGTTGGATATTTTTTCGTAGCAATTATAAAACAATTGATTACTTGGATCGTTTTTTAAACACACGTGAAATTAAAGGGTCTGATCAGAAAAATTTCAATAAATTTTTGCTAAACAATCGACCTTCCTCTAAACTCCATGATTTTGGAGACGAATTAACTATTGATAATACTGCAGATCAGGACTATAATTATAACGAGTTGTCTTTACTAGCTTTAAGCAAGCCTCTGGTTAAGCGCGGCCCAATTGAAGACGAAACATATGTTTGGCACCCTAATACAAGAAAAGAAGCTGAACATAAAAAACAGTCATTTATTGATAGGAAAAAATGGAAAGTTTAATTTCACGTATCGACAACCCAAGCAAACAGGTTATTAACTTAATAAAGCTTCCAAGTGGCGAGGTTGTCAATTCGCCCAGTAAATGGCTGAGTGATCGTTGGTTTTTGCGACAAACAAAATTTCAGAAGAATTTAAAATGTGTCGAAATCAGCCCGTTCCGGAATCCGGAAAGGGATTCTAATGTTTTTGTCGGTGAAAAATATTTAGGTCATAAAGTAATTAGGTCTCTACAAAATCCCTTATGCTCACTTATGCATATTCATAAAGAAATTGATTTTTTATCTATAATAGATCCTGATCATGCCTTTGAATTTCTCCAGAAGATTGACTGCTCTAAACATAAAATAAAACATTTTTGCATAGCGATTAATCCATTAAAAGAAAAAGACTTTAAGCGGAATCGTAGAAACATAAAAGGATTCATGAAAGATAAAGCGAATCTAGTAAAACAGAACAGGACAGAGCTATTATATAGTGTAATATAATTATCATGGACAATATACAAATCAAAACAGGAGCAAACCTTAGTCGGCTTCTTCAATCTACCGTTAATATCCCTCAGGCATTTACTGAGCTGGTAAAAAATTCTATTCAAAATTTTGCGACTTTTTGTTCTATTGAGTTAAAGCATGAATCTTTTGGTGATAGCACTTGCTCTGCTATAATTACTGATGACGGTCAGGGTTTTGATCACGAAAAAGATCCAGAGAGCGGCATGAATGCGTTTGATAAGTATTTTGTTTTTGGCAATTCTTATGACTTAACTGAAGGCCAAGGCGTAAGGCTAGGACAGATGGGTATAGGCGGAAAACTAGCTAATGATAAACTTTCTAATGAAACCAATATACATTGGTCTATTGAAACTAAAAATAAACACGGACGTTGCTTTATTGTCGAATATTGCCCATCTGATTCTGAGTTTTTAAATGAGTACTCTCCTTCCTTAAAAGAGATAAATGCTGAAGATTGCTCTATTAAAACTCCTTCAGGAACAAAAGTAATTATACATTCCACAAAAAGCCATATAGAGTCAACTGGATGGAATAAAAAAGCTATTGATTCTGAGCTTTCTACTTTTTTTGGGTTTCTTGTGCCTCAATTAGAAAAAGAAGGCAAGCAATTTAAATTACTTGTTAACGGCGAAAGCTTGGATTTTTCATATAAGCTTCCGGGCTCTAACATACCAATCATTAATCGAAAATTTAAATACGATTATTACGGAGAAGAACGCGAATCAAATGTAGAATTTAGACTTTCTCTGGTTTATGACAGGTCTGTAATCAAAAACCATCCTCTTAAAAATATAGATATCGTATCTAAAGTTAAAATTTGCCCACTTCATCTTTCTGATCCTGATCTGGTCAAAAGCGTGTTAACTTGGCTTGACTCTAAAGGTGATGAAGCTCTTGAAAACGAAGGTAAAGTACATGATATTTTTAATAAGCTAATTGGATTCATTTCCTGTAACGACCTTTCTGAAGTTCTTGATAATACAGGAATGCCTGCGAAAGATTTATCTCATCACGGTTTAAGAGATGATCATCCTATCACTCTTCCATTTTTAAAAGCTTGCTACGAGGTAATCCTTGAATGGATTATAGAGTATATTAAATTAAACGAAGAAGAGAAGATGGATATTCTTGATGCATTAGCTTCTGAGGTTTCTAAAATGCTCGCCGAGTATTTTAATGAAGACGATTTCTCTGATTTGTGGGATGATGAGGATGGGTCTGAAAATGATGAAGATGATGAAGATAAACCTGACCTCGAAAAAGAAGACTTGAGAGGAAAGGCTGTCTTTGCTATGCTTAGGAAAGATGATTTTGACCCAAGTCCTGAAGAGGATCAAAAAGACCCTCCTCCGCCCCCTCCTCCACGTAATAACCCTTGGCGTCGTTTTGCTAATAAAAAGAAAGATAAGTCCAAAAGAATCAGGTATAGAATTATTGATTTTGGAGAAGATCAAAAAAATGTTATGTCAAGAGTCGATGACGTTTCAGATTTTACTGTGTTAATTAATAGTGGCAATCCAAAATTTAAAAACTTTTCTAGTGAGAGATGGCCTTTCTTGTTAGCTCTTCATATTTCTGAGCTTTTGATACGCGAAATCACATTGGCAAAAAACCCTTTGGCTAGAGCTCCAGATTTGGATGAAAGCATTAGTCAATTTTATGACAATCAATATAATAACTTAAAACGTAAAAGTGGATAATCTTAAACCAACTAGAATTATTGGGAACCCTCATCTTTACGATCTTCCTTTCGAGGAGGATCGTTTTAGATTTGGTCGTGTTGTGATTGAAAAGGTTTCGGGAAAGATTGCTTTTCATTATTATGATCACTCCCCTTGGAAGTTTGAATCTAAAAACTCAAAAGCAATAAGTTTTATCAAACAGATTGAAAGAGCCGACAATTCCTTATCTCTACCAAATTTTAAAGCTATAAAGATCTATTTTATTGATGTCCCCCCTTTAGACAGTATAATAAATGAATCAAAAGAGCCTATTTTATTTCAATCATATATTGACAAAGACGAGCCAGAATGCCCTCCTAAATTAAAGAGGCATCCTGATTTTATTTGTTGTCCTGATTTCACATTCTGGAACTGGTGCGCTATGAAATACGATAAGTATTTTCCAAAAATTCGCTCAGCAGGAAAACTACCCCCAAAATCTTCAAAAATGTTTTGGAGGGGAACTAAATACCCCAAATTAAGAGGCCCACTAGTTGATCTTTCTTTGTCTCGCCCTGATTTGATTGACGCTAAATTTGCAAAGCCAAATCCTAATGATCCTAATTTTGTATCCCTAGAGGATGCTGTTGTCAATTTTAAGTACTTTATTGATTTACAGGCTTCAGGATGGAGCCCTCGGGTAAAATATTTTCTTCAATCCAATAGGTTGACTTTTTTACAAGAAAGATTTCACAAAGCTTACTATGAAGAATACCTTATACCTATGGTTCATTATATTCCTATTAAAAAAGATCTTTCTGACTTGATTGAAAAAATTGAATGGGCAAATGATCACCCAAAAGAGTGTCAAACTATCATAGATAACGCTTTCAATTTTAGCTTAGAGCATTTTTCTGTAGAGGCTGTAAATAAAAAATGGTATGAAACCATAATTGATTCTCAAATGGTAATGATTATGTAAAAAGTGAATGATTTATATATAATAACTACAGCAATTTGCCGCCCCGAATTGCACACCGAATGCCTCATGTCTTTTGCTAACGATTTAAGGGAGCAAAAAATTAAATGCCATTGGTTTGTTAATATAGATCCTGCACTTGGAGATCAATCTGAAACTCATAAAAATTTTTCATACATCCTAAAAGATATTAATCATACGATAACTTGCGCTTCTGACCCTTGTTTTTTCACTGCCGCCAGTAATTGTATTAATTCATGCCAAAATAGCATTAATGAACTTAGCGACCAAGGATATGTTTTTTGGCTTGAAGATGATAAGAAGCACGATATTAGTTATGACATAAAAGAGCTAATAGACAGCGATTATGATTATATTGGCTTTCATCCAAATCATCTTTTTGAATTCTCATTCCATCCGTCTATGTGGGCTAAGCAGTTTTTTTCTGAGCATGTTTACGAACCATATATTTTAAATGATGGTAAAAAACAGGACCCTGAACAGCTTTTAATTGACTATCATCGCAACAGAAAAAAAGAAGATAAAGATCATTTTAAAAATGTTAAACGTGTTCATTTTAATGGAGTATTTAATCATATTGGTAGAGAATGGAACGAGAAAAACAATGTAAAAAAATGGAATAAGTCAAAACAAGATTCATCTATAAGTTATGAGAATATCTCACAAACATAAATTTGTTTTTATCGCTGTTCCGAAAACTGGCAGTACATCAGTCAGATCTGTTATTGATCCATATAGCGATATAGTAAGCGTTAATGATAGAAATTCACCATATAAACATCACACAACAGCACTTAATCTAAAATCTCATTTCAAATCTCAAGACTGGGACTGGAATGGTTATTATAAATTTTCTGTAGTACGAAACCCTTGGGAAAGACGGGTTTCATCATGGGCATATAGGCTTAAAAAAGGCCAACATAACCATACTGAATTTAAAGATTTCGTCAGGCATTATCCAGCATCCCCTCAATTTAATTGGCTTGCTGATGAAGATGGCAATTTGTTAATGGATTATGTTTTTAAACTAGAAGATCCCGATGGTATGGATAAAGTTTTTGATAAACTTAAGATCCCTAAAGTGAAGTTACCTCATAAAAACAGAAATGGCCACGAACACTATACAGCATATTATGATGGCGAAACGAGACAAATCGTTGGAGAACAATACGCAAAAGACATTGAGCATTTTGGTTACAAATTTCGAGGATAGTATATGAAAAATCAAGATAACCATTATACATTAAAATATATTAAAGAAGGATATGTCTGCGCAGAGGTAGGCGTATGGGAAGGCGACCTTTCTGTTCAAATATTAAAACGCAAACCTTCTATGCTACACTTGATTGACCCGTGGAAAACGCAAGACGTAATTGAAAGATGCTACTCAGCCAATCAAGAAATCATGAATAAAGTTTATCAAACTGTATCAAACAAGTTTAGAAAATTAAACAATGTGGAGATTCACCGAGTATTTTCAACTCAGGTTTCCTTTCCTGAAAAATATTTTAACTGGGTCTATATTGACGGGGATCATAGTTATGATGGAGTAAAAAAAGATTTAGAATTTTATTATCCTTTAATAAAGCAGGGTGGGTATTTATGCGGTGATGACTATGGTCTTTGGGCAAACAATCCAAAATCTGGAGCGGGAAGTGATGGTGGAGGAGGCCCTAAACCTGCGGTAGACGAGTTCGTAAGACGCCATAACCTTGAGATTGAAATTGTTGATATGCAATTTACAATATTCATATAATCATGAGCTATGGAATGTGAATCAAAAAAGTGGCTTTTCGCTCATATACCGAAATGCGCAGGTAACTCCCTTAATCCTAATCCATGCCCTTATTTTTATCAGGGTCACGATACTAACTTAAAAGAGTTTAAATTCTTAAAAGATATTAATTATCATGATTATGATTTTATATTTACTTTTGTGCGGAATCCTTGGGATCGCTTAGTTTCCAGTTTCCACTATTTAAAACAGGGCGGGAATTGCAAAAATGACGCTTTAGACTTTAAAAAATATTTATCTAAATATAAAAGTTTTAGAGACCTTGTGTTAAATTGGGACGACTCTCTTTTTGATCAAATTCATTTTAGACCTCAACACGAGTGGATATGTGATTACGATGGAGGCTTAATACCTCACTTTATAGGCAGGTTTGAAACAATTCAAAAGGATTGGGATTTTATATGTAACAAGATGGGCATACCGATTCGCAAACTTCGTTGGAACAATAAGTCGAAACATAAATACTATACTGAATATTATGATGATGAAATGCGTGGTGTCGTTGCAGAAAAATACGCGAAGGACATTGAGCATTTCGGATATGAATTTAAATAATAAAGTGTATATCAAGATATGAACATACTAATTACTGGTGTTGCGGGCCTCATTGGAAGTAGGCTAGCCGATTGGCTTTTAGAAAACATTTCAAATGTGAACGTTATCGGGATTGACGATCTTAGCGGCGGTTATATAGAGAATGTAGATCAAAGAGTGATTTTTTATCAAGCTAATTTGCATAAGGATGATATAGATGAAATTTTCAAAACGCATCAAATAGACTATGTTTTTCATTTGGCGGCTTATGCAGCAGAAGGATTAAGTCCCTTTATTAGAAAATTTAACTACCTAAATAATACTGTTTCGACTGCCGCTATTATTAATGCATGCATTACTCATAATGTTAGCAGATTGGTTTTTACTTCTTCTTTGGCTGTTTATGGTCATGGAGATGGAGGAATCTTTAAAGAAGAGCAGACTCCAGCTCCAATTGATCCATATGGAGTTGCAAAATATGCTTGCGAAATGGATATTCAAATTGCTGGTGAGCAACATGGATTAGATTGGTGTATTATCAGGCCCCATAATGTATATGGCGCAAAGCAAAATATTTGGGATAGATATAGAAACGTTTTAGGCATCTGGATGTTTCAGTATATGCAAGGTTTACCAATGTCTATTTTTGGAGATGGCGAGCAAACGCGGGCATTTAGTTGCGTTGATGATATTTTACAGCCACTATATAATGCTGCAATCAAAAAAGAATCTTCAAAAGAAATTATAAATCTTGGTGGGGTCGAAGAGCATTCTATTAATGAAGCTAATAAAATTTTACTTAAAATCATCGAGGATGGAGAGTCTATATATAAAGAGGCTCGTCACGAAGTTAAGCATTCCATTCCTACTTATAAAAAATCTGTTGATATTTTAGGCTTCAAGCATACCGTTTCTCTGCAAGATGGTTTAGCAAAAATGTGGAAATGGGCTCAAACACAACCAGTCCGTGAGATTTTTAAATGGGAAAAGTACGAGATCGATAAGGGTATATATGATTTTTGGAAGTGAATTTAAAAGAAATAATTAATGAAAGTTGGTTTTTATCCAATGGTTATATAGATTCAACTTCTTCTATAGATTTACTTGAGCAAAAATATATTAAGTATAACTTACCTATCTTAAAGCAATTTAAACATATTGCAGTAGCTACAACTTATTCCCATTTATCCGATTCTTTAGTTCAGAAAAATCATTCTTTATGGAAGAAATACTTTCCGGATTGTCATGTCATTGATATAGAAAAAAATCGCGGGCATGGTTTTGGAATCGCTGATAGCGAAAACGCATTAATTAATTTATGCAAATCAAAAGGTGGAAAATGGGCGTTAAAAAGTTCAAATGATGTTATATTTAATGATTCAATACTTAATATCAATGTACCTGATGTAGATTTTATTTACTTAAATGGATTTAAGGTTGAAGATCTAAAAGCTTATAACTTCAATTATACCAGACATTATAATAATCACTTTTACCCTCAAACAAATTTTTATTTTATTCGTGCCGACAAGATTGATTATTTATACAATGAAGATTATATAAATGAAACCTATGAATATATAAAGACAATCAAAGATTACAATAATTGTACATGGGATTATATTGATGGATGGTCTTGCGAAAACTTTTTAAAACAATGCGTTGAAAGAAACGATCTCAAAAAACATTATTTATTAAATCAGGAATATCATATTAAATTGTGTAAATTCGTAAGAGGAAGGCGAATACTTGATCCAGCTCATAAAAATATGATGATTTCTGGTGTTTGTCATCTTCAATTCCCAGAAGAAAAAATTCATCAAATATGAAAGCTTCAGTAATATTATCGGCTTATAATAATTTGCCAGCTTTAAAATTAAGTGTTGAAACATTAAAGATTCAAACGGAAAAAGATTTTGAGCTCATTATAGCAGATGATGGTTCAACAGACGGGACAATAGAATACTTAGAAAAAGAAGGTATAAAATATTTTAGCCGCCCAAATGAAGGTTATAGACTTGCGTATATTTGGAATCGAGGCGCTGACTTAGCTTCTGGTGATCGCTTTATCTTTGGCAACTCTGATGTTATTTGGAGTCCAGATTTTGTATCTGAGCATTTGAAGTATGGCGATAAATTAATTGCAGGTCTTTGTTTATCCATACCAATTAATGATGTTCCAAAAGTTACTGTTGAAAAAATACATAATGATTTCAACTATATTGATTCGCTTAAAAATGGTGATCGCCGTCAAGATTTCATAGATAAAATTAAGCGCCCCTATTTAATCCATGAAAAACCAATACCCCCTCGGTATATGTACGGAGGAAATTGGTCGTGTCCTGCTCGTGTATTTAATGAGATCGAAGGTTTAGATGAAGGATTCAAAGGTTGGGGTGGTGAAGATTTTGATTTCGCAAAGCGAGCAAAGATGGCTGGCAACGAAATCATAATTAATGTTAACTGCAAAGGTTATCATCTGGATCACGAAAAAGTTAATAGAAATGAAAGTCGATCAGTAGGTAAAGGTTATTTTAATGAAAAGTGGAATACTTAAAGTTTTTGTATGCTGTCAAAAGTATATTCATCGAGTTAAGGAAATTAAAGCTCGAGTTGAAAAATGGAATCTTGGTGACTATTTGATCTTTACTGGTGGAGAAGAGGAAAAGGAACTGGAAGAAAATGTTATACAATTAAAATGTCGCGATCTATATGAAGACCTGCCAGAGAAGATGTTTGCAATTTATAATTACTTAGCTAACAATGATTATCATAAAAATTATGATTATTTTTGGAAAATAGATGACGATATTGATTGGGTCAGATGGAATCCTAGTAGAGAAAATCAGTTAATTGAATCGCTCGCAGATTATGATTACGCAGGCTTTCAAGTAAAAACTAAAGAAGGCAAGAGGGGCTGGCATATTGGTAGAGTAAGAGAAGATTCTCCTTGGTACAATAAAAGATATAATGGTGATTATGTTCATTGGGCTGCTGGAGGAGCCACTTATTTCTTAAGCTCTGAAGCTGTTAAAAAATTTAAAAATTTTCACCAAGTTTCTGAAATTAGGTATCATCATATATATGAAGATTTAGCTGTTGCAAAATTTTTGAAAAAATGCGGAATCGTCCCAAAAGAAATTAATCCTTGGCCAGACAAGGTGGTATTAAGATTAGATATCAACAAATGATTAATCATCAATATAAATGTATTTTTATTCATGTGGTTAAAACAGGAGGTGTCTCTGTTTGCTCCGCTTTGAACATGAGAAAAAAACAATTTCATGTTCCAGCTTCTGATATTAAATCGATAACAAAAGGCAAATGGGATGATTATTTTACTTTTTCATTCACAAGAAACCCTTGGGACAAGATGGTTTCACAATATTTTTATAATGGTCAGTGTTATACAAAAGATTTTAATGAATATATTTCAAGATGGTATGAGCAAAAAGAGCGGCTTACTGCCCATAGCTGTATTCACAGTGATTATTTCGATCTTGACATTGATTTTATAGGTAAGTTTGAAAACTTACAGCAAGACTTCGATTTTGTATGTCAAAAAATAGGCAAGGCTAAAACTAAGCTTCCTCACGAAAACTCTAAACCTATAACAACCGGTCCAGATAGAGAAAAAGTATCCCCAAAACCTAAAGGCATTCATTATTCTTATTTCTATAATGATCGTAGTGTAAATATGGTTGCAGAAAAATTCTCAAAAGACATAAGGCTATTTGATTATGAGTTTGATAAAAGTTAAAAACAAAAGAAAAGGCGGCAATTTATTTCATTTCGCACATTTTATGTGTGATTGTGTTTTTCCTGAAGTTCTCTCTGGTATACCTGAGCATGACCATGTTTTTAGAATAAAAAATTTAGATCAGACATTAGGTAATTTTGAAAAAATATATGAAGAAATATTCAATTGCAGAAACATAGAAGTAGATCAAACAGCATTTGACAAAATTGAATGCGAAGAAAAAGTCATTGAAAGATTGCCTTCTCACGAAAACACTCAAGACTTTAGCAAATTTGCTCATTTTATTTTTCAGTCCTTAGGTATTGACAAATCCCCTGATGCTTCTTATCCAGAGGTGCTTTTAATAAAAAGAGGAGAAAGAGTAGATCTAATCTCTGATCCATATTTAAAAAAACAAAATAACAATTTAACAAATGGTAAAGAGCGTCGTGAAATTAAAGGTATAGACAGGGCGGAAAAGATGCTAAGTAAAAAATATAAAGATAAATTTGGCTCTGTTATTCTGGAAAATATGGATTTTAAAGATCAAATCATGCATTTTCATTATGCGAAAATTATTATATGTGCTCATGGAGCTTGCATGGCTAATTTATTTTTTTGTCAACCCGATACTTTAGTTATTGAAGTCGATGCACAAACGCTTTCGGATAAAAAAATCGGAGCAGGGTTTTATCCTTTTTTTGATACAATTTGCCGTGTTCTTAATTTAAATCAACACAAGATTCAAAGAAATAATGGCTTTGATTTATTGAAATATATAGATTCTTTATGATCATGAGCCAAAAACCAAATGTAATAATTATTCATACCGACGAACATAATCTAAGAACTTTAGGTTGTTATCGAGACTTAATGACAGAAGATCAAGCGTTTCAGTTCGGTAAAGATGTCAAAGTCGATACCCCCAATATTGATTTTCTTGCTAAAAATGGATGTCTTTTTAATAATTTCATAACTCCATTTCCCATATGCCAACCTTCCCGTGCTACATTTTTTACTGGTCGCCATTATGATAATGTAATCAATGCTGGGACTGAATGGCAGTCGCAACATTTAAAAAGTAACAAAAAAACCTTTGCTCATTTTTTCAAAAATGCTGGGTATTCAACAAATTATGTAGGGAAATGGCACTTAAATGGAATGAACTCGCCTGACTGGGGAACCTCTCCTAATTTCGGCTTCGACCATAATCGCTATATGTATAATCGAGGTCATTTTAAAATTATTAAAGAAACTGGTGATAACATCAGCACTTCTGATTGGGATCTTGATTTAGCAAATGATGAAAATTACACGACAGATTGGCTCTCAAATAAAGCCATAGAAATTATAAAATCTAATAAAACAAAACCATTTTTATTGACTTTATGTATTCCTGATCCTCATGATCCAAATGTAGTTCGAGAGCCTTATAATTCAATGTTTAATGATCTTGTTTTTGATCTACCTCGTACAATGAAGAAATCAGTAAACAAACCTATGGATCAGCCTTTATGGGTAAAAAATGGCGAACGCGCTAATAAATGGCTCCCAGAATCCATCAAAAAATATTTTGGAATGGTTAAGTGTATTGATGATAACGTAGGCAAAATAATTTCTTGCCTCAAAAATATTAATTTACTTGATAATACAATTTTGGTTTTTACTTCGGATCATGGAGATTTGCTTTACGAGCATAGATTTATCAACAAATCACTGCCTTATGATTGCTCCATTAGAGTTCCCATGATTATTTATTATCCCAATAAAATATCAAGCAAAGTGGTAAACACACCACACTCAATGCCAGATTTCGCCCCAACCATTCTTGATTTGTGTGGAGTGCATTATCAAAAACAATCATTTCATGGTTCAAGTTTTAGTAGTGATATTTTGTGTTCGGATAAAACCATAGAGAGAGATCGCATAGTTTACAGTAGAAACTGGAACTGGATTGCTATTATTAAAAATTCATTAAAATTAGTTGTTTCCATAGATGATGACCCTTGGCTTTTTGACCAAAAAGTAGACCCTGATGAATTGATTAATTTTTACGGCACGAATGCTTATAAAGAGCATATTAAAGAAATGACTACAGAAGGCTATATCCAACTTAATGAATACGAGAGTGACTATGCTAAATCTTCTGAACTCGGCAATAAGCTTCAACACTTATATAATCTTCATGAAAAAGAAAAAAATTAGTGTAGATTTATCTCAACTTCGAGCTGCTGGACTGAATCATCAATTAAGCAATTTAATGCAACTAATTAAATATGCATATCATAATGACTTTTACTTAATTCCACCTTTGTTTAAATTATCTGGCAAGCACAATCACGGCAATGAAATTTGCTCAAATTTATCTGATTATTTTAATTTTAATGATATAAAAGTCGAAGGCAAAAAGTACTTGCTTTGCGATCAACCGCCCTCAAGTAATTTATTATCTTTAAGTTATATCCCAGAGAAAAAAGATAATGACTTACTGCAGAACCATTCTCTTTTTTCTAAACTTACTGATATTTCTGTAGAAATTCCTATACACCCCTCGTTAAAAAAAATTTCTGAGAAAGTATATGAATCACTCAAAGATTATACATGTGTGCATGTCCGCAGGTCCGATAGGTTAAATCAAACTAAAGAATGCACAAAACCTTCAAATATATTAAAAAATGTAAAAAAATTTAACTGCAAAAAAGTTTATATCATGACTGATGAAAAGCAGTTCGATTTCTTTAAACCACTTATCAAAAATAATAATTTTGATTTCTTCTTTGCTAAAGACTTTGGCCTTAATACAATAAAAGATAACTATAAAGTTTTTTTGATAGAGCAAGAAATAATGAAGCTTGCAAGCTACAGGGTTTCCTGCCTGCGTTGGCCAAGCTGGGCAAATTATGATTCGTATTTATGTAAATCTAAACCATGGAACTGGAAATAATGAACTTTAAATCTTACATGATAACATTCACAAAAGATGAGCGTCGTCTTTCAAATTTTAATGATACAAAATCTAAACTCAATGGATTGGAATTATTTGAGGCCGCAAATGCAATCGACAATTATGATTATCTTGACTCAATGGACAGGAAGTTTGGATTTCATACAAAAGAATATCTAGACAAATGGAAATGGTTGCCGGGAAAATTAGGCTGCAATTTATCTTGGTTAATTTTATTCAAAAAAATACAATTAAATTATTCTTTTAATCCTGAGTTTCCCAAATGGTTTTTGATATTGGAGGATGACACCGAATTATTAGAGGAGAATATTGAGGATAAAATTTCTTTCATAATTAAAGAAGCGGAAAGTTTAAATAGTTTTTTCGTAAAGTTTTTGGTTGGTTCTGGTAAAGAAAGGTTGAAAAATGGGATTGTCGAGTTTTCTCCAGACATTCAATTTTCAGAAAAATATCACATTAAAGATAATTTCTACAATCTTATTCCTTCTTGGGGTAACTGGGCTCAGATATTTCATATCGAAGCTATTGAAGCTATCCTGTCCGTAGTTCCGTGGAGCGATCATTTAGATTTATTATTAATGGACTCCCCAGTTTTTGAAAAGTTAAATGGGGTTGCATACAAACAAGATTTTTTTACATATAGTGGCGCAACTAGATTAGAAGAGGCTGATAAAAATTTCGGAAGCTTAATATATAAGAATTCGACAACAGGCAAGGTTGACTGGAGGAAATTAACAAGGCTATGATATCTCATGATTTAAAATGTGTCTTTATTCACATACCTAAATGTGCTGGAACCTCAGTTTACAAAAGTCTTAATTTAGATTTTTTAGGTTCGGGGCATGCTCCAGCATCAAAGCATTCTGAGTTTTTAGATCAGGGGTATTTTTCTTTTTCTTTTGTTCGTAACCCGTGGGATCGTATAGCTTCTTGTTATCGTTACTTCAAATCTATGAACCCTAAAGATAGATGGTATAAAGGAAATCAAAAGCTTGCCGATTTAGCTAAACAAATTTCTTTTGACGAATTCGTTAGAAGAATCCCTGAATTTCAGAATATGATGATCCGCGAAGAGGGTTCAGTTCGTTCTGGCATTCACTTTCAGCCCTTTTCCTATTTTTTAGATGCTCGAGTTGATTTCGTTGGAAAAGTAGAAGACATTAATCACGATTACATGAGCATAAGATCACGCTTAAATATTCCCCTAAAGGTAATACCTAAAATAAATTCGACAAAGCAGCAGGACTATAGACAATTATATATAGAAGAAACAAAGAATATCGTGTATAATATATACAAGGAAGACATAGAAGAATATAATTACGAATTTTAATCATGGAAACTTATCAATTTTATTTTGGATTTGGCCGCCAACAGGTTATCAATTTAATTTCTGAAGGAAATGTTTGCGCAGAAATCGGAGTCTACAGAGGAGATTTCGCTAATGAAATGCTAAAAAAGAGTCCTGCAAAACTTCATTTGATTGATCCATGGAAAAGCATTAGCGATATTCCTGATCGTTGGCATTCGGTGCCTCAATCAGACATGGATTCTATAAAATCTTCTGTCGTTAGCAGGTTTTCCGGCAACCCTGTGGTTGAAATATCTGAAAAGTTTTCAACTGATGCTGTTCAGGACTTCGAAGATGGGCATTTTGACTTGATCTATATTGATGCAAATCATTCTTATGAATTTGTTAAATCTGACCTTGAGAACTGGTGGCCTAAATTAAAATCTGGTGGTTTTATCTGCGGTAACGCATACCAAAATAATGAATATCAGGTAAAAGTGTTAGACTTCGGTGTGGTTCCCGCAGTTGATGAGTTTGTTGATAAGAACCTTTCTTCAATAAAAGATTTTCGCTCTCAGGACGCTCAGTATATTATAGAAAAACAATAACTCCATGAAAAAAATGGAGGATATACTGTTAATTTTTAACAGGAAATTTTTCGACAAACATGGTGTCGTTACAGTAAATAAAGCTTCGGATATCCCTGAGAGCGATTCTATTCTTTTTATCGGAAACCATAGGTTTACCACTAATCCAAACAAATATCTTCCAGAGTATTTGGATTTAATTTCTAAAAAACCTTATAGTTATTCTATCATTTGCGGAAAGACAGATCAAGCTTTGCCGCCTGATATGTTTATCCCTAAAAATGTCAAGTCAATATATTGTAACAATATTGATTTTGAACACGAAATCATAAAGTTTCTACCTATGGGTAGAGACTTCAGAGCTAGAGAATCATTTCGTATTGACTCTAAAGATTTAAAACGAGACATACTTGCTTATTGTAATTTTTCTTTAAATACCCATTGGACTAGAAAAGCTATTAAGTCATTTGTCCAAGACAAGCCTTTCATTAAGAAAGAGAATATTGGAGAAAGAAGAAAAGGATCCAAGAGAAGCTGGACTATGTCTAATAATGATTTTTTCTTGCGTCTTCAATCTAGTAAGTTTGTGATTTGCCCTAGGGGTAGCGCTCCAGATTCTTTTAGATTTTATGATACTCTTTATTCTGGTGCTATACCTATTGTAATCAAGCATTCCATGTATGATCAATTTGACCATTCAGAATTACCTATTCTCTTTCTTGAACATCAAAAAGATTATCAAAAAATTACTGAAAATTTCCTAAATGAACAATATAATATATTGTCAAAAAAAATACAACCATATTACAAAACTTTAGATTTTAATCATTGGATAAAAAAAATTAAAAAAGAATTATGAAAATATTAGTAGGAGGAGCGGGTGGTTTTATCGCAGGCTATCTTGTAAAAGATTTATTAGCGCAAGGTCATGAAGTTGTGGCCGCCGATATTAAACCGGCAGATATGTGGTATCAAACTTTTGATGGCGCTGAAAACCATGCCGACTGCAATCTTCAGGAAAAAGATAATTGTTATAATCTAACTGTTGGCGTTGATCGCATTTATAATCTTGCTTGCAATATGGGTGGTATGGGCTTTGTTGAAAACAACCAAGCTCTTTGCATGGAAAATGTTTTGATTCAAACGCATATGATGATGGCTGCTCGCGATAATGGGGTGAAAGAAGTTCTCTACAGCTCTACTGCTTGCGTTTATCCAGCTGCAATTCAGTCTGAAATTAAAGACGAATCATCTCAAGCCTTAAAAGAATCTGATGTTTTTCCAGCGAATCCAGACGATGGATATGGTTGGGAAAAATTATTTAGCGAGCTCATCACTTACTACTACGGAAAAGATTTCGATATTGATTCCCGTACTTGTCGTTATCATAATGTTTATGGGCCTTTTGGGACTTGGCGCGGAGGAAGGGAAAAAGCTCCAGCAGCTATTTGCCGTAAAGTTATTGAGGCCAAGATGAGTGGTAAGCATGAGATTGAGATTTGGGGTGACGGCGAACAAACTCGTTCGTTTATGTTCATTGATGATTGTATTACTGGCATGGAATTGATGTGGCAAAAAGGTGATACTCGCCCGCTAAATCTTGGAAGTGATCGTATGGTTTCTATTAATCAGCTTGTTGATATTGTCGAAGGAATTGGCGGTGTTAAATTAAAAAGAAATTACAATCTTGATGCCCCACAAGGTGTGCGTGGTCGTAATAGCGACAATACTATGATTAAAGAAGTTCTTGGATGGGCTCCTTCGATTACTCTTGAAGACGGTTTGGAAAAAACCTATGCATGGATTTATGATCAAATGCAAAATTGCGGTGAATCCGAAGGTTATTAAGTGTATATATTTTTGTTATGATCGAATTTTATAATGTAAAAAAGAAGAAGAAGGTTCAAATTGATGAATCTAATGTTGAAAAACATTCTTACGAACGTGTCACGAAAACTGGCAAGACCTCCATTCGTTATGCTATGAAAGCAGTTGATGACGATGGAACCAAGCTGACCAAGTTTTGCAGTAAAGCTGACTACGACAAACTGCCCTGATTATCATGGGCCCTATCCTCAATACTATTATTGGGGCTGGCATTAAGCTGGGTTGTAATCTTATAAACTCTTGGCTTGAACAAAAACGCCAAGATCAAATGATTTTAGCTGCGCGAGATAATGCGATGCTTCAGGCTATGATTGATAATCAGGCTAAACAAGCAAGCGATCCGTTTGTTAAAATTACTCGTCGCGTTTTGTTCATGAGTATCACTTTCACGATGTGTTACTTGATGATCTTTTATGCTCATAACCCCGATATTTCATATGAAATCATTGTTCCTAAAGGAGAAAATGCCCGCTGGGGATTTTTTAGCTGGATTTTGGGCGGTAAAGATTGGGAAATAGTACAATTAACCGGGGGGTTAATGCTTTCTTCATTCATGGATCTTTGCTTTATGGTTGTTGGTTTCTACGCCATTCCAAGCAAACGTCGATAATTTTTTTATTGACTTAGATCTATTTTTATGATAGTATCGTTATACTATTATATGAAAGATAAAACTGGAGAATTACTTACATCGAATATTGCTGGCGTTAATCGCATTTTACCTCACAAACATAAATTTGCATGGGATTTATTCTTAAGTAGTTGTGCGAATAATTGGATGCCTACCGAAATAGGCATGCAAGAAGACATCCAACAATGGAAAAACGGACAAATAACTGATGATGAAAAATTACTTGTTAAACGCTGTCTTGGATTTTTTGCTGGAAGTGAGTCTTTGGTTGGTAATAATCTTCTTTTATCTGCCTTCCGTTATATTACCGACGCTGAGTGCCGTCAGTATATCTTACGTCAAGCGTTTGAAGAAAGTCTTCACAACCTCACTATAGTTTATGTTTGTGATAGTCTTGATTTAGATATTGACGAAGTATTTGCTGCTTACGAAACTATTCCTAGTATTAAAGCTAAGGATGATTTTCTTATGGAAATCACTAATGATATTAGTGCGCCAGATTTTAACCCAAATACAAAAGCAGGAAAGCAAGAAATACTTAGGAACTTTTTGACCTATTGGATTGTTTGTGAGGGCACGTTCTTTTTTAGCGGATTTGCTATGCTCCTTGCTCTTGGCCGCCAAAACAAACTCCAAGGAATTTCCGATCAAATTAAGTATACTTTAAGGGATGAAAGTTCTCACATTGCATTTGGAACCTACCTTATTAACACTTTGATCGAGCAAAATCCAGAAATCTGGACTAAAAAGATGCAAGATGAATTTGTTGAGCACATGAAAAAAGCAGTAGAACTTGAGATTGCTTATGCTCATGATGTTCTTCCTACTGGTATTTTAGGCCTAAATGCTGAAATGTTTATTGACTATATGTATTATATAGGAAATAGGCGATTAGAAGGTATTGGCTTGGATTATAGATTCCCTAGTAATAAAAACCCTTTTCCTTGGTTGGGAGAAGTTGTTGACGTTCAAGCGATGGGTAATTTCTTTGAAAGAAGACCTCGTGAATATCAACAAAGCGGGTCTTTAGACGACGACTTTTAATAAAAAACTGTTCGGGTCTTAAAAATAAGTGTATAATCTAATGATTATATACTTATTAGGATGAAACCAACTTATAGAAGACTTCGCGGCAAAGCCGATAGGGTAAATTTTGGAACCGAAACTGTACAAACCAGTGGTAATCTTAGCTTAACTGGTAATGCTCTTGAAGTAGCAGACTATACAATTCATACTTATCAAGTTCTACCTATAGGTGCTGGACCGACTTGGAATGCTGAATTTAAGGTTGAAGTTTCAAACGATGGAGTCAATTATAGTAGTATATCCTGTCTTCCATTTAGTGGCTCTGATGGTCATATAGCTTATTCTGACACTTGGGCTTTTGCTTATGCACGGCCTGTTATTACTGGTACTGCTGGCGAATATTTGATTAACGAACGTCATCTATACTAAAATGAGTCAATGTAATATATACCCGATTAGGCCCGGTGCTGGAGCGTTAAGCACTTTAGAAGATGGCGGGGGAATCGTAGATTTTACATTTAATGGTACTGCAAATGCTACTATTGCAGTAGATGATACAGTAGTAAGAACTTCTGGCGATCAAACTATTTCTGGTACAAAGAGTTTTGTTGATCATGTAATCATTAAAAATCTTACTGTTACTGGTGTTCAATATATTGAACATGCGCAAGATTTATTTATTGGCGATCCATTAATCATGTTAAATAGCGGAGTCTCTAACCCAAATACATATGATATTGGCTGGGTTGGGGATCGTGGTAATGGCACGGTAAATATCGCAAACATGTGGGATGAAAGTGCCGATCAATTCGCTTTAGTTTCAACCAACGATGATGGTACCACGCTTGGTAACGTAGTAATTGACAGTTACCAAGACTTAAAACTTAAAAGTTTATATACTACTGGAAATATTTATCTTGAAAACGACGGCAGACTTCAATGGGAAGATACTGGTGGTCAAACTCGCGCTACAATTTGGTTAAATACTAATGATGAATTAAGGTTTACTAACAATAGCAACAATAATGGTGGTGACATGGTCTTTGCTACCAAGCCATTAAGCCAGCCGTCAATGAGAATTAACGATGACGGCGAAGTTGGTATAGGAACGAATAATCCAAATGGCTTGCTTCATGTTGCTGGCGCCACTTATACTGAAACTGGATATATTGATTTAGGCGCAGGTTGGGAAAAATTAGATTGCGCCGCTACTAAAACTTGCGAGTATTTTACTGGTACTATTGTTGGTATACCCTATAATACTGGTGATGTATTTAATGATGGTGATGTTCTTACGTATAATAGCGCAAATAATTATTGGGAAAGCCTTCAGCCAACCACTGTTAGTCCCGGCGGTTTAAATACTCATGTTCAATTTAATGATGGTGGGAATTTTGGCGGTAATGCTGGTTTAACTTATAATAAAGTCACTTTTACTCTTAGCGCTAACGGAGATGTTGTTGCTTACGCTTCTTCTGATGAGCGTCTTAAAGAAAACATCACCAATATCTCTGACCCAATTGAGAAAATCAATCAATTAAACGGTGTTGAATTTGATTGGTCAGCAGACGCCTATGATCATCTTAAGGGTCACGATATAGGTGTTATAGCCCAAGACGTTCAAAAAGTCCTTCCTGAAGCCGTTACTACCCGCGAAGATGATATGTTAGCTGTTCGTTATGAAAAGATGATTCCTCTTTTGATTGAATGCATCAAAGATCAGCAAAAACAAATTGACGAACTTAAGGCTTTAATTGGTCCCAAAGGCCTCTGACATCATTTGCCATTTGTTTGACAATTGGCTCCAGACGATCATTCCTTCGTTTCTAGGGACGAGGTAGTACCAAGAACCCGTCTTGCTTGAGTAGACCCAAGGGTAATGCTTAAAGTAAAGCCAATCTGCGTCTAGAGCAGCTTGTTCGGCTTTTTCTTGTACTTCTTCCTTCGTTTGTTCTTCTGGTTCAGGCGTTGGTTCAGAATGCTTGTTCGTTTCTGATTTGCTAGCTGTACCATGAAGTATTTCAAAGTCAGTGAATTCTGGATCGACCATTCCCTCAAACCTTCCACCGTTTACGATTTCGTCATCAATCTCGACCTTCGCAATTCTTTCGCGAAATTCTGCCTCTGTATAACTTGGGGGATATTCATGCCCACTTCCCTTGTCCATTGCGTAGTAGGCGTAAATGTTCCTTCTATCCATCAAGCTGAACTCATGCGCAAAATGCTCTGCTACGCCTTCTAATGCTGAAAATTTATCAACTCTACTATATGTATCTCCGGGTAATCCAATTATGTTCGTCAATTCTTCTCTAATATTATGGAGAACAAATTCTAAATCTTGTCCATTGGATTTTCTGTAATAAGTATTGATTTTAATCTTTGCAGAATTTCTTGAAAATGATGCTTCTGCTTGCATTCCGCTACTTATGTATCTATTGTGTGGAACAAAGTACATTTGAATAGATCCTACTTTTGGATTATTCATAACATAAGACCTTACTTCCTCAAGAGTAAGTGGTTCTTCATGAATAATATATTGAATTCCTGTTAATTGAGTGATGTCGTCAGTGACTTTTTGGATTTCATCTAATTCTTTTCTTGTTGGCTCCGTACGATCAGCACTTACCCCATTCCAAAATGGGTTAACGAACAAGTGAATTGGCTTATTCCATCTTGAAAAGTTCTTGGAATTATATCCATTATCCGAATAAAAAGCATGCTCCACCAATTTATCTATCTCTTGTGGAGAAAGAGTATCGGCAAGGGCGAAAACGGGGAGAAAGATTAGATATTTTATAAGTTTCATAACCATAATATGACAGTTTTTTGAGGTATTGTCAAGATCAAAGTGTATATATTTTTATGCCATTACCCGAAAAATCAAAAGACGAGAAGCGTGGAAAGTTTATTTCTCGCTGCATGAGTGATCCTACGGCTCGTAAAGAATTCCCAGACGCTAAACAGCGCGCTGCGGTTTGCTATTCCCAATACGACAAGAAGAAAAAGAAGTCATGATCTCTTATTTGATCCTGCTTTCTGCATTGAGCATATCATGCGTCTCTGCATATTTTAGCATTATCGGATTGACAACGATGTTTCCTGCTGCTTTTTGGTCTATTGTGATCATGGGTGGTGTTTTAGAGGTTGGTAAGCTTGTATCTGCAAGTTGGCTTCATCACAATTGGAAGGTTGCTTCTAAAAGCTTAAAGATATACCTGACTTCTGCCGTAGTTGTTCTCATATTTATAACGAGTATGGGTATTTTCGGCTTTCTTAGTAAGTCCCATATTGAACATCAGAAAAACGCCGAAGAGAATGCTATCTTAATGTCTCAATTAGATAATAAAATCAGCAGAGAGAACGAATATATAACTAGGCAGAACGAATATATCAATCAATTATCTGTTGAAAAAGAAGATTCTACTGAGAGCAATGCTTATAATATTGAGCTTGAACAAAAGAAGATCGATGCTTTATATGTATCTTTAGATAAAAACATGAAGCTTGATAATGACGAGATTGGTCGTCTAACCTCAAGAATACAGGCTCTTGATGAAGAAGTCGCCTTACTGAATAGTGCCTCTGGCGGTCTATTTGGCAGTAAAAAGAAAAAGCTCGAAGAGCTTGCTGTAAAACAAAAGCCCGAAAGAGATAGTATAAAAACAAAGATAGAGAGCGCAGAATCTAGAATATCCAAAATGCGTGAATCAACTCAAACTGAAGTTGATAAAATTAGATCTCGTATTAACGAAAGACAAGACAACACTTATTCTAAAGAGGATATATCAGCTAAAAAAGAAGAGTTCAATAAAAACATTAAATCAGCTTATGAAAGAATAGATCAAATGGAAGCTGAAAAATTTGAGTATAAAAATTCTCAATTAAATCTTGAAGCTGAAGTTGGCCCAGTTAAATATGTTGCCGAACTATTTGAAGACTTCGGCGCTGAGTCTGTTGATTTGTCCGAGGCTGTAAGAATTGTTATACTGATTTTGGTTTTTGTATTTGATCCCCTTGCTGTGGTCATGTTGCTTGCTGCAAATTCTAGTTTTAAAATGCGGCGCCAAAAACCATATGAAAATATTGTTGATCGAGTAAAGCCTAAATTCTTACCTCCGAAACCTGATCCAGAACCTGAGCCTGATCCCGAACCTGAGCCTGATCCCGAACCAGAGCCCGAACCAGAGCCCGAGCCTGAACCAGAGCCTGAACCAGAGCCTGAACCAGAGCCTGAACCAGAGCCTGAGCCTGAGCCTGAGAAGACTCAAGGCCCTGAGGACATAACAGAAACCAATGTGCTTAGAATTAAGTCTACATGAAAAACATATTGATAATATGCTTCTTCTTGCTTTCTTGTTCGCCAACTCAGCATTCAATTAATACAGGATACAAACCCAAAACCTTAGAAGAAAAGATTGAAGTTGCTCAGCGAATAGAAGAGAAAGAATCTCCTATTCATGTGTCAAAGGATAGTCCTGCATGGAAACCCTTTTTATTTATTAGTCTTTTTATTATAGGTGGATGTTTTTTGTCTTGCAAGCCCCGTTTGCTTCCTAGCGCCATTAAAAAAATTCGTTCCAAGCTTGACAAAAAGAATTAAATCATGTACTGTACAGGCGATTAAATCCGCAAAAAAATAAGCCCCCTATTGCTAGGGGGCTTTTTCTTTTGGAGGGTTAGTTTTACTAACGGTATAAATTATTCAGGTCTTTTACCTAAAGGTTTTCCATCTTGCCCGATTTCTCCAGCGCGAATTTTTGTAGCGGAGACTTCTTGGAGCTCTTTGCTAAGCTCGAGTTGCTCTATATTGTATCCTACTCCTCTTCCATAGAATACGTCCATAATATTAGGAAGTTCTACAACTTTGATTTTATTTCCAAATTCAATGCAAGCTGCTTCGATTTCTTTTTTGACTTGCTCGAAATCGTAAGGGTTCTTTTCGTCTATTCCTCCAACGTCTCTCAAAGCAATGCAGCATTGCCCAGTTCTTCTGATCGCTTCGGCAACTAAACTTTTATGGCCAATATGAAAAGGTTGATATCTTCCTATTAAAAGGGCGGTTGGCGCTTGATTATCCCAAGCTTCAGTTTCATTAAGCTTCTCAACAACCTTTGCGCACCATTCGTCTGGTGTTCCTTCTTTTAGCTTAATATCATACCCTTCTGGTTTTTGAAACATTTTGTTGGTATCTTCGTATCTACCTTCTTCAATTCTATCAACCCATATGGTAAAGTCAGCGCCAAAAGCTTCCCTTGTTTCTTTGGTTGGGCATACAAAGTCAGCTATGACATATGAGCCTCCCAGTTTTGCCCAGTCGCAAAGTTTACCCATTCGAGTTGCGTGAGCGAGTCTATCCTCTGGGGAAAATCCCAATTCGGAATAAATGTCTTGTCTTACGGCATCAGCATTAAACCAAGCGGCGTTCAACTTAGACACAAGCTTTTCAGCAAGTGTAGTTTTCCCAGAACCGGGCAAACCCATAATAAGAATCTTTCGTTTCATATTTATATTAATACACTATTATAATAATAATCCTTGACTTTTTCTTATAAATATGTTAATCTTTTTTTTGTGCAAAAGATTTCGAATCAAATTTTAATTGATATGCTAGGTTGTTCCAAGCAAGATCCTTCTTTATCAATTAAGGACTGTTCCAAAAAACTAGGTTATAATCATACTACTGTATATAATTGGTATCGAAATTTAAAGTCTGGCAAATGGGAAGCTGGTTATTCGAAGACAGAAGATTCCGAGCCGTTGAAAGAATCCGTTGTTTACGATTTCGTGAACAGCTTTGCGTTTTCTCAAAACTCTTCTAAAATACTTAGAAAATTAGTCACTAAAAAATGTCTAACTAATAGCTATTGCTACGCTAAACAATTCAAGATATTAAAAAGGTTATTTAAAAAGTATCCTAATATAGATTTTTGGTTAAACGTAGATTTCGGAGAACCTAGAGACGATATTCTTTTATATATTGGAAAGGCTGAACAAAATTTGCATAAAAAATTTATTGACTTTACGGCAAAAGATGGATATACTAAGTTTAATTACGATTATAAACCCGAAAAAAGAGAGCCCAGAGAGAAAAAGAAGAAAAACATCTGGGACTATTATTGATTATGAGTACAGCTAATGACATGTTAAAATCGTTCCTTAAAGAGAATAAGGAACATCACTATAACTTCGAAGATGAAATTGATTATAAAGTTTCTAGCGGAAGCTTGAATGTAGATTTCGAACTTGGAGGAGGATTTGGCCCCGGACTACATAGGTTCGTTGGGATGAACGAAGGAGGCAAGACTTCTGAAGCTCTAGAAGTCATGAAGAACTTTCTAAAGATGCCCAATTCTAGAGGCTTGTATATTAAAGCTGAAGGTAGGCTTTCAAAAGAAATGCAAGAGCGTAGTGGGGTTGAATTTGCTACCGCTGAAGACGATTGGAAAGATGGTAATTGTTTTGTTTTTGAAAGTAATATTTACGAGACTGTTTTGGATTTGATGAGAGCTTTAGTGGGAGACAATGAAAATAAAACTAAATACTGTTTCATTCTAGATTCTCTTGATGGTTTGATCATGAAGGAGGACATGAAAAAAGATTTTCAAGACGCTCATAAAGTTGCTGGCGGCGCTCTTCTTGGTGCAAAATTTATGCAAAAGATGAGTATCGCTCTAGCAAAGCGTGGACACATGGCAATATTTATTTCTCAAGTGCGCGCTGATATTAAACTTGATCCATATACCAAGGCTCCTATTAGACAAACTAGCGCAACAGGGGGTAACGCACTTCTTCACTTTGCTAATTATATTCTTGAGTTTGAAGCTAGGCATAAGAAAGATTTGATTCTAGAAAATCAAACTCAACCAGTTGATAAAGATAAAAACAAAATTCTTGGTCATTTCGCTAAGATCACAGTAAAAAAATCACCCAACGAGAAGACTAACTATACCCTTCAATATCCCATTCGCTACGGAAGAACTGGCGGAAATTCTGTTTGGGTTGAGAAAGAGTTAATAGAAATGCTTTATGGATGGGAATATGTTCACAAACGAGGTGCTTGGATTAGCGCAGATGAATCATTCCTTGAGTTACTAAAAGAGAATGGTTTGGATTTTCCCGAAAAAGTTCAAGGCGAAGCCAAGCTCAGTAATTTATTTGAAGAAGACCAAAAGCTAACTAATTTCTTAACTTCTTATTTTAAGAAGATTGTTTGCGAATAAGATGCTTTTTCAAACACTTAGTGGCTCAACTAAAAGAGTAACAAGAGCCAATAAATATATTATTGATTGGGACAAAGCGAGCAAAAGCAAGATCCAATATAACGCCAAGCAATTCCTTAAACAGTATTGGAAAAACCATGTTGTATTTGAGGAGTTCCCTGTTGCTGGAACTAGATTAAAATTTGATTTTTATAACGCTAATAAAAAAATCGCTATAGAAGTTAACGGTCAACAGCATGTTAAATACGTTCCCTTTTTTCATAAGCGCAGGTCTAATTTCGTTAGTCAAATACGAAGGGATCAGCAAAAAATTGATTTCTGTGAATTGAATGAAATTAAGCTTGTAGAAATATACTCCGAATCAGAGCTTGATAAAAAAAAGTTCGAAGAGTTAGGAATTTACCTGTAAAAAGTGTAATATATATTAATGGACGAAGATAATTTTGATGAAGAAGGTTTTCCTTCTTTTGTTCTTCCAGAATCTTTTCTCAATCAATTATTTGAGTTTTCTGGCTCAACAGATGGCAATAGAGGTTTTTTATTGGCTTATGTGAATCAAGAGGGCTCTCCCATGATTTATACCAAAGCGGATAATCAAATCATTGAAATGGGCTTGCGTAAAGCGATTGAGAAATACATTATCGAATCCGAAGAATCTGAAATGTTCAATAACAATAGGGATGGAGATAATCCTCTCTAATAAAGTTCTTGACATTTCAATTTTTTTTTGTTAACATAACGCTTCATGATTGACTCAAAAGAGTTGGAAAGGCAATTATTGTCTGTCCTTATAAAGTTTCCTGCTTCATATGGTGAAGTTGCTGGATTAATAGATGAAAGCGATTTCTCTATTGCTCATGGCAGCTATGTGCATAGGACTATTTTTAAGATCATCAAAAAAATACAGGACTCTGGCCCCACGGAAGCCTTAGATGAAGTTGTTTTAATTGAGCGATTAAGATCTGCCAATGTATCTTTTATTGATAATATTGATATAGGGGATTACATTAAAAGTTTGTTATTGAAAAAGGTTTCAGAAAAATCTGTTTTAATTATAGCAAAAGAATTAAAAACTTTTTCTTTAAGAAGGTCCATAATTGATACCTGTGATGAAATCAAGGATGACATGGTTAAATGCCAAGGATTGTCATTACCTGAAGTAGTCAAGCTAGCCGATACTAAATATAACGACAAGATTGATTTTTATTCTCACGAGAATATTGGCCCTGAAAATATCTACGACGATATAGAAGAGGTGCTTGAAGATTTGGCTGAGAATCCTCGAGACCCCGGTATGTTAGCGCCACATATGCCTTATTTAAATAGGTGTTATGGATCCTTGGTGAGGCCCGGAAATATTTCTGTTATATGCGCTAGAACAGGGGTTGGTAAAACTACTTTTTGCTTGGATTTTGTAACAAAAATATCTAGTGCTCATGATCATGTCCCTGTTTTACATTTTGATAATGGTGAAATGAGCAAGCTAGAGCTTCAAATGAGACAAGCCTCCGCTCTATCTGGAGTTCCCATGTATCTAATCGAAAGCGGAAAATGGAAAGACTCTAGCTATATAGAGCCACTAACGGGCAAAGAAATTTCTGTCGAGGAAACTAGATCAAAAATTTATAACGCCATTAAAGAAATGAAAAACATGTCTTTTGAATACTTTAATGTTGGCGGCCTTGAAATTAAAGAAATGATACAAGTTGCAACTCGTCATTATTACTCCAAGGTAGGTCGAGGCAATCCTATGATATTAAGCTTTGACTATATTAAGACCACAAATGAAAAGACCGATAAAAATAAAAGTTCTTGGGAAGCGGTTGGTGAAATGGTCGATAAGTTTAAAAAATTCGTTCAACGAGATGTGACCTTTGACAATAAGCCTATGATTAGTATGGTGACTAGTGTTCAAAGTAATAGGACTGGTATTACTGGCAACAGAAATCCAGACGCTATTGTAGAAGATGAAAGTATCGTATCGCTTTCCGATCAAATTACTCAGTTTGCCTCTCATCTTTTTATTTTGCGACCTAGGTTGGCTCGCGAGCTTCAGATAGAGCCCGACTGTTATTCTAGGGCTACACATCGCCTTAAATGCGTAAAGTTTAGACATTTAGGAGAGGATAGATTACGAGCTACTGAACCCGTATTGATTCCAGCCATCGATGAGAATGGCGAAGCGGTTGGGAATGATAGGGCTGAGCCAAATTGTATCTTCCTAAGAATGGATAACTTTGGTGTTGAAGAGGTTGGTGATTTGCGAGACATGGCTCAACAAATGGGGGTAGATAATATTTTACCTGATCAAGATGGTGACCTCGGAATATAATCTTTCTCCAGATAGAATCAAGGAGATTCTTGAAGAGCTTGGGTATAGACTTACTGACCGTGGAGCTTATTGGCATTCAAATGCTGCTTTTAGGAATGGTGATAATTCTACTGCTTTGCAGATTTGGAAGAACTCTGGTGTCTGGAGGGATTTTGTTCAAGGAACAGTCGCGCTGCCTTTTGCAAAGCTTCTTGAAACTCATTTCGGTACTAATGACAAAAACGTTATAGGGAAGTACCTTACATATGATTACGTCCCCTCTCAAAAAACTTCTACTCAACAAGACAGGATAGTTATGGAAAAAGTTTATGATGAATCTATACTTGATGACCTTTTTCCTCATTATGACTTTTACAATAACAAAGGGATTGAATCTGATGTCCTTGAGTTTCTAAAAGGTGGTTACGCTACGAAAGGAAAAATGTTTCAACGTTTTGTTTTCCCAATATATAATGAGCATTCTCAAATCATAGGTTTTTCTGGTCGCGATATGACAAATGAAAAGGATGCAAAATGGAAACATATCGGTAGAAAATCAAAATGGATTTATCCATACTATGTTCCTGATGGTAAAAAGCTCCCAATTGAAGAAGCTATAAGTGATGCGGGTTCTGTTATTTTAGTTGAGAGTATAGGCGATCTCCTAAACTTACATCAGAATAACTTTAAAAATGTTTTGGTTTCTTTTGGGCTTGATATTTCTCCTTCCTT
>Ga0099850_1000004_pt1 | contig 79506 bp, 87 predicted proteins | sample CB_VirMetaG_5_FD_79182 | JGI IMG/M metagenome (GOLD analysis project Ga0099850, IMG submission 79182) | Freshwater to marine saline gradient viral communities from Chesapeake Bay - CB_1508_1D Viral MetaG | ecosystem: Environmental > Aquatic > Marine > Coastal | place: USA: Chesapeake Bay... | reverse complement strand
TTTTCACCTTCACCTTCAGATACTTCATCTTTAGCTTCTTTTTTGTCTTCAGTTTTACCTTCAGAATCCGATGGTGCACCAGAATCAGACTCACCAGCACCATCATTTGCAGCACCATTATCACCAGATTCATCTTCACCTTTCATATCATCTTCTTCTTCAGATTTCTTAACATCCATAAATTCAGCAATAGCCTTAGCAGCTGCTAAAACATCTTCCCATGTCTTAACATTCATTGCCATATTTAAATAAGGCATTTCCTCAGCAGAAAACTCAACTGTAGATAATGAACGACCTTTAGCATGAATATTTAAACGATCAGCGAAATTGTAATTAGCAAATTTAGACTCAGGACCGAAGAAACCATCTTCGAATAATACTTTATAACCTTTAGTAAAAGCACGAACAATACCAGGATATGTTTCTTGAATTTTTGCTTCGATACGAATATCTTCAATGATATTAATTAGTGAACGTGGAACACCAGGTATCTCTTCTTCACAATCATGCCATCCTTCTACAGGTGTATATAAAGCATGACCAACTTCATGACCGATCATTAGATCATTTACATCCTTTCCACGATCCTTCCAGATTGGAAGATTAAGAACTCTATTTACAACATCAAACGATGCTGTTTCAAATTGACCGCGTCTAACTGTAATGTCCTCATTTGCGAGCAACTTAGCTAGATATTCTTGCGCGTTTAAATTCATAATATTACCTTTTTCTCAATTGCTATAATTACATTATACGCTTATTTTGGGGAAATGTCAACGAAAAAAGTGATTATTTTTGAAGTTTTTTGGGCTATATCTTTATAGCCCAGATGGGATAGAGAAATATACTCCAGATGGGCTATGCGAAAAACCAGCGATAAACACCTAAAGAATTAATTACTTGAAATACCATTTGCATCCAGAAGAATGAATACATTTGTTTACGTAGTCCTAACCAACCCAAAACACCAGAAGAAATTAAAAAGCATACAAAACCCCATCTTGAATATTCATGGATATTTAAAGCCACTAATAAGCCACCTGAGATACCTACTACAGCACCTACTCTTTCTAATAGTTTATCTGTTATAATCATGCGATCATTGAAAAGTTATTTGGTCTCTTAAATTCTATTTTATGTTCTAATTTTGATTCTAATAAATCAGGTTTATGTGAAATTACAAAAGTATTTGTATCTTTATCTAACGTATACAATATTTTCATTAGATTATCTACACCATCAGTATCAAGAGATGAATCAAATGTCTCATCGAGTATCAATAGATTAGTATTAGTTGAATTCTTCATTTTAGCTACTTGTCTCCAAGCGAATAATAATGATAAATCAATCCTTTGTTTTTCACCTTCTGAAAAATTGGAATAAACAAATGTATCTCTGTGTCTGCTCTTAATTGTTTCATTGAAAGATTCATCTAAATTAAAGTGGACAAAGAAATCTAATGTTTGAAGATACTTATTAATTAATGTATTCATTACAGGAAGATATTCTTTAATAATTTTAGTACGAATACCTGAATCTTTCAATAACTCTTGAGCTACGTCGAAATACAAGCCTTTAGTGGCCAATTCCTGGACCTCTGATGCACATTCATCGGCTTTTGTTTTTAATGTCTTTAGTTCAGATATTTCATTAGATAAATCTACTTCTTCTTTCTTCTGAACCTTTGATGTTTCCAACATATTAATTTGTGTCTGGATATTCTTCATCTCATTAGTTAATTTTCTATGAGTATCCAATAACGATTTAATATCTTCTATCTTCACATCATTATCGTTTTTCTCTGACGTGAGCTTATCATTTTGTTCCTTTAACGACTTAGCAGATTCTTTGATTGAATTAATTCTATCAGCTTTTAATTGTTGTGATAAATCTTGTGAACATGTAGGACAGGAATCATTATTCATATAAAATGAATGTTCTTTCGTTAAATCAGATATAGATTTATTAGTCTCTGCCTGTTTCGTATTTAAATCAATTGAGATTTTATTTAATTCAGAAAGAGCATCTTGACTAACTTCTGGAAGCTCATTAAGTATATTCATACCTTTAGCCTTTAACTTATCAATATCTCTATCGATTTGATCATTTAATTTATTATTTTCATTATGTACTTTCTTATTAATCTCTTTAACAGAATCAATATGAGACGATAAGTATTGAATCTTACCTTTAAGAACTTCTAATTCTGCTGTATTAGCTTTAAATTTAGCCTTATTCTCTTGAACCCTTTCTTTTAAGATAATCTTCATTTTAGAGAATATATTAATATCTAATAGATCCTCAATAACCTCTCTTCTGTGATTAGAAGGCAATTGCATGAATGGAATAAAAGAACTTGATCCTAATACAACAATTTGGTGAAATGATTTATGTGTTAATTTAAGAATATTCTGTTCTAAATATTTTTGATAATCCCTTACAGAGGCACTTTGATCAATCATTACTCCGTCTTGCCATATCTCAAATATATTAGGTTTAATACCTCTAACAATTTTAAAATCTGTCCCATGTGTATTAAACTCAACTTCAACAACGGTATTTTTTAAATTAACACTATTGATTAATTGATTCTTAGATACAGATCTATGAGGCTTTCCAAACAATCCGAAAGATAGAGCATCTAATATAGTTGATTTACCAGCACCATTATGACCTACTATTAAAGTAGATTTGTTTTTGTTTAGCTCTATTCTTATTGGATTATTGCCAGAAGATAAAAAATTACTAAACTGTACACTTTTAAATGTTATCATACTTTTTCTCTAGTTCTTCCAATTTCTTTTTGATTTCTTCTAATTCCCTTAAAATATCATCCATGTAGGTATGCAAGGCTTTCATTGTATCTCCATATCGAGTGCTTCAGTATGAAGCGAGTTCATTAAAGTTTTTACTCTGTCTTTATCCAAATCAGTAGTAACCGAATCGATATAGTGCATCATAAGTTCTGATGTATTTTCTACATTTTCCATATTAGATTCTACATTCTCACCTAAAAACTCTTGGAAATTTTCAACTATCTTTAACTCATGTGTGTTTAAATCAGAAATCCTGTCTACAAACTTATCAAACATAAACGGGTCGTTTTTCTTATCTACAATAACCTTTACAAATTTATTCCTTAAATATCCCACATCTATTTTGTGGTAATCTTTATTTGTATCATCATAATAAACTTTTTCAAATAATGGATTAGGATTTAATACAGGAGTGAGTTCCTTAGATTCGGTATCTAAGATATGAAAGTACTTCGGATCACCAGCATCATTCCAAGTAAATTCCATTTGAGATCCTAAATAATGAACATTGTCTTTTGATGATTTAGTATGGAAATGACCAGACAATACCATATCATAATTAGAGAATATATTATGATCCATACCATGCTTATTCACCATCCCTTTCATCATATCAAATCCAGTTAGCTCTAAGTGAGCCATTAATATACCTTTATTTTGTTTAATGTAATCAATGGATGTTTTATAATTCTCTTCATTAATCCAAGGTATAAAGTGTATATCTTCTCCGCCATAATTAACTTTAGTTGGCTTCATAAAGATATTAACTGTAGATGTGTAATATCCAAGTAATTCTTTTAAAGAACATAAGTCATTAGTATTCTTATGGAATGTATCATGATTACCAGGAATAATATCCATTTTCATTCCTCTTTCCTTCATAGGCTCTAAAAACATATAACGATTACGTCTTAATGCTTTAAAGTTGATATTTTTCCTATGATCGTAATAATCACCTAAATGGACTATTTGTTTAATGTTATGCTTATCACAATAAGGAAAGAAAACTTCTTGATAAAACTTTTCTTGATACTCAATAAAAATTTCAGAACTATTTCTAATACCACAATGAGTATCGTTTAATATAGCAACTTTACTCATTGTTTCTTAGCAAATTCTTTAACAGCTTCGTCTTTTTCTTTTAACGAAGATATCTTATCCCTTAGTCTGTCCACAAAAGCTTGATCCTCAGGTGAACTTTGATCGATATTATCAATGAATTGTTCTACGTCTGCTTGTTCTAAAAATCTAGTCTTAATATCAGCCTGTTTCTTTTCCTTAGTGATTCTTCTAATAAAGGCAAAATAGGCTATTTGTGTGAAATAAGAAAATGCATTAGGTTTTCCTGTTCTTGTAGCTGCTTCGATATTATAATTATGAATAGCCTTTAAACAATTCTCAACAGCATCCATTACCATTTCATCACGATATGTGTAACGAATAAAATTAGATTTATGTGACAATCCTTCACAAATTTTCATGAAGCATGTAGCGATATAATCTGTTACTTTCGGTCTTTCTATTCCTTCCTCATCACATTTTCTACATTCCTTAACGTAGTCTACTACAGCATAAGAAAAGTCTCTATTGTTAACGTAATGGGGTTTGTCTTTAGGTTTGATTTTTTCAGTCATCTTCTCATCTCACATTAAACATATTAATATTATAACATTTTTTCATAATTAAATCTATAGCCCATTTGGGCTATGGCTTATAGCCCATAATAGTTTAAGTTTTTTGGGCTAAAACCTCTATATAAAATAACTTGTTAGGGAAGGGTAGAATATACTTAATGGACCTTATAGTCCCCATCAGGGAATTCAATGTCTTCATCTTCATCACCTAACACTATCTTTAAGTAAGTAGCTTTCATATCTGTATCTACAGGAGATTCCATTAATATATTGTAACTATCTAGTTTATATACTTTAGAAGTAGTAAAAGGCATATAATCTTCTAATGTATAATGTTGATTATGATCAATAGCTATTTTCATAGGTTCTTCTATAGGAATAGAATTAGTACCCTTTATTGGTTCATGAACAAAAGCTATTATAGAATCTCCATTCATTAGTTTTAAATATCTAATGTTTAATTCTTCTAATGTTACAGGTGATTTAATCATAATATTATTTATCAAATATCAATCTCATAGATTTTAAACTTAAACTTCTGTTTAGCATAAATTTTTATTCGCTCACTTGCATGATTTAATGTATAATTTTTCTTTCTTCTATGATGCATATCATCAGCTATATCAAATAATTTAGTAACTCTTCCATCATCTGATTTTCTTAATCCTCTTCCTATTGATTGTAATATTTTGATTTGGGATTTAGACGGTGAAGCAAATATTACATTATGTAAATTACGAATATTAATACCTGTTGAGAATGTGCCTAATGAGGCTACAATAATAGCATTGGATTCATTCTCTGTTATCTTTCTTATATTCTCTCTTTGTTCTGCATCTGTATTACCAGATACAAAGAATATTTTTCTTCGATGATGTGCTTTCTCTTTAATTAAATCATAAAGAGGTTTTCCATGTTTTTCAACAAACTGGTAAAGAATAAGTGTATTACCTTCTTGATCTAATGCTAAATTTCTAATAAAATTATTTCGTGGAGCGTAATTTATAATAAAGTTAACTTCTTCTTGGTATTTGTTTTTAATATTCTGTTGAGAAATGATAGGATCATATTTTAATAATAATACTGATATATCCAGGCCTGCTAAATGATCCTGATCCATTAATTCCTTAGTAGTAGTAATATTCTTTACTGGACCAAATAATCCTTCTAATACTAATTTATGTGTTTGAGTTCCATCTAATGTGCCTGTTAAACCAAATCTATAATGTGCTTCACTTGACTTAGTCATAATGGTAGTTAAAGATTTGGCTTTAAAATTATGAGCCTCATCACCAATAACCATACCAAATTGCTGAAAATATTTCGCCGGCATTTGATAAATGGATTGCCAAGTGGAAATGTATATCCTTGCGTTTTTATTATTCTTTTCACATCCTTGCATAATTTGATGACATGTTTTAACATCAAAGTTATCATCAAATTGTGAATAATCAGCAAAGTCACCATACATTTGTTTTACTAAAGATGTAGTGGGAACAATCAATAATACTTTGCTTTTATAATGAGTTAAGAAGTATCTAATCAATAAGTAAATAACTAATGATTTACCAGAAGCTGTAGGACTTATTAATAATCCTTTTTTATATTTTAATCCATAAGATACAGCATCAATTTGATAATCTCTAGGTGTAATAGGTTTTCCGTTAGAGGATAATGTAATATCATTAAGCCAATCGATATTCTCATCGTATATAATATCAGGCCTTGAGTAAACAGGATTATCATCTTGTACTACTAAAGAATAACCTCTTTCATCACAAAATTCTTGGATATATCTGAATAAACCAGCATAGATTGTCTGACTTCTCATATCAAGAAGTCTTATCTTCCCATCCCACATTTTATTCTTGTAGGCAGGCATAAATCTATAGCCTGGTATGAAAAAGGTAAAGAATTCGTTTAATTCGTGTAAAAGACCTTTATCATCTGAATTAACGTGTAGAAACGCATAATTCTTTGCTCTGACTTGTAATTCCATTCATTATACACCAGCCTCAAATTGACGCCATTTAATGATATTGCCTATCTGCTGATGTCTCCACTTTATAGTATCTAATATTTCTTTTAATGTATCTACAAGAACTATATAGTATTCTAATTCAGCCTGGGCTTTTTGGATATCTGTATCTGAATCATAATAGTAATTCATATCACCTTTAAGAGGTTTACTTAACCCCTCAAATGGATCATATTGCCAACCAAAATCATCTATCTGATTTTGAGATAGCTTTCCGTTATAATATAACCATTTATTTTTCAGGAGTGTTTTATAATTGAGATCCTTTTGTTTCTTCTGCATTTTAGCAGAGGTAATTAAACCAAGGTATTTTGAATGAAGAGATGCATTTTTAATAGTAGTATCGTCGAGCTTAAACTCATCGATACGTCCATCTTCTTCCCACATTTTTAATATTTCTTGTAAATCCATAATATATCAATTATTATTTATAAATGCTTTTTTAATTAGATTTTTAGTGATCTTTGAATTTAAACCGAACTCCTGAATGTAATCTTTTAATGGACTTTGATTAAATGCTTCTTTCCAACCGTGTTTAGACACTGCATGTACTAAATCAATAGTACCGTATGCGTCTACTTCGTCTGGATTTGATAGATAACAACCTTTGTGATGTCTTGTATTATTTCTTTTTAAATGTTGATATAAATGACGATCCTCATGTGCACAAGTTAAAAGTAACTCTTCTTCACTAGTATTATCATTATAATGTATTTCTATAGATCCATCATCATGATAGAAAGAACCATCAATAGATAATTCTAAATCTTCGTCAAAAATAAATTCAATATGCGGATAGTTGTTCTGTATCTTTTTTATCATATATTTACATTATACCATATAATTGATTAAATGTCAACCGGTATTCTGACTTTTTTTTGAAAATATATGCGATACTCCATCTTGGATTCTCAGTATAAGCACAATGGAAGGTAGAATTCGGACGTGTTCCATAATAACCTGTTTTACAAGACCAACCTACTTTATCTTGAATAGTTATTATTTGATTATATTCATTGACGAATCTATAAAAACCATTTCCATCTTCAGAATGATTAAAAAGTATAGTATAACCAGGAGCATCACTATTATCATGCCAACCAATATATCCATTCTTGGGATAATAAGCAAATATAGCAGGTTTACCAAATGGTAAGAGATTATTAACATCATCAATAATATCTTGCCAACCATCAATAGGCTTATCTAGAAATTCACAACCTTTCATCATATTTGGAGGACCATCGTTCTCAACTCTGGCAATTTCCAAATATCTTTCAGATACTCCGAATTTTCCTCTATTAAGATTTCTTTCTATAATGGGGAGTTTACTAGTATCTTTTTGTTTGATTTTATCGTATAATGGATTAAGAAATGATAAATCAATATCAATTTCTTCCATTAATGTCCGCCGGATTCTGTATGCACCGGACAATACCAGGGAGTATTTGACCCAACATACGACCAAGCGTTATGTTTATATTCTTCATTGCCCGGGTATAATCTGCCTTCTGTCTTAGCTCCTTCAGCTGAATTTAATAATTCAACGATTCTAGGATTTGGTTCGCCTATAGAATTATCATCAACCCAAGTTGGTTCACCCCAGGCATTTCGTACATCTATATGTTTACCACATTTAGGACATTCCGCATTCGCAGGAATAACGCCACTCCAGCCACATTCACATTTTAATTCAGGACTTATATAATGTGGAGCTCCAATTCTTTTAATTCTGAATAACAATCTTCTTTGATAATCAGGTCTACCAGGAATGTATAAATCTAATCCTGAATGAACAGCTGTGGCAGGTACTAAATATACAGATCCTGGCCTTTGTGGATGAATAGATGTTGGATGTCCTAAACCATATCCACGTTTCCAATGCGTTTCGTCTGCCTCAAATGGATTATCAATTGTTTCGTGATAACGTGCAGCACCTTCCCAAGATGGATACCATTCAGGATTTAAACATACAACCAATGAATAATAATCTTTTCCATCTTCTTCTTTAATAACCGCAGCATCTCTATGTAAACCGGCTGAACCTCTCATTCTGAAGGAACTTCTTCTTGGCTTAGGACCATTCGGATTTTCTAATAGAATACCGCCGGCCTTTCCTGTAACATAACAGGTCCAAATACCTGGAGGATTTCCTACATCTGGTAATTTACCATAACCTGGTATTTCAGGATCATCACCAAATTGTTCACTCCACATAGGTCGAGTACCACCAATTTCTTCACCAAATCCATTCATGGCAAATTGACCATCCAGAAATTCTTTATTGATATATTGAAATAATTCATATATTTCAGGGGCTCTTCTCTTTACCGATGAATTACTCCAACCCCAAGGTTGTCTATAAACACCAGATGCAGCAGGATGTTTTTTCCAATGCATTGAATCTCGTATAGTTCCATCCCGGTTTAATTTTACTCTCATGGCTTTACCATCACCATACATTCCAGTATATCCATCAGGATTATCAACTAAAGATTTATCGTTTACCACATTTTGTTCTACGTTACCTCCCCAAGCAGACTTCGCACCTAAACCACTTCCACCTAAATACCAATAGGAATTAGTAACTAATGTATCAACTTTTCTTAATAAGGGATTATCTTTCCCTATATTATATTCTTTTATTACAGGTATAGTCATTCTTCTTCTTCCGTATAAGGGTTATGTAAATCTTTGTATTTGCATCTAAACATGATACGTCTAAGATAATCACCTCTTTGAGGCATAAATTTATCATTGGCTGCTGTATGTAGAGCATTTGCGGGTACAACAATTACACTTGCTGGTTTATGAGGAGCTACACCTGAGGCATAACCAATACCATAACCTCTTCTGAAGTGAACTTCATCAGCAGTCTCCGGATCCTCTAAATCATAGTATATTAGATCACCACCCCAAGATGGTTTCCAAAAACTATTCATATTAATTAGTATAGAAAAATATCCTTCTTCATATTCTTCAGGAATAGCATCCATATGAATACCAACAGTACCAATTCTCCTTTGTGACCCCTTCATATTTACAGATCTTCCGTCTTCTAATCTAGGGCCACCAGTTTTAGCTATTCCATAACAAGTCCAAATGGCTGGCATATGACCAGGTTCAGGCATTGTGCCATAAGTAGGTACTGTAGGATCATTACCATATTTTGGACTATAGAGTTTTCTGGTGGCTGCTATTTCTTCAGGGAATCCTTCAATTGTCATTGAGTTATTTAAGAATGTTTTATTTACATAATCAAATAAATCCCAGACTTTAGGAGCTCTTCTCCTCACAGATTCATCATTGCAACCAAACGGCGTTCTCCAAACACCTGAAGCATTAGGAACTTCAACCCAATCAGCAGAGCCTTTGATTGTTCCATTAGGATTGAGTTTAGCTATGATGCCACCTTCATCAGGTGATTCTACAGACTGTTCTTCGTGATTATTACCATATTTTGCACCTAAACCAGTGCCACCAACATACCATTCTTGATCTTTCAGGAATTGTTCACATTCTTTAAAGACCTGTAGACTGGGGTCTATATCATACATTTTCATAATATTATATAGGTTTTTACATTATCTCAAAATAAGAATAAGAAAAAGAAACTACAGCAGTTAGATATTCAACATCTGTAGTGGTAATATCAAATGGTAATGATGATAAACTTGTAGGAAATGCATCTACAAATTTAATTTGTTTTGTTACATTATTAGCACTTGATAGAATAGTAAGAGTTAAATCACGAGTATCAACGCCAACATCTGTATCTACTTGTTGATATAACCAATCATAAATTTCTTTATAGTTAATAAGATCCTCATCAACTAGAAATGAACATTCAAAATCACCATATACAATCTTATCTGCAGATACTAGTATATTGCGCGATGGAGAATTAAATGCTGCTCCAGTCGTCGAAACATCTGGAAGTATCATAGTTTGTATTGTAAATTCAGCATTAGGATTCGTTTGATTATCTAATGACAATACAAAGGATGTCGGATTTAAATAATTATTACTCATGTCTTTATTTATACGATAAAAAACCCTGCCGAAGCAGGGTTCTTATATTTCTTAGTTAAACTAATATTAGATATTAGAAACAGAGAATGAACGGTAGTAAACGTTGTTACCTGCACCAGCTTGAACAAATGGATTGTCAGCCATGCCATAACGAGTTTTGAAACCGATTCTTGGTTGGAAGTCGTTCTCACCAACAGTCTTCATCATTGATAAAGGAACGTATGGGCAATAGAACATACCAGCATCATAAGGATTAGAACCCTTATAACCAACAGTTACGTAATCGCTTGATGCATATGGATCAACATATACTGCGATACCACCATTTAAAGTACCAGCAAATAGGTTACCAGTTGCGTCTACATTCATAGAAGCAGTAGGACCATAGCTCATAGAACCAGTAGCGTTAAGAACTGCAGCTACGTTTGGAGAAACGATAGCGAAGTTACCTTTACCACGACGAGTAGCTGTAGCAATTGCATTAGCTTCTTTTTCGATAGTAGTTACAAGGTTCTTGTATACTTCAACTTCCCAACGACCGCCAGTTGAACCAGTACCGATAGCACCGTCAAAAGCAGTACCAGCAACAGCATTAGTGTTCATTCTGTCGATGATTTCACGGTTGATTTCAGCAAGAATCTCAGTAGATAAGATATTTGCTAATTCAGTTTCAGCAGAAAGACCATGAATCGCTTTAAGGTCTTGTGCTAATTCAACAGTGTAGTTAGCTTTAAGAGCACGTGATTGAGCAGTTACCGAAGTCTTATCGATAGTGAAGCCCATCTGGTTCATAGTAGTTGTCTCTGCAGTCGCAGTTGACATAGGACCAGAGAATGCTGTATCAGGCTCGTTGAACAACGCTTCGTCACCAGCTGTAGTACCACCAGCAGTAGTGTCGTAAGTTGACTTCATAGCGAAGATAAGACCAGTTGGACCAGTCATAGCTTGTACACCAGCTACGTCAAACGCGATTAGGTTTGGAGTAGCACGACGAACTAGTGAAATTAGAACTGGATCCCAATTCTGTGCATCACCAGCTACAGCAGCTTCGTTTAACTTTTGCTCTTGAAGAGCTTTTTCTTGGTTCTCAAGTACAACCGCAGTTACGGCTTTACGATGAGCATCTTTAATTGCACCAGCATCTTCTGATTCTAGTACAGGAGCCCACTTTTCTTGTAGGCTGTGAGTGTTTTGATCTGACATTATGATCTCTCCTTATTTAGATGTGTTTTTGATTGCATCAAGATATGACGCCATTGTAGCATCAACAACTTGCGTTTCTTCTTCAGCCGCATCTTCAGAAATAGCATCTACTTTTTCTTCAGTTGCATCTTGCTTAACGTTCATGTAAGACTCTTTGATAGTTGCTAATTTATCAGAAAACTCTTCATTATCAGAAGCTTCAATACCTTCTGCTAATTCTTTAAGTTTATCTGCTTCAGTAGCAGCTAGGCCTTCGCATGCTTCAGCAACAATTTCCGCTCTTTCGAAAGCTTTAACTTTCTCTAAAAGCTCTTTAGCTTGATCAGTAGCCTCAGCCAATTGTGCTTTAGCATCAGTAACTTCTTCAGTTAAAGCGTCAACGATATCAGCTTTATCTTCAGGAACATTGATATAATGCTCAGTAAACACATTGTGCATAGCGTCGATAAATGATTCTGTGATTTCAGACTTCAAAGAATGCTCAATAGCAACTTCGTTATCTTTCATCCAGTTCTCAACTACATAGTTAAGGTAACCATCTACTTTATCAACTAAATCTTCTTTAATTGCTTTTACTTCACCTTCTAAATCTGAAGCATAACGCTCCTCTAATTTAGAAACTTCTTTTTTGAGTTTAGCGTGTAAAGCTGATTCGAAAATTGTAGAAGCTTTCGCCTTAAAGTCTTCTGAAAGATCTTCACCCTCAACTAATGCATCAACATCAGCTTTAAATGCGTCTTCTTTCTGAACCTTTTTAGATTCTTTCTTCTCTATTTTCTTTTCAGATTCAACTTCGCCTTCCTCATCATCGTCCTCATCTTCTTCTTCGTCATCATCAGACATTTCAACTTTCGTTTTGTCTTTTGCTGCCTCTAGAATAGAATCAAGGTCATCTTTTGACATCTCTGCCAATTGAGCGTTAATTGCTGAAATAGTACGGGCTTCTGTTAAAGGCGCGTCATCAGAAACAGATTCTTCAATTTCTTGAGTCTCTACTTCCTCTACTACCGTTTCCTCAGCCACAACTTCTTCTGCGATAACGTCGTCTTGTTTGATTTCTTCAGACATAAATTTACTCCAAAAGAGTTATAGTTTTGAGAGGAAATGTTCAAATGCCTTAATCTGATCTGCAGATTTATCGGCCTCCATCATTTCTGTCTCACCTTCTTCACATTGCTCTTCAACTTGGATATAGTGTCCATCTTTATCCATTTTCCATTCTACTCCTTCCATAATGCCATTTACAAAAGCATTAGGAGCAGATGGATCCTGAACAATATCTACTGTAGAAAGACGAAAATCGTCACCTACTGTAGCAACACCATTCTTTGTTGTTAAACTTCCCATACCGCGACTTGAAACACCAAGTTGCACACCACCTTCAACCAAACCCTTTACGATTTGGCCCATAGGAGTATCCAAAATAAGTGCTTTACCAACCACATTATTACCGTCCCAATGAAGCTCAGTAATTTTGTGGCTAACTTTGTCAAGATTAATAGAAGGGCCTTCTGGGTGATTTAACTCACCTACCGCTCTACCAGTCTTAACTTGTTCGTTTACGTATCTATCTACTGCTGCTTGTAAAACCTCTCTGGGATAAATTCTCCCATTACGATTCTTACCTTCAGCTTGCATAAAGACACCTTCGATAAACACGTCTTTTTTACCATTCTTTCCTTCTTGAATAGTAAAACCTAAATTTGATTCGTTATATTCTGCAATTAGTTTCATAGGTCCATTACCTTTAAAAAATCTTTTAGTGCCTTTTCAGCATCCTTAACAGATTTGAATTTGTCTAATTTATCACCATTAACATACAAAACATTTTTGTTTGTAATAACCGCAGAAACATTTTTCTTCTTTCCTAACTTATTAAGTTCTTTAGCGACTTTTTCGCCTTTAGGTAAACCTAACTTCTTTTCAATTAGCAAATTAAAACTTTCTTTAAACGTCTGCATCTGTCTCCGGTGCCTCATCCTCTACCCCATATACAGAACTAGCAACTTCTTGCTTTTTCGCATCTAGAGCATCGTTAATTTTATCTTTCATAATACTATTAAAAATATTATTACTCTTAGCGACATCGCCGCTTTTAATATTATCAATCAAATCATTTGTATCCATACGTTACCTTTATTTATAAAAAATTAAATTTCATCCTCAAAGTCTTCTTCGTCATCACCACTTTCCTGGTTTTGTTTGGTGATTTCTTCAATTTCTTCATCGCTCTGACGTAATATTTTCTTCTTAACATATTCCTTAGAATAGTAAGTTCCTACATACTCATCCAACAAAGCAAGATTTTCTAAACGCTCTTTAAGAATTTCTGATTCTTTTAATTCAGCATAATAATTATCTCTAGCAAATTCAATAGATAAATCATGTCTAAGTTGTGACCAATCAGACGGAACAATAATATTTTTTAATATTAATTGGCGCTTTAATGCTTCTAAGAATAGATGAGAGAATTTATTTCTAATTCTATCGATAAACTTCTGAAACTTTAATTCATCACGAGTAATTTCAGATGATCTACCTACATTAAATGTAGAATCCTGTTCTAGTCTTGATAATGGAACATTTAACGCTCTATATAATTTCTTCTGGAAATATACAATATCCTCTACCTCACCTAGATTTTGACCACCCGGTAATGTAGTAATTTCTGTACCTCTTCCACCTTCTCTACGAGGTAACCAGAAGTCTTCCATAACTGATTTATGATCTCTCTGATCTTTTATTTCACCTGTAGATGAATCATATACAATCTTATTACGATACTTGTTCATAGTATCTGCCAAATAAGATTCTGCTTTGTTTTTAGGAAGGTTACCGACATCAATATAGAATATTCTACGCTCAGGAGCTCTACTAATTCTATAGATTACCATAGAATCTTCCATCATTGATAATTGATTAAGAGGTTTTAAAGCTTTATGTAAATAACCAATAACTTTATCTCTTCTCTCATTTAATAGACCCGAGTTTACCTGGATAATAGCATCGGTAGAGATCTTTAAACCCGAATCACTTTGTTCATGTGATTTATTTTGATATAGGTAATATTCCTGAATTACTCTTTCTAATTCAGCACCAGTTTTAGGATCTTTAACCTTTTCAACTTCCTTTACCTTTCTAATTCTGGTTGGATCGATTTGTTTTAAATCAAGGATACCATTACCTGGATTTTTAGTATCAATAATTACATGATAGAATAAACGTCCATCAATATACCATCTCTTAAATAAATCGTAGGCGTTCTCTTCAAAGTTTAATTTTTGTAATACTTTAGTAAATTCTTCTTGAATTAATTTCTTTACTTTATCTGATTGATCTAATTTTTCAAGATTAAGTGTTACAATGTCTTCTTCTGAAGTTACAATAGTTTCATTAGTAATATCTTCAATCGCCATATCAATTTCAGGATATCCTGCGACTGCTCTATATTTAAATATTAACTCCTGATCACTTTTAAACTTATCGCCACTAATGTCTAAGTATTGACCAAAATATCCACCGGACGGGGCGACCTCGTACGATCCATCCTCATTTGAAGATGTAAACGATAACGCTTGCTTTTTTTCTTCACTCTTCTTCCTTTTAAAGAAGAATCCAAATAAGTTGTTGCCTTCTGCCATAATTTTCTCTTTTTAAAAGATTACGTATATTATTTATAACCTTTTAAAAAGAGGGGAAATTAATCCCCTCCATATTTTTATGATGTCTTATCAGACTCCCAATACTGTACTTGTAGCTCAACAGTAAACTCTTCAATTGTGTTCTCTTGATCATAAGATACTTCAATAGCACCTAAGTTCGTAGGGAAACAACCACGGATATTATAGCTCTTTAAGTCAGTGCCATCTTTATCCAGTTGTGCCACAATCATATCTGCCATATAGTCAGACGGATTAGTTAAACCAGTATTAGCATTGTGTTGGTTAATACCATTCATCCACTCCTCGAAAGAATTACGAACATCAAAATCAGTATCATTGATAATTGTAATATTCCAAGGTTCAAATGTTCTATCACCAGCAATCTGTAATTGTCTACCACGGAAAGGTACCATGATAGGTGCAATAATAGAAGCTGGTAATTGAGCAGCTTTGATCATGAATGAAGCTTTCTCTACGTCAGCAGTAACATAACCTGGGAAACCTAATGTCGCTTTAAATAAATTAGAACGAGCACCACCACCAGTTAGTTTTGCTTTAAAATCATCTACGCCTAGGATCGCCATTTTAGTTACCTCCTGCAATTTCACTAAACTCAACACCAGTTCTAGTAGCGATGAAGTTTAATGTTATAAAGTTAATAGAACGTGCAGGTTTGATGTAAATATCAGCAACAAAACGATTAGTATCGATAATATCACCAGTATTATTAGTGTCATCACAAACTACTTTAAAGTCTGTAACACCACGTCTACCCTTAACATCCCTTAAGAATGGCTCAACCATATTTCTAAATTGTGCTCTTGTGAACTCATCATTGAATTCAAATAAAGACGCTTTAGAAGCTCTTGAAATAGCTTTCTCAAGAACGATGAACAATCTGCGAACATTGATTCTATCAAATGCAGAAGCTTTATATTGTAGAGTCTTATCACCATATAAAAGAGTACCAGCACCCGGGAATGAAACCAGAGGATTAATACCATTCTTATATAGATCGTCTCTTTCTGCTTGTTTAGGATTGAATGCCAATTTAGTTACATTTCTAATATTACCACGAGTAAAACCAGCTGGACTAAACCAAGCATCAGCAACTAGATCTGCGTTAGCAGCAAGACCAGCCATTGAACCTGAAGCAGGAACCCAACGGTAAGTATCGTTGTACTTATCATAAACATACAAAGCTGAAGAATCAGCAAATGCGTATGAAGATGAAGTTAACGATGATCTCCATGTAATAATATCAGTAGCAGCATTTGGATTTGAAATACTATCTGAAGTATTAGGTGAAACAAATGCAACAGTGTCTTTACGACCTTCAGCAATTGCAATTGCCTTATTACAAGCTGTTATATGATCTGCACCAGAAAGATCAGCACCATTCATTAATAGTGAAATCTCTACTGTTTCAGCATCGCCAAACATATCCATACCATCAGTAACCAAACCAACAGTTAGAGTATCGTCGGAAACACCACCAGATAAAGTAGTATCAGATGTAGAACCAGCACCAGCTGATGCAGGAGCTGTATTATAAGCCACAACGTTACCAGTTGTACCACCCATTGCCGTAAATGCAGTACCAGAATCTGCAAACTCACTTGTGAATGCTGTTGTTACACGAATCCAATTAGATTGTGTGTTAATTACATTCTTCCAGTAGTTTGAAGTACCATCTGATGATTTCGCATCTGAAGCTTGAGAAACATATGAATATGTCTCAAGAATTGTACCTGCAGCACCTGTAATTACACCATTAGCGTCAGCAACTACGATATGCATTTCGTCATTTGAACAGTTAAATGCTTCTGCTTGTGCTGAAGTACCCGGAGCAGAGTTAAAATTGTCTTTACTGGCCCAACCCGCGAAGGCACCTGAATCAGCAGGACAAATTTCAACGATAATTGAGTTACCAATTACGCCTGGATATTTTGCTACTAGATTATCAACGCCTGAATATACCTGAGCGTCGTCATCGTTTTTAATTAATGAACCTGAACCACCGTCACCAGCATTTAGTGCGGATGATCCAACCTTACGAACTACTCTTAAAGTGTTCGCATATGCTAAAAATTGAGAAGCTGTTAAAAATGTACTAAAAGTGTCATCATTCGGCTTCCCAAAAACCGAAACTAATTGCTCTTCTGAACCAACCGTCTGGATAACATCTGCCGGACCCCATTGAAATGAGCCTGCAATTGCACCAATCGAAGATGATACAGCCGGAACAACATTAGTAAGGTCAATTTCTTTTACCTGTACACCAGGTGAAACTAAAAAGGCCATGTGTTATTCTCCTAAATCAAGATTTAATATGTTATTCATAATACGTATATTTCAATACACTTATTTATACATTCCTATCCTTCCCATACTACCCAGCCATCATCTTGTTCAGATTCGGGCATAATACCAACAGGTATTAAATCATCTTCAATTTGTTTTGCTTTCTCAGCATATAACATATTTTTCATATTAACATCAGTGGCTTCTTGAAAAAATGGTGTTGTAGTAAACCATCCAAACAATACTAGATTCATCATTAAATCATCATAATTACCTGGTTCAGCTTCATAACTAGAACCTCTAGCAACAAACGTTGACATTTCATGAATAGTATTCCCATCTACAATTTCTACTTTATTCTGCTCTAAAATATCTTTAATCGTGGCACAACCGACTCTTTTAATCTTTCTTGTCATAGTAACACCAATAGCATTAGCCTTTACCATGGATTCTACATAAACATTCTCATATTCTAAGTCATAATATAAACCATTGCAAACAACTGCCCCTTGATCATTAGATTCAATTACTACATAACCTTCATTATAATAACTTGCATATTTGTATATAACATCAGGAAATAATAAAGGTGATATCATATTATCTTGAAATACCGCTACTTGTTTAAAGGGTTTTGCAGAAACATCAATAATATTAAATGTAGAATAATCTTGTCCTCTACCTTTGGATACATCAACAAACATTAAATAATGATGGCCCTCTATTGGATCTTCATATATTCTAACATTATTATGAATAGAATTAGGCTCTACTGACTTTAATGCTAATAATGTTTCTGCATTAATTAAAGTATTACCAGTACCCTGGAAATTATTGCCGAATTCCTGATCGAATTGTAATTCGGAAGTATTAGCAATAGTCATGCGTTTCCATTCATCATCTCTACCAGGGACATCCCACCAATCTACTCTGAATGGTTTAAATTCATTTGTACCTTGCACAGCTCCTTCATATAACTTATGATATATGTTTCCTAAACCATTTGCTGTAGAAGTAATAATAACTTTAGTAGATTTACCAGCTGAAATTACAGGATAAGTTGAAGTATAAAATTCAGTAGCATTTTCTACGAAAGCAAACTCATCGAGATACAATAAGTTAATAGACATACCACGAATAGAAGAACCAGAAGTTGCAGCTGCAACAACACGACTATTATTTGAAAATTCTATCGAACCTTTATTTAATGCCTTACAACCCGGTTGTAAGAAGAATGGAAGATTCTCTAACATTAATGTTATACGTGCTAACATTTCTCTAGCTGTAGAACCTTTATTAGCTAATACAGCAATAGTCTGTTCTGATTTAAATATTGCGTACCATAAAAGATAAGCCACAGTAGATATAGACTTACCGGATTGTCTACATGCAAGAACAATAGAAAATCTATTATCATTGAAATGTTTAAACATTTCTTTTTGATAAGGATATAATTTGAATGGAACTAAACCATCATCCAAAGATATTACTTTACAATAGGTTTCTGCGAAGTGTACAGGATCTTCCATACACTTCTTATATTCAAGTATATCTTCTTTAGTCCAATTCTGTGAAACACCGTCTCTCTTAACTTGGGCGTTCCCTAGATATGATTCAGGTCTGGTTGTCGTCATGTTCAATCACTGTTTCATCGCGTAATATTCTTTGTAAATCAGTAGTAGATCCTACAAAGATATTATTATTAGTGATAGAATCATTGCCGCCAGTATTAGATAGACTTCCAACATTTTTAACTTCTTTGGTTTGTTTTTGTAACTTCATTAATTTCTCGCTAATTTCAGCATTTTGCTTTATTAGTTGACCGAGAACTTCAAATGCTCTGGGATGTTCTGATTCCCTAGCTAACTCCATCATTAATTGAATAGCCTCATCACCTTGTGCGGCTAAATCATATAAATTCTTTCTTATATTTTTATAATCATCATCTAAATCACTCATAATTACGGCTCATTAAAAAAGTCAATAGTTTCAGTGTATGGTACTGTAGTTCCGTCTACTTTCTGTACCTCAATATTTTCTCTGGATTCAGAATCTAAATAATATACTTCGGTCTTCTCAATAATACCTCTATCTTGAATACCTCTATAATATCTAATTCTTGTTTCAAAGGTTAATGTGTATATTACAGCTCTTCTCGATAAGAAGTCACCTTCATATTCATCATTTAACGTTACACCTGTTAATACAATCGGTACATCACTTGTTAAATCTAAATCAGGAATATCTTTAATAGTTACGGTAAAGTCTGGTTGAAATACTGGAAGAATTTGTTCTAGAATTTGTAAAGCCTCATCTTGAGCCTTAGCCATAATATTTAATTCAAAACCAACTTTATATACTGCTGGAGCTCCTAATGATTTTCTATTTTTAGGATCATTCGGATCTACCTTAGCATATACTTTAGTTTTATTAATTCTTGCCGCCCCATCGTAAGTCATATCAACAATTTCAAAACTCATCCTTGGCAATTTAATAGCCATTTTAGTATCTGTTAAATCAGACATCCTAGCTAAGAATTTTTGACGAGGTCCGTACGCCAAAGGTACTTTTGTAGTTTGCAATTCATCACCAGCAGAATTATATTTCTTTACTGAAATATTAGAGAATAGAGATCCAAATACAGATACCATTCTTCTAGTTGATTCGTTATACCAATGATCACCAAACATTAAAATTCTCCAAATGGATTTGTTTCAGTAAAGTCTATAATATCATCTGCTTCAAAATTAATAGCATCGTTATCCGCTAAAGGATCTCTATTGAAATTTGTTACGTCTGTTTTCAAACTTAATACATTATATGAAGCACCAGATTCTGTACCTGTAACTGGATTATTAACGTCTACATATAATTGTCTAAATTTACCTTCACTAGTTAATGAAACAACTGTAAGATTACCTGAGGATGCTCCCATATCTTCCCAAGCAGCAACTTCACCTTCAATATAAATTGGATCACCATTTATATCATTATTTCCAGTCCATTGTCTAACCGTCTCACCAATCTCATAATCACCAGCACCTGCTGCCATAATATAAGTGTATGAAGTGGCATAATTAGTTTCTAACTTATCAATACCAGGAATATCAGTATCAAATTGCTGATCATTATATTCAAATAATTCAGCTTGTAATTTATATACTGGAAGATTTTGTAACTGATAGAAAGGCTGTTCATGTTCAACAAACTTAATTTCAAATATTGAATTAGACATTGGAAGATATAATAAATCACCTTCCATAGGTCTGAATGAATCAGAGTTACCTGTTGCCGGTGATAAATAAGCACCTACCTGTTTTTCCCACCTTCTCTTGGCAACAATAAATGTGGCTTGATCTCTAATTTCTAAACCAAATTTAGTAAGAAGATCACCTTCACCTTCAAATCCATCCACATTTTCAATGTACATTTCAACAACGTATGAATCGGTGAATTTTGAATAAGATTCATTTAATATCTCATCCAAGGATATTTCTTGTCTTGGAATATAGACAATATCCTGTCCATAGATTTGCATAGATTCAATAATTAAATCTTCATATAAATCTTGTTCAGATACTACATTGCCAGAAAAGTAAACATTTTTCATTTATTACCCCATGAGGAATGTGTCGGGCTCTGACCAATTCAAAATCATTTCCTCTTCGATTCTCATAATTTCTTCATTTGCTTGATTATATATTTCAAGGCCATTCATAGTAACTCCACCAGGTAATTGCATACCTTCAAACTTACTCATGTTAGCACCCCACTGTCTTTTAATTAGGGCAGTAACGTATCTCTTTAAAAACATATCATTATATACGTCACTGTATTGCTCCGGATCGATTGATTCTATAGTTTCTATTACAATATAATCTCCAGCTTCTAAACCGCCAAAACCCTGATCTACATGAAGGCGATTCATATGCCTATTAAATCTTAATAATTCAGCTGAATTTAATCTATGATCAATCAGATTTAAATGTTGCATTCTTTGATCATATAATTGTAAATTACCAGAAGCACCCCAAGTCATAATGTCATGAAGTCTCATCTGATATTCTACATTAAATTCCAAATTAATATTGCTATTGCCAAAGTCTAAAACACGCATAACAGTCAATACAGAATCCGGGGTATCAATATATGAGTTAGTAATATCTGTGGCAGTTAACTGGTGTTTACGATAGTTCCTGATAACAGCATCAGTATGATATTCTTGATAATATTGAATAGCATCATCAATTCTATCTTCTACTTGATCTGGATCTACATTAATTTCGATTACAGGTGCACCCAATGCTCTTAAAGCATGATCTGCCAATTCTGCTCTACTGGTTACCTTAGCCATAATAATTCCTTAATTTTATACAGTTATTTATAAGCATTTGATTTTTGATTCAACATTGGTGTAAACTGATTTATTTTTACTAGAGAAAGCCTTACCATTTAATAATTGTGCATTAGATTTATTAATTAACGTAGCATCTAAATGATGACCTCTATAATAAGCAATTTTAGCTGAATCGACAGGATTTGTTTGAAGACCTATTAATGCCTCATCTGTCCCTGATGCTTCTGCTATATGTGATACTACTAACGCTGAAATTAAATCTGGATTTCTAACATCAATAATGTATTCCTTTGTCTTTTTCTCATCTAAATCTCTTTGTATTTGTTCCATAGCCAAAGGTAACTTAAATTCAAATTTTGGCATATACCAATCTCTATTATTATATTTTGCAGCTGCTTCAATTTGATTATTCATTCTGTTTAATGAGGTTTGAAACCAATCAACATTTAATATTTGAAAATACCCATAAGCTCCTGATGTCTTATTAGCTAATGTCCATTCCCAAGGTTCATTTTCTACATCTACAATAACCGATAACATCCAAAGCATATTAGATTCAAATTCATCGTAAGAAACATCCACTAATTTATTTCTTCTCATTAATGAATCGTAAGTAAGCATTATAGCGAATCTAGTATATCTACCAAATAATTGACCAGAATATTTTAAAGCGTTATCGCTCTTCTTACAAGCATTTAATTTCTTCGGAGGAAAAATACGAGAAGTAACAGCTGATGTAAAATAATCTAAAAACCAATTGCTCATATTACCAACCCTCAGGAGGAGTCAATAAATCTTCTATTGCTTCCTCTAAATCACCTAAACCTTCCATTAAATATATCCAGCCCTCAACAATATTATCTTCCCAAATATATTTTTCTGCAGCACCAAATGCGGCAAATGGAAGCGTAGAAAGAACATCTACTGTTTGTACAAACATAGCTAATGCTAGATTATCCATTCTATCATGAAATGGTATATCGGTATTACCAAATTGAGCCATATTCCAAGTGGACTCTCCATAATATTTGGTTAAGGCACTGTTAAGTTGTTTCATATCACTAGACTTCCAAATATCCCAATATTCTTCGTTATCACTAAACCAAGACGTAGTACCTGTTAATACTACTAATAATAAATTAAGCCTCCATGATTTATTAGGAGTATTTTCAACATCATCCATTAAATCCGCCCACCATTTCGGAGGCTCTGAATTATTTCTGGAAACGTATATGTCTCTTATCTCTTTAATAGTTTCAGAATCTAATAATTTACCATCTTGTAATGTGTTTAATGCGGCATACACTGTACCATTCATTTTAATTTTAGCAGCATTAAGAGTATCACCAGATACTAGTATTTCAGCAAAATCAGATAAACCTCCGGTATGAATAACCTTAGAGCCTGCTGGTATAATAAAGAACATTTTTTCTTTACCCACCTCAATATCCTTTGCATCCACGACTGTGGCAGAATATGTTGAAGCATTCTTTATAGGCTTACTAGCATTATCTTCAAAAGATGTGTCATATAACTTATGAATTCTTTCAATAATTATTGGCTTGTCTAATACAATAGAGGAATGTTTCCATAATACATCAGCAATGTTTTGATGGTGCATGTTATCGATCATAACCTTCTGAGTTTCCATCATAAGATCGCTTATTGTTCTATATTGTGCTTGTATTAATGCAATATCTGATTTAAGCTTTAATGTTTTGGTAGTCGCATCAAATTCATACATTTTTTCGTGCAAAGATCGCCTCTGTCTATTTAATCTGCCAAAATTATCTATTTGATCTTTATATTTTGTTATGAATTCCTCATATGGAATCCACTTTCCTTTAACATAAGCTCCTTGGGCACCTCTAAATGATTGTATATCTTTAGCGTATTGTGGTTGTCTACTTAATACTTCATCAATTTGATCATTATATTCTTTAACAGTTTTAAATACACCTCCTACCAAAACATCATTTCTTTGTGTTTTAGTAAGTTGACTATGTTCTTTTACTTGATTGAAAATAGTAAGAGCCGCTATCATCTCTAATACATTAAGTTTAGATGCGGTATAACTCCTCATCAGAGGTTCTGATGTTTTAGTTGGTGTGTATGATTCGTTTATAAGAACATTAGGGGATCCTGACGTTACAGTTATTCCACAGGAATAAGGATCACCAACTCTGCCTAATGGTTGTCCATTAACAAATACATTTGGTGAACCTGATGTTAACGCGGTTTCATGCGTTGGACAGGTAACAGGAGCATATGGATGAGCAGTATTTGTATCCCCAACTCTATGGGCAGCTATGCCATTAATAAAAACATTTGGAGAACCAGTTGCTGCTGTAGGGGTTACACCACATTCATGTACGGATACTGTATCCCCTATTCTTGCTGCGCTAGCCATTTCATAATCTAGTAATCTTTCTTCTTACGGCGCATTGTTGATAATGGTTTAGGGGTTGTTGCTACATTAGCTGTAGTCACATCCTCTGTCTTAGGCTTTGAAGAAACACCATCGATTTCCAAAACATCATCATTCTTTACTTCATAAGTATCTTTCTTACATTTCTTTTTCTTTAGTAAAGCTCTCTTCACCGCTTCCTTATAACCTTTAGTTCTCATATCAACTGCCACTGCTTCTTCGATTTCAACTTCTTCTTTCAGATTACCTGCTTTCCATTGCATCGCAACCATGTTTAACCAAACAATAACATCTTGTATTGTCTTTACATTAAACTTAGCGAAATTATTTGCCTTAATCATCTTGTTGATGTTAATATTCTGGAAACCTTTATAGTCTTTTAATTTTGAATAATCTATGTTCGGAACATCAAAAGCTTCATTTAATTTATTCATATCTTCTACCGATTCTCTTTGACCCCAATCAAAAGGTTCATATCTTGGTTTGTCACCCTCTATCTTTTTCTGTTGTTGGTAACTCATCTTAAACCAAGTTCCGTCTTTCAATGCTTTTGCTTTTTCTTTAGTCCACATTGTTTGGATTGGTTCTTTTTGTTTAGTCTGCGATGCTATACTTTTAGACATTGCTACAGCATGTTTCCTAAAAGCTTTTAGATCTTGTTTTATAGCGGCATCTATCATACCTTCTTGTGCTTTTCTCTGTGCTGCTCGACTACGATTTCTTCCAGCAGTCGAACCACCTCTCGATGCTACTGCTTTATTTTTGAAACCCTTTTCACCAGAATAACCAGCGCCTTTAAAGTTATCATCACTTGGTACTCTTGCTTCCTTAATCGCAAACTTCTTACGAATATCAGCCATCATTTTATCTTCTTCTTTATTAGATAATGGTTTATCAGTAGAGAATACTACATGTCTCTTTCCTTTAGAATCAGTATAACCAATATTAGTAGTTTTACCAACTCTTGATGCGAAAGGAATAATACCACCTTTAGATGACTTAGCAACACTCGCACCCATTTTCTTACTGAGATTATTTACTGCTTTAATCCAATCTTTGTTAAGTGCTTCGTCTAAATCTAAATCTTCTTTTTTAAATCCTTTTTTAAACTTGTCCATGAAAGTAGGATTCTTCTTTCTCTTCGATGCTCTTAACTTTTTTAATCTTTCATTATTATCATCACGAACACGGTCGATGTGTTTTCTAGTGCCTTTAGAAAGTGGAGAAAGTCCCTCATCTACATCTGTCTCATTATCAGCCTTCCAATTTTTATCTACGTAATTAAAAAATTCCTTTTTCTTATCGCCAGATAATTGATCAGGTTCATCAACACCAAACTTCTTTAGTGCTTTTTTAAAAAATGCCTGGTATGCTTCTTTATCGCCTTTTAATGATTCAGTAAATGATTTCATAAATTTATTCCGTTAATGGGGTGATTTTAAAATTATGGCCACTATCAGGACCAATAACTATGCCTTTAATTGTATCAATTTTTTCAGATAAATGACTATTTTGTGATCCCAGTTTATTCAATTCGATCATTATGTCTTCTTTCATTTTAGGAAACAATAATCTAAACTCTGTATTTAGTCTAACCTCTTTTCGTAGATTGTCTACATTGGCGGTTATAGCCGAAGCCCACCAAACTGAAGCTATTGTTTGTGTGAAAATAGCTAATATAATTGCCGCAGAAGAGTTCTTAACCCAATTGGGGACTTCCGCTTTTTTATTCTCGTAATTCTTCACATCCCTTTGCAATACTGCTAATTCTATTTCCAGTGCGCTTAAATCCTTATGCTCCATCTGTTTTCCTTCTAACAAATACTATTAATATTTATATTTTATTTGCCTTAGAAATGATTTTACCGAGCCTTAAATTGCCAATTTTATCATTAGGGACGTATCTCCAAATGTAACCTTTCGCGTCATCATTATATCCAAAAACTGTTACAGTTAGTCCTATCCTTATTATAGTAGCTCTCTTATCATCTAGGATTACTTCGTCACCCTCTTTGAAAGGACTAAAGAGTTTAAATGCGACTCCATTAGCTAAATCAATGGCCAAATCCTTCACAAATATACCCGTAATGATAACGATCAATAACGCCAAAAAGGGTGTTATTAAATCAGCTACCTGTAAACTAAACGTATCTAAAGTTAAAATTTCCATTTTATTCTCCACATTAACTATATTTATACGTTCTTACCCTTATATATAATATAGTGATTTTATAAATCTATATTATGATCGAATTATTATTATTGGCCTTAGCTGGTGTAGGCGTTGGTGTATTAACAGGATTATTACCTGCATTACCGGTATTCACAGGCCCTTTCCTATTATTTTACTTTTATAATGATTTCCCTTTAGAACATCTAATTACCTTTTGGTTAGCTGTTGTATCTGGATCACAATTCTTCGGCTCAATCGCCGTTATCACAACAAAAATACCTGGAGAAGAATCAAGTCTAGTTTATATTCGTGACTTAGATAATTTAACACATGAAGTTAAAAATTCACTCCTTCATTCCACCGCTTATGGTTCTTGGATTGCTGGAACTCTATCTACATTATTTGTATGGTTCTGTATAGAATATATTAATATTGCTAATATGCCTTGGTTAATGGGTATTCCATTCCAGGCCTCATTGTATACTTTAGCTATGTTATCCTTTGTATTTTTAGATAAGAGATGGTGGTGGACAATAGGTTTAGTATTACTCGGTATAATGCTAGGTCCTAAACAAAATTATGCTATTCCTGATACTTGGTTTAATTTACAATATTATACTCAAGGATATACGTTCTATATGTTAGCATTAGGGGCTGTGGTTCTTCCAGACGTCTTTATGAGTACTGATAGGAGGGCTGTATTGGATGATCACTACGAAGCTATTAAAGATAAAACCTATTCATTCTATCTGGCTATAAAATCAGCGGTGATTGGATCTATCGCAGGACTTATACCAGGTCCAAGTTCCTCTTTAGCTGCTATTGCCGCATACAAGACAGCAGGGAAAGATGTAAAGAAAAAGATTATTGCGGCTGAAACAGCAAATAATTCCTCAGTAATTACTTGTTCAATTCCTTTAATGTTATTAGCATTACCTATTAACTTTAATGCGTTATTAATGAGTAATATTGTAGACATGAAAGGTATGACTATATTTGATGAAATATATGAGCCGAGTGTTATTGAAGGATTAAGAGTAGTAGACGCTTCTATGTTAATCTTATTATTGTGTTTAGGACTTTACTATATATTATCAACTCATTTAATTGACTGGTATGCGAAATTCATCGTTGCCATTCATCATAAGATGAAAATCATACTAGCAGTTTTATTGGGTTCGTTAATTATTGTTGACTTATGGGCATCTGAATTGACCATCCTAATGTACTTTATCCTTTTAGGATTATTTACATTACTCGGGTTTATTCTAAAATATAAAAACGTATCACCCCTTCCGTTTTTATTCGCCACAATTTTAGGGGATAAGCTGGTTTGGTTATATATACAGACCTATAACATTTATTTTTATTAAAGGAGAAATAATATAATGAAGAAAACGTTATCTACAATCATACTTACAGCAATCGCTACAACAAGTATGGCCTTTTTTGGAGAGGATCAATTAACAATTGTATCGCCTAGCTCTAAAGCAAGTCCTACTACTGTATTTGCTATGGGTGTAAAGAAGTCTGTTGGTGGTAAATATTATCAAGGTTCAAATTGTGAAGATGCAGGAAGGGCTTATGAAGAGAAGAAAGATGCTGTATTTATTTACAACTCCTCAATGGAATTTGGTGCTCGTAATAAAGGTTTAAATTGTCCTAGTTTAGCCACACCTGAAAATACTTTATTTGCCGGCGGTACTCCTATTTGGATTTGTCGTAGACCTGGTACAGATAACGATTTAGTTGTAGGACAAACAAATGCTTTGGGCATGGCATCTATGTATGCAACAAAGGCACATGAAAGTAAGATGCGTGATGCAGGTGCAGGCGATCTAACTATTGTTCCTTACTCAGGTTCAAAGACTGTTGTAAATGCTTTACGTGCTGGTGATATTTCTTTAGGTTGGATTGGTTCTGGTTTAGCTAAAAAACAAGTGGCAAAAGGTAATCTAGAATGTTTATATACTACAGATCCTAAAAAAGACAACTATATCGGAAAGGCACTACCAGGATTAAAAGTACCTGATTTTAAAATTGGTTACCTAGTATATACAAATACTAAAAACGAAGATTTGTTAGCAAAACTAAAAGCATGGTCGACTGATCCTGAATTTCAAGCTTATATGAAAAAGTCATTAGTTGATGGTACTTTCAATGTAACACAAGATGATATTGACAACATGGCAACATTCGTAGATAAGATGACAGCTCATTGGTTAGATAAGAAGTAGTGTACTTTAAGCTCCTTCCCAATTTACCTCATCCACCCGATTGGATGATCAATAAAATCGATATGAGATATCGTCCAGATTTAGATCTGTTTAGTCCTACTGCGGATGACTATGTCTCTATCGATGAAGTTGAAGATTGGAAGGATCAGTCTTATGATTGGATTAAACCTATGGTGTCTAATAACAATCTTAGGTATAGATTTAATCGAGAAGACGAAGAATGGATGAGTAATAATATTACTCCGGATTTTATAAGAGACAATTCTGGGGTGATGTTTTTCGATCACGAACAACTCCCACATACGGATACTACACGACGTTATGTTATGTTGTATAATTTTGAAGTAGGAGGACCTGACGCCACCCTTTCATTTTGGCAAGAAAATGGATATCCTATTGAAAGAGAAAGGGGGTTAGCTATAGATAGAAGTGCTGATCTTAAATTATTGGAGTCAATAAAAGGACCTTTAAACTGCTGGTATATTTTAGATACTCGGATTATCCACAGTGTTGAAAATATTACAGAGAGAAGGTCTAATCTTCAGTTGAGCTTTCATCAGCTTCCTGATGGCTTGCTAACAGACAATGATACATCTCATGACCTAAAATAGTCATATTCTCTCTATCATCCCAAATTTCAGCCTTTTCCATATGAATATAACATACAGGATCTTCACTATTTACTAGGGTAAAACCTCTAATACCCGGAAAGTGTTTATCGAATCTATCCCCTTCGTTATATCTCATCCACTCCTCATTTAATGCTTCCTCATCAGGATGGAATATCACCTTTACAATAACTGCAGTTCTGCCTATTTCTATCTTGGCATCCGGACCAAAATACCTTAAATTATAATCGTCTAAGGCTGCGACAGGTTGAATTAATAAACTGATTATTAAAAACTTAAATACATTTCTCATTGTTCCTCCTGTGTCCATTCCATGCAACGAAACCGCCCAATCGCAATGCCCAATAAGCCAAATAATTTAAGAAATGAAATCCGTTTTGTTCAATATTAATATCTCTGAATGTTTGATCCATCCACTTTTGATCTTTGATGCCGATAGTGGTTTTCTTATCTTTTTTAAGTAGTGTTGCGTATTTGTATCCATAATCGTGAATTAATCCACCCATTAGTAATACACCAGTTGGTGATAACCAAGTGTGTAAAAACTTAGGAATACTAGCACCATCAAATTGAAATCCTTTCGGGATTACAAAATCTTCACCGTTAATACTGTAGTGAAAATCTTTGGCAATTTCCCATTGACGTGTCCCCATTAGCCATAGCCAAATAGCACCCCAAAAGCCTTTGCCTGCTGTAGGAATAGCAATTGGTTTCATATGTGGCATTTCTTTGTATGAAAAACCTACTCTATCAGCATCACTATCTATGCCGAAACGGTTTATAATGAAACCGATAATAATTAAAAGCCCTACTAAAGTAAATTGCCAAAATTGTAATAATAAATCTATCATGGTATTAAACTATGAAACCATACAGCCACGCCGATTAAACCAGCAATGAATAATATTTCTAAAAATAATTCAAGGCCCATCTTTCTTAACCCTTGAAGCTTTAGCTTCGATCTTGTATTGTTCGTATTTCATCCTGCGCCTAGCTCTTCTTTGAGCAGCCCAAGGCCCTATAATATTAGTGAATATCAAAAATCCTATAATACTATACAGTATTAATTCCTTCGCCTCACTCCAAATATAAGCTACCAATTGTTCTGTATTACCCTCTTCTATTTCAGAAATTTGAGGTTTTTCTGGAGATATCTCTTCAGCCACTTCATCATAAGCCATAGATGTAAGCAGATTAGCCGCGGCAGCAGTTGGTCCTGCCACAACATTAGTAACCGCCGTAGTTGTTACGGTTTTTCCTAAATTTTTAAGATCTAATGAACCTTCACCTAATGTGGCACAACCCGATAAAAAACAGGCTCCCACTAACGCAATTACATAAGTCATAATTTTACCCATAAATAAAAAATAATCTATTTTATTTATAAAATTATGACGCTGATGATTCATGAAGTTATTAACGAAGATATGTTTTCGTTAAATCTTGAAGATTATAATCTAACATTCGATGACGGTTTATATTCTCAATATTATTATTCGCATCGGTTCGAGAAAATCGATACTGATAAAACATACTTTATATCTTCAGGAATAGTATGTAATAATAATAAACAATCAGATTTATTCTTTCCTTGCCATCAGGCACATCAACAAGCATTTAAAGGTGATTTTTCACAATATATGACTATTGATCAAATTAAAGAATTATCGGAACAATATAGAACAAATATAGGGTGTCACTCACATTCACATACACGCTTAACAAGTTTTAGTACGTTGAAGGAGAAGGTAGATTATATAAAACGAGATACAGAAATGATGTTAGAATGGTTTAATAAAAATTTAAACTTTGTTCCAACATCATTTTGTTTTCCATATAATGATGATATGGATGGTTTATATAAAGGATTATTGAAAGGTTATGGCTTTACTGAATTCCACGGTCGTGAGAGAACACCAATTGAAAAGCTTCTGCACGATGCACACCAATCTGTTTTCCACGATGCATAGCTAATACTTCCATAGACTCCGTTGATCTAGCATCTGGATAATCATGTAATTCAGTCTTATATAATGACATTACTTGTTGTTTCTTATGAATAAAATCAGTTACATCTTTATATACATTTGGTGTAAATGAACCATTTATCTTACCAAATGACCAATCAGTAGAAGATGGAATCTCACACATATACACAGCATTAACTGTAGAATTTGCCGTTGGACGACAAGCTACCATAGTAGCCTCAGATACTAATCTATGATCTAAATGTATATCTGTATTAGAATGTGTATATACTACATCTGGTTCAAATTGCATAACTTTCTTTGTTATATCACTGCAAACCTGATTATAGGTAAGATTACAATCGGAGTGATTAAGAATTGTTCCCTTCACCCCCAGATGTTCACATGATTGTTTAAATTGTTCAATTCTTGCACGAGATACATCTTCGTTACCAAATCGATCACCTCTACACAATACAAATATTTCTACTTCATGACTCTGCGCGAGTTTATTAATAGTTCCTGCCGGACCATAAGCCTCATCATCTGGATGGGCAAATACAAATAATATTTTCATAACATATCCTTTATTATATCATCTAATGAATACTTCGGGGCATACATTATATTTCTTCTGAGTTTTGTTAAATCAGGTACTCTATAATTAATGTCTTTAGTATTCTCACTAAACACTTCTTTATAAGGAGTCATTGATAACTTACAAGATGAATCTGATAATTCAATAACCTTCTCAGCTAATTGCTTAATAGTTATTGGTTGATCATTTCCAATATTATAAATTGGAAACTCCTTACTATTATTATACTCTAATTGTAACAAAAAGTCAACCGCATCTTTAACATGACAGAATGATCTAACTTGCTTTCCATCACCATGAACAATTAAATCTTCTTTATTTTTAATAGCCTTAATAAAATTAGGAAGCACCATCCCATAGTCAGGAAGTTGGCCCGGTCCTACTATATTAAAGAATCTAGCAATAATAAAAGGAAAGGAAGAGGCTGCTATCATAAACTCTGTAGTTAATTTAGCAGCTGCATAACCCCATCTTAATACTTGAGGGTTTCCTATAGATAAGTTTCCATCTTCTAAAAACGGACCATCTCCATATACCTCAGAACTAGAGGCAAATATACATTTCTTATTATATTTTTCTAAAAGAGGAATTACAGCCTGAATTAATTCGATATTATTTTCCAAAGTTCCCTTAGGATCTTTATCAATATGTTGTACTCCAACCGAAGCAGCTAAAAAATAAACAACATCGGATTTTTCAATGAAGAAATCCAGTATTGGTCCTCCATCTCTAATATCCTGTTGGTGAAAATAAGAAAAATCCTCAGGCATCTCTGAAGTGCTAAGGTTATCAATAATAGTGACTTTATGGCCTGCCTCTAAGAGACGCCTCGCCAGGTGGGTACCTATAAAACCAGCACCACCCAATAACAAATAATTCATATTATAAATTGACTATTTCTACTCCTGTTAAGCCTTCTGAAGAAACTAGTTTATTAACAAACTCCTCTTGTTCAGCAGTAAGTTCATTAAATGGATAAAAGAAAACATCATCGTTATTATCAGTTAATAATAAACCAAATTTAGCTAAAGGATTATGGCCATAAGCTAATAGGTTTGGACAATAAGCTCTATCATTTAACAAGTATACAGAGCCTTTTAAATCATTAAGAAGAGGGTTAACGTCTTCACTGGCGAGATCAGACTCAATCATTGTTAATATATCTCTAGTGATATTGTCAGTTGTAACAACGAAATCGCCTACATCATTAAATCTATAAAATCTATCATTAGAATCTTTTAAAGCAGGAAGGCAATGATTATTATCGTCGACAATTGCTTGTATCTTATCCATATCAATAACCAGCCAATCCGCTCCAGCTTTCTCTTGAACATACTCTAAATCATCATTGACTGGATCATTAGAATTATCCTCACTCGCATCGAGTTCAATATTCCATTCAAGCCATGTCTTATCTACATATACTTTATTATCTAAAACACAGAAAAGATCCCAATGACCCCAATCCATTTCTGGAATTACTGCGGTGTCATATAATTCCTCAATTGCCAACATAGTTTGTGTTCTTCTGCATCCTTCTTGTAATGACTCATCATATTCACAAAACCTATCTAAAGATGTTCTGACATCTCCATATACTGGATCTATGGCGTTCTCTTCTTCTGGCGTAATAATTGACATAAACTCGTTCCTAATAATAAATTATATTGGCTTTATCGAATGGATAATCAACATCGATAATTTCCTTAATTAAACTGACGTTACTTCGTTCGTCCGTGTATAATGTATTTATACCAAAATCATAGTTATAAAAGTAAATAAAGAAAGGAATATCAACTTTCTTTTCAAAATGCTTCAAATCAATGAGATATACTTTATTATTATTCTTTAAAAGATTATAAGTCATCGAATTGTAGAATGGTGTCAACTCAAGTTTATCCACCTCATTTCTAATGTATTTATAATCTTTTTCATTTAACGATTTTACAGGCTCACCCGGAATATAATCAAATACCAGAAAGCTATTGGTTTCTTCTAATAGAGTTGGAAGGAGATTGGATTTAGCAGATCCTAAGAAAGATACAACATCAGGAATATCCACTTGTTTTTGTAAATAACAAAACGTTGGATCTGAATCATTATGGAATGTATCTGCATTAGTGTATACAAATCGCAATGATTCTTTATGAACGTATTTCTTATTATCTCTTACGAAAAAATAAAAGAAATTCTTCCGAGTAAATGGTGTGTAATCTAATCCAAAGTCTTTTTTATAATCAGATTGTGCTTGTCTAATTAATCTAACCTTTTCATTAATAATATATGTATTCATCATCTCTATCTAAGTCCAGGGTAGAACAATGAATACCCCCAGCAAAGATTTCACCATTCTCTAATGTAACTTCAATAACATTGAATCCATGTTTATCTAATATATCCTTAACACCAACAGCTCTCTTATTTACAACAACAGTATTTTCGTCGATACTTAATACATTAATATCCATTCCACGAGATGAAGCTAACCGCATTTCAATATCAGGTCCATTATATTCTTCAGTTAAATTTTCAGGATAAAGATATTCCCAATTTTTAAATTGGTCAGGCATTAACTTCTCTATTCCTTTATACTTCGGGTCAACTAAAAATTTACCAGGACATAAGCTTACTATTGCACCATCTATATGATTATCTGCAACATGTATCATATGAAAATCAGTTTCAGGAAAGAATGATTTAACCCATTGATAACCTTTATAGTGATTATAACTATTTACATTAACAATACAATCTCTTCCTATTCTAAGGAATTGTGCACCATCAATAGCCATAACATAATTTTTAGGAGGGTTATTATAATCTCTCTTATCCCCCCAATGTTCTAAATCAATAGTATCTTCAGTTAGTTTAGTATGAGGGGCTTTAATCCAATTATGCCCACCCGTTACTTCATCATATACATCATATAATAAAGTATTTTCATAATACCTATTTCTAACAAAGGTAGGTGTTTCTATTAACTTATCATTATACACTAACGTTAAATCTCTAACATTAGAAGCTGAAGATAATTCTGATTTAAATGACGGTGTAGAAAATGGAATAATCTTAGTTAAAGGTTCGGGTCTGTATACCTTACAATATTTTGAAAGTGTTTTTTCTAAATCATCTAATTCCTTATTTCTTAAATCAATAAGGTCCATAGTAACATGATATTCGTCAATAGGACTTTCGTATATCTTTTCACCTATGGCTTCACGATAAAATTGTCTGAATGTTATATCAGATAATCTTCTTTCTAATTGTAGTTCTCTTCCAACAACAACCTTATTAAGTTTTCCAAATGATGTATTACTGTTTACCATTTATTCTCTTTAGATATTCTATTTTCTCACGAATCTTATCATATCCTTGTTTATCATATTCGATATGTTCATGCCAAAAATATACATTTTCTAATTCCGCGTCGCTATATTCTTTCACAGGTGTGTACCATTCCCCTATTTGATATTTCTGAATTAATTTAATATCAAATTTATTTGATGATACTATTTTATCCATACAGAATTCTTCTAAAAAGTATTCCCCTGTTTGTGCTTTTACCTTTAACCACTCAGGATCATCACTTCCCATTATACTCATTACTATATCAAACCAATGTTTGTATATGCCGCTCTTTCTTTTAGATATTAAGAATCCGGTATCCATAGGATTAGAGCCGTCTAAACCACCTCTTTGCATCTTCGTACAATAATCATCATACTGTCCTAATGTAATATCATTTTCAAACATACTCTTCGGAAGAGGTTTAATTAGATTCATATCCAAATCTATTTTAATAAAGAAATCTTCTTTTAATCTTTCTTCCATCATCATTCCTATTAAAGGAATATTTAAGAATCCTGAAGTAAATGTTTCGGTTACACTTTTATATTCTTCAATATAAGTTACATTCAATTCATTGAATTTCTCTTTTGTATCTTCTGATATAACGTTTTTAGTGGGGCATACAGCATAGATCGGAATATCTTTTAACCATCCGCCATTCTCTCTCCACTTACTAAAACATTCAATAGCTTCACTTTCCAAACGTCTTTTACAAGATTCACATATTCCTGTATTAACGTTAGTGTCGTTAAACTCAGATTCTATAGCAGCAATTAAGGCGTAAAGCATGGTAATTTAGAAATGTCAGGATAATCATACCATCCTGATTTTTTATATTCTTGGATTTGATTAAGAAGGAGTATACCCTTCGCAGCCTGATCGGGGCTCATGTACATATGATAACCTATTGTAATTTTCTTGGGATCATCATCAACAACAGGAATTGAAGAGTCTCTACCATCGTGCCTTAATCTACGAAGTTTCTTTGCTAACTCCATATCATCAGTTAATATGGCTCCTCCCTTCCCTATAGGTAATCTCTTTTTTTGTTGGAAGGATAAACATTGAACTTGTCCTACTGAATACATGCCTTCTTTAAAACCAACAGCACAATCCCATATATTGTGTGTTACTTTATAAGACTCATTCCACTTATAATCATGGAATGATATATCATAGCCATTATTAATTAACGTCATAGGAACAGAAAGATAGGTATTACTTGGAAGAGTGATTATACTATTAATATTAGAAGCAACTACACTAAGGAGGATAGCATTAGTACAACAATCTACTGCAACAGCGTAAGGTGCACCGGTAAATTCACATAACCTCTTTTCAAATAATTCTATAAAATCATTATTATTTACCATAATATTTTTTTAATTTTCTCATCACTTGTATCAATTAATTCCTGGTTTCCGGAATACAATACTTCTTTAATCTTTTCACCAGGTCTTATTCCGATAATATCAATAGGATGCAAAGGTGGCACAAGGTCAATAATCTTAACCTCTTCTCCCATGTCTAATATATATGTCCCATTTCCCTCATCGATTTCAACCACCTTTTCTAACATTTCTACAGCCTCATCTAATGTAAGAAAATATCTTGACATGTCCACATCAGTAATGGTAACCGGCATATTATTTTCTATTTGCCAATTCATAGTCTCAATAAATGATCCTGAAGATCCATATACATTACCAAACCTTACGATTTTTCTATTCTTCTGATTATCAGATGATTTTGTTAAGGTTTCGCATTTTCTCTTTGTCTTCCCCATATTATTCACAGCGTCCACCGCCTTATCTGTAGATAATAAAACGAATGTATCAAACTCATGATTAAGAATATTAATAACAGGCTTAACATTATTATCCCAGGTCGTTTGAAAATCCTCTTCTTGTAAATCCACATGTTTATAGGCAGCGCAATGGAATACGGTATCTATCTCATTATTATCAAATAGACGACGCACATAATTTCTATTTTTTAAATCACCACAAGATATCTTTAACGAGGGTATTTCGCGCTTTAACTTATATAAATTATATTCAGAAATATCTTGTGCTATTACATTATATCTTTCATATAAACTTTTAACTAAGCCAGCACCTATAGTTCCTCCGCCCCCAGTAATTAATATATTTTTCATATTACATACTCCAATTGTTTATCATGACATAATTGTCTAACGCCTTTAATACAAAACTTGCATGTTTCAATCTCTCCACTTCCATACTCACCCGTCCACGGAATATCAGCTTCTTTATGAAGATAACACGGATATAGATTACCATGAACATCTATCTGAATCGACTTACTTTCTTCAGCCATACATAATGTCTCTTTAAATCCATCTGCTTTATATAAAGCATCAGCTAATAATTCTACCTTATAATAACTATCTTGCTTTTGTATAGGTGGGGTTAAATATTCCATCCCTTCAATATCAACATAATTATTTAAATCTTTATGGAGATAGGTTTCAGTCCAATAGACGTTGGAGAATACAGATACCATATCCTGAAATTTCTTACTATTAAAGTCCTCGTCATTATATGAGAATCTAATACATTGTGCATAATCGGTCGGCTTTCCTGCTTCCCTCATAGCAGCCGCATTCCTAAGTATTTTATCTAATCTGGTATTTCTTCTATATCTTTGATGTAGCTCTTGAGTACTTCCACATATAGTAAAATAAACTTCATCGTCCTTATCTAATAGTATACCCAATTTTCTCCAAAAGGCAGGTGTTTTAGTATCGCCGTTAGTACATATTTCAATATGAATATCCTCTGATTTTAGCCAAGTAATCAATTTAAGAAACTCAGGATGGATAGTAGGCTCCGATTCTACTCCTACTAATTTAATGCGTTTAAGTGACTTATAACTATCCAATTGAGATATAACATCATCAATAGGTCTAATGATTTTAGTGGGCTTATAACTTTTATAATTCCTATAACACAATTGGCATTTCGCATTACATATAGAGGTTAATTCAATTTCAATTTCTTCAATTAACATATAAATTCTAATCCCATTTTTTCAATAAATGTTCTCGTTTGTTTTTCACATACAAAACAATCCGGGTATTTAAATTCTAAAATATCACCATAATCCATTACATCGTCAAAATAATCCTGTTCATTCTCTGCGTGGATATAACAAGCAGCTACCTGTCCATATTGATTAATGTATATTTTTTTATTCTTTATGGAGTTACATTGTATAGTATATTCCTTTCCATCATCTGGTTTAGGTCTTCTCGCAAATAATTGTTTAATAAGTTGATCTCTAATCTCAATGGGCTGTACACCATCTGCTACATCTTCTTGATATTCATTACGCCTTCTTATTCCTTCAGTATCAACAGGAAGATGAAGAGAGAACTCATCAATAAGTTCTTTCATTTGAGATGACTCTAAATCTTCTTTATTATAATCAAATCTAATAGTTTGTATCATATCATTATTCTTTCCGGCCTTTCTATAAGCCCTGGCATGCCTTAGGATTTCATCTAATGAAGAACCTACTCTATATTTCTCATGCATTTCTTGATTGCTTCCACATATAGTAAATGCTGTAAAACATTTTGAAGGAACCTTCTGTCCTAATTGATACCACCAATCTTCACTTCTTGTATTACCATTAGTGAATATTTCATAATATATGTCTCTGCTATTTAAATAATCAATAAATTCATCGAAGTATTTGTACATAGTAGGTTCAGATACAGCGCCAGCAACAAAGAACCTTTGTAAGTTGGGATATTGATCTAATTGTTTAATTATCTCATCAATATGGCGTACATTTTTAGATAGCATATGTTCTGCATGAACATAATTTCTAGTACACAGAGGACACGATAGATTACACATCCCCACCAAATCCATTTCTATTTCTTCAATATCCGCTTTACTAACAATCATAATACAACCTTAATGGTATTTCAGAGGTCTCAGTTTCACTCTCTGCTATATTATAAATCTTATTCTTTCTTAACATATCCAGGTTTTCTTTATGGCACTCCCAACAATGTTTTTCACCATGGAGTCTATATAAAGAACAGGGAGTTACCTCCCCATCATGTAATATCTGTACAAAGTTATTTTGATTAGATACGCAAGTTGTTGGATATACATTTCTATTAATCTGAGTTATATACAATTCATGTTCTTTTTTAGGTAGGTGTATATCTATATCCCAATTAAAATGTTCTTGGAAAGGAAGAGTATGAAAGAACTCAGTATTATATCTGTCTTTATAATATTGATAGTTCTGTTCAAAATCCTCCTGATTATAATTAAATACCAACCACGTTAATATGCCTTTATTACCAGAATATTTGTTAACTAAATCTAAACGCCTTAATACCCTTTGTCTATCTGATCCTACTCTATATCTCTCATGGAGTTCTTGTGTTGATCCAGCAATAGTGAAATAGACATGGCCCTTACATCCCCTAAATATTAATCCTAATTTAGAGTAATATAAATCTGTTTTAGTATCACCGTTAATGTATAATGAAATTTCAATATCTCTATCATTAAGATACTGTATTATTTTAAATAGATCGGGATGACTAGTAGGTTCACTTATCGCACCGGCTATAGTTACAAATTTAAGATTCGAATACTCATTTAATTGCTCAATAATACTATTATACCCTCTTGTATCATATTTGGCAACCGGAAATGTTTCTCTTACACATAAGGGACATTTAAGATTGCAAAGAGAAGTTAATTCTAATTCAATCCTGATTATGTCTTCTTTATTTTGTTCTTTATAGATAGGTGATTGCATCAAAATCTTTCTCTTTAAATACTCTCTTAATAGATTCTTTAGTCATTCTATTATGGTATAGTTTTAACATTTTATGTTTGTTTTCAATAGATAAAGTAACACCGTATATTCCCTTCGGATTGGTAGCAGCTACTAAATTAAATTGTATATCCGGATACTTGTCTAAAAATGGTCCTAGCCTTTCAAAGTTATTATCGGTTACTATTAATAGATATTCATAATCACCTATTAACAATGGATCATCCAAATTAATATCTTCACTACAATGATACAATATCGTGGCGAATCTATCAATAAGATCTGGATACTTCTTTAAGAATAAACCATTAGTATTGATAGAAGGTTCACATCCTCTCTTCTCAAGCTCATCTAATAAAAATTCTAATTGCTCTCTTTTTAGAGCACCAGGTTCACCGCCAGATAATGTCACATTATATCCGGGTATAATTTTATCTAATTTCTTTTTAACTTCATCAAAAGATAATTTAGGCCTGTTATGAGTATCTACACAACAATATTCACAATGCCATTGACAAGTCCAAGTAATAACTAATTCAATTTCTTTTTCTTTCGCTTGTATAGCCATCAATGCCACCTACTCACTACAGTAATGAATTCATCTAAAGCCGTAGGATGTATCTTATCTTTATATTCATTAACAAACTTCTTCATATTATTAAGATTAATCTTGTGTTGGTTCCTTACGTCAAATAAAGTTAAAAATTTAATATGAGGATATCTATTAATCATCTTAATTAAACTTCCGTCTAATAAGTTCTTATCTTCAACCACAACACAATATATTACATCATCTCTATTAGGAAATTCAATGTCATCTCCGATATATTCTACACAATGATAATGAACCTTTCCAAAATGTTTTAATAAATCAGGAAATCTCTTTATGAAAAGTCCGTTAGTTAATAGATCTATCGGACAGTTTTTTTCTTCCAGTATAGAAATTAACTCCTTAATCTGTTCTCTTTTAAGAAGGCCAGGCTCACCACCAGAAAAAGTTACTTCTGTTTTAGGTAATATATTCCTCGCATCTTCTAATACATCTTTATATTTACGAAGAGGTTGATTATGTATATCAGCTACACAATAATCACAGTGCCATTGACACTTATTAGTTAATGATAATTCTACTTCCTTCATCGTAATGCTCTTAGATTCCTCATCTGATTTACTTCCCAGCAGGTTGTAATCAAATGTATATGTGAATCATCATCTATCCTTCCCCTGTACTTTCTTGATATCTCAAAACCATTCTTCCTTGATAGTCCTTTACCAATAACATTATCAGCTCCAAACACTAAAAAGTTTATATTAGGATACTTACTTACATAATATTCTAACCTATCCATATTGTCATCTGTAATGACTAACATGTATTGTATCTTATTCTGATCAATGTCAGGGATAATAATCTCTTCATCCTCTAATTGCTCTGAACAATGATAGAGATAACTATCTACCTGTTCATCAAGATACTTAAACCTCTTAAAAAATGTTCCATTTGTATTGACATTTATTATACATTTCTTTTCTTTCAGTTGCCTAATGACATCTTCCATTATATCCTTAGGAAGGATACCTGGCTCTCCACCAGTAATTGATACATCCGATCCTTCTACAATGGCGTCAAGTTTCTCCTGCAGGTTATTAACCCTCGGTCTATTCCATGTATCTTCTGAGCAATAGTCACATCTCCAGTTACACTTATAGGTAACATATAAGGTGTATGTTCCTTCATCATCATATCCACCAAGGTAGTAATCATCATGCATTAATCAAAACACTCGAATATCTTTCCATTCATCTCTTCTCCATGATCAAAAATATAATTGTATGCGGCATCAAATACTGACTTATAACACTCTTTATTATTATAATCAAAGAAAGGAGAGATAGAAGATACAGTTAAGTTCCTATCATTATATTCAGCTAACGCTAACATTAACTGATGCTGGAATGCCTTACCGCCACAATAACCAACATTCTCAAGATACTTACTTCTTTCTCTATCATGAATCATGTCGGTAGTAATAAAGATCATCTTTCCGCCCCTCATATATTCCATTACAGTATTAGCAATTACATGAGGAATAACAGCATGAAGTCTGAAGTTAAACAGATAAAGACTCTCATTAATAACACCACCACTCGTATAGGCTATAGGCACCCTGGGCTCCCCATCGGCAGATGTATTATACAACATAATATCGATTTGGTCAACTAATTTACATAAAAAATTTACCTTCTCTATAATATCATTTGTTGATGTGAAGTTAGCAATAACCTGATCTGGATCATCTGCTCTTCTTCTATGAGATAAGACAAGGACTCTATGTCCATCTTCTCTTGCCTTTATTACAAAGTCGTTGCCGAACTTTCCATATTCGCCACCACCAATAACTAGAATATTCATAAGTAATGTGTTACCTTCTTAATCTTTTCCCCAGGCTCTGGAAACACTTCCAGTTCACCATGTTTCTTTTCATATCCATCACAGATATAATAATGTTTACAATCCAGGCACTCTTTATTTTTCTTATAAGTTGCGTTTCTCTGCCTCTCAGCAGCTAAATATAAATGCTTTAACTCGTTACCGACATACTCTCTCGGATCAATAGTATGTCCATAGGTAGCGATATTCCAATCAGAGAGGTCATAGATATGTTGATAATACCCGAAGAGGTGTTTTTCGTAACCCTTAAGATAGCAGAAGGGAGTATAACGTACTCTTTTGTCTGGTACTTCTAACTTATCAATAGCTCTTTTTATTGACTCTGTTGCTTCCTTATATGGGAATGCATCCTGTGCATTTGCATCGTCCCAATAGTTTAGAGTTAGAAAATTAACTTGTGCTACATCAAACTGATGGACAAGATCAACAAACTTGTTATCTAGTTCCTTATAATTGTCTTTTGTTACAGTACAATTAAGTCTTACCTTAATACCTAACTGATTTGCAAACACTATTGATTGAGTTATCTTTCTGAAGCCGGCCTTAACACCAACTAATTTATTATGACTTTCTTCATCAAAGCCATGTAAAGAAAAAAGTATCTCATCTAATCCATGCTGCTTTGATTTCTCTAAAAATTCATACTTAGAAAACATTGATCCATTTGAGAGACAAGAAACTTTCAATCCTTTTTCTTTACAGTAATCCAGGATATTAAACCAGTCTGCATGTATAGAGCTCTCACCACCAGATAAATCTGCTTCAGCAATACCACATTCAACCAAATGATCTATTCTTTTTTTAACTTCCTTAAAGGGAGTCTTCTGGTCTAACTGATTATAGTAATAACAAAAGCCACAGCGATAGTTACAGTGAGTTCCTGTATCTAATTTACCACGATTACAATATGGAGTATCATAATCTATTTCAATTTCTCTATGACTCAGTTCGTTGTATAGTCTCATTTTCTAATTTCTTATATCTAATTTCAGTATCAACATGACTACTTAAGTATCTAGCTCTGCTTTCACTCATCAGTTTTATAGCAGCGAATGTTGTCTTTGTGTTACAATTAATCTCATATGAATCACATGCATGTTCACATATACTTTGGGAGTCCATAAACTTATATCTTATAGGATCTGATAACATATCATGTAGGTCTTTGTTAGATAGATTACCAATAGAAAGACCATTACTACTCCAGGCAGTACGGCAGAATGTTACACTACCATCCACAAGAATCTTCGGTATATGATGAAATTTACACTTCTGAGACGCATCAAAATCGTTTTTTGCTACTCCATGAGTATCGAATTCATAGTCCTCATCCCTTCTCTCTATGTTATATTTTATACCAGCCTCATCTAGTTCCCTCAGCTTTTTATTAAATTTATTAAACATTCTCTCATCTGTCTTTGTTAACTCAATAAATTTTTCTGTTGTCTTTCCATAAAGAGAGATGGATAATATAGTGTGGGATAGATTACACTGACTTAGCTTAGCTACATTAACAGGAGTAGCATTAGTAAATATTAAAATCTCTTCCATATGCTCATTTATGAAGTCTAACATCTCATAAATGTGCGGATGAAGAAATGGATCACCTCTGGAAGGAATCATATCAACTGTCTTAATACCTAGTTCCCTCGCCTCAAGCACAGCTTTCTTAAAGACATCAATATCCATAAACTTATATTTGTCAATATCTTTGGCCGCACAAAAGTAACACTTAAAATTACAGCCTTCGATAATCTCAATGCTAATCATTTAAAATCTCTATTATTGGATCATCTTCTTTAAGATATAAACTCTCAAAATTATTTTGGATATCGTCCCATCTAACTCTTAATCCGTGATCCTCTTCCCAATAATCTATATTATGAAAGATAACTTCTTTATTGAAGTATACACATTCTGCTAAAAATCTTGGAGAACAATCCCATTTCCTAGCTACTGGTGTATACACATATGTCTTAAATAATCTGAATATATCAGGCACTGGAGGCTGGAGTGATACCAATCCCTTAGGTTTATTCTCTTTATTAGTTACAATTAAAAGATTGCCATATTGATGTAAATCACTATAATCTTCAATATGTCTGCAATTCTTAGTTCCATAAACCAAAGTATTATTTAACTGCCCTCTTGGCTTCTTTAACTTATCAAATAGAATCTTCTTAACATAATGTATTCCATTCTTTTTAACTCTCTCATATACTCTATCATCTTGTAGAATATACACATTATCTTTATTATTATCTTTTACCTGTTTATTACCACAAGCCATATAATATATCTTATCATATAATAATGTGACATTACTCATATTTACAATACCACCATCTGTAAATAATATTTTAGAGCCTCCAGTAAGTATCTTTGGTCTATTATGAAATACAACTGAGTTTTCTAATTCCGATATCTCTAAAGTATTAAAGTTATATCTACACCTCACAGCTTTAAATAATGTATCTGAGTCAATGTCTTCACATAAGACAATACCCACATTCATTTTATCTTTTAAGATATACCAATAATCAATAACTTCATAGGTATGTCCACATATTCCATGGTTATTATTACTCCATGAATAGGTAAGCCAAAGATCTTTATTTTCTAATTTTACTATCGCAGACATGCCTTAATCATCAAATCACTATCACTTAAAGTATAATTATCTAATCCATTATTAATAATATCATTATATCGCCTCATAATAGAATCATCTTCATTATATACTTCTTCTATTGTTAGTTTCTTATTATGAAAGAATGCTTCGGGTATAATTCTATTATTTGTATCTCTTTGTACATGGACATAATGCACCTGGTTAATTTCATCAAAAATTGAACCAGACCCCTCATGACTTTTCTTTAATATAATAGGCCTTTGAAACTCTCTTTCATATCTGTTTATATTATTTTTTAGATGAGTCATATCTAAACAGGAAACAAACACACCAGGTTTATTCTGAGCCGGAGTCATTATATTAAAGTTGAGTTTTAACATACATTCTTTATCGAATCTTTGGTATGGATACACACCATAGTATGTTACTTGTCTATCATCAGGGTATCGATACATCTCATGAGTATCATTACTAAACACATGGACTTCGTTAGTGCAAAACTCTTTACATTGATAAAAGGTATCAATGTCCAATATTAGAGTTCGATCAAACTTTTGTTTCCATAAACTAATTACTGATTTGAATGGAATGATATCCATCGGATAAAAGTTATTATACTTTTCTTTAAATACCTTCTCAATAAGTTTAATATTATCAGGTTCAATGCCTATAATAACAAACTTTGTACAAGGATAACTTTCCCTTAATTTTCTATAGTATTCGTAGCAATAAAAGAGTGTTCCGTTAAGTTTATTATGATTTTTAAACTTATAGACTACAGCAAGTCTCATTAGAAATTTGAATAGAATTTATCTAGGAATCTATCTTGGATTCCTTGTACATCCTCTACAGTGGTTGCAATTCTAAGATCTTTTTTGAATTTAGAAAACTTTCTTTCTAGATGAGCTACATTTTCAATCTCGTCTTTATAATTTAAATAATCTTCTAACTTCTCAATTAAATCTTCATTACCTGTTTCAAGAATAGAGAGATACTTCTCTTCCCTATTATCGTTAGTAATAAAGAATCCTGCATTAGCCAGATCATTATTAAGCATCATAAATCCATATAATGCGAAACCCGATATTTTAGCTAACTCAGGCGTAACTAACATTCTAACCTTAATAAGAGCTGCCTTTCTAGCTTCATCTAATGGATCAGTCTCACTATGATCTAGTACCTCAATCTCCATTGGTAGTACTTCACTAGCCATACGTGTTTTTGTAATATGTACAGCCTTACCATCATTGATAGCATCACTAATAATTTTAAATGAGTTAGCAGAAAGTTTAAGGACTGTTTCTCCTTCCTCTGCTAAATTGTCTAGGGTGTTTCTTGTTACGTTTGTAACAAACCAATAGGATCCGCGGTCTTCGACCAACGCGAGTTCATAAAGCATCATAATATAACTCCTTTTTTTATTGAGGCAGCATTGAATAGTCTACCATATAATAACCTTTCTTATCTTGTTTCACAGCATCTTTCCACTTAGATTCAAGAATCTCTTGTGCCATAACACCAGTTCTTCTAACATTATCCCAAATATACTTAAATGAATAATAATTAATATCACCACGTTTTTCAAGGAATTGAATCTCTCTCTTTAATCTAATATCAGAGTAGTTACAACCACAGTCATTATGACAAGCACAAACTAGATTACATGAACAATCCGAATTACATATACAATCTGTTCTTAGATTATCGTATCTTGATTTAAGTGTTGTCCAGTGTGATGCATTAATTACAGAACCTTCCGAATATGAAGATATAGATTTATTACCCCAGGTAGTAGCACCAGCTACAGATGCATAGTTAGATCCAACTCTTTCTTTTCTATTCTCACCATCATATACCATTTGCTCCATATCATTAATATGAGCATTATCTATTACAGTTGATGTTTGATAAGCAGAGCCCTGGCGTAGTGTGTGAGAATGATCCGCATGAAGATTATAACGTGTTATCTCATCTCTAATATTAGTTCTTAGTAGATTGATATCTGCTGCTGTAATTGAACCTCCAGTGAACTCACTAGAGGGGCTATAAGCCCTGTTAGTAGAGCAAGTACCTCTATGGTTGGAACAAGTAGAAGTACCAGTTCCATGATTACTGCAATGACTTCCTGAACATGCCATTATAAATCTCCGTCTAAATGCGCTTGAACTGTTCTATCTATTTCTCCAAACGCCTTAAAAAATCCGCACATGTTGTTTACCCATCTATCGGTCCACCTATCCATGTGGTCTTCTTTATTACTCATATCGAATGAGGCTACCGGGCAAATCATACACGTTGTAGCGACACAGTCTTTACAGACGTCGCTTACTCCGCGGCCAATTACTGATGAATATTCATTACTCATCTTCTCAATCTTATTTATAAAGTTTTCATCCTCAATATTACCTCCGTGCATCTTTTCTTTATTAGGAGAGTATAAAGCACCATGGCAAGCATAACTATTACCATCCACATCAATAGCATGCATGTGTGCACCAGCAGCACAATGCTGTTTGGAATCAGAACCATTAAACCAAGTGCATAAATGTCTTTGGTGTTTGTTAACAAATTTAATTTCTTCGGCAGCAACTTTAATCATCTGCTCACGGAATATTTCAACAAGCTTTTCTGCTTCATCTCTAGGTAATTCATCAACATAGTCAATAGTAGGGGCATAAGATATTTGTACATGATCACCAATAGCATTATACTTCTCATACATTCTTTCAAAGTCTTTCCAAGTAGAATATAATGTTCTCATTGATTTAAGAGGTATAGTCGATTTCATCGAAATAGCAACACCTTTCTTAGCAAAGTATTCAAGATTCTCTAATACTTTATCAGCAGATGACTTACCAGTAGCAGTTACTCTAAACACATCATTAATATCCCGGCCATCATATGATATCTGTACATTAAGTTTACTCTTATCAATATTATCTACAATCTTATCTAATCTTCTTCTTTCATAAGCATTAGTGTAAATATGGAAACCGACATTGTCTATATGCTGATACTCTTGCATAATGTTAATAATTAAATCAGGATTTAGAGTGGGTTCACCACCCCAAAAAGATATATTCAGATTGTCGTAATTATCTTTAAAGAAATCACTATCTAAAAAATCATAGATTCTTTTTTTCAAGGCTGCTACTTGTTCTGTATCTAAACGTCTCTTATTTGTCTTTGCACCTTCAAAGCAATAAGTACAGTCTAAGTTACATAGAGCTGCTGTGGTAATTTCTAACGTAAATTGGTTACTTATTTCATGCATTTTTTGTAATCTCTGATAATATATCGGCCATTTTATCCTTTGATACTTTCTCTTTTTCAGGTTGGATAATACTAGACATTTCGTCTGCCATTTCAAGAAGCATCACCGCCTCTTCACGAAATTCCTCTACATTTGATAGATATTTTGCTGCTTCAAATAGATGAGCAGAAGACTTAAATAAAGCCTTATTCATTTGTTTAATACTAGCCATTTTCAATTTCCTCCTTCACTACGGCTTGGAAGTTTGGATCATCCTGTACATTAGCTACCAGCTGACCAATACTTTTATAGGTATATTTGTATATCTCACACAATTCTTCAATAGGTCCATTATTATTTATCTGCTCATATAAACATCCCTTTCTGCAGTAAGATCTTACTTCGCAGGTTTGACAAGGGGACATCTTTCTAAATTCAGGTATCTTCGCAATAACATCCGGTTGATCTTTAAATCTATTACAAGGTACTACTGAATTATCTTCATTAAATGTAAATAAAGATTCACCAGCCCCACAAGAATCAACCTCTTCTTGTTTATACTTTGCCATTATCATATGTCTTAAATAATAGCGTATATAAAAAGGCATTTCTCTATGGGTATTAACAGAATACCATTCCATTAATTCCTTTATACCTTCCTTTAATGATTCAACACCTTCTTTATCCCAAATACCAATGTCTCTAACTAATGTAAATTCAGAGGCAACACCAAACACATCTTCAATAAACAAATGATTTTCTAATAAATTATGATTACCAGAACCTATCATAGAGTGGCATCTAAGATTAGGAATTTGTTTTAATATATCTTTCTTGGCTAGGTATTTAGTTAATGTACCACTTCCACTTAATTGTGGTCTATTATCATCTTGCCATAAACCATCAAATGATAATGATACTTCTATTTGCTTATCAATTATAAAGTCTAATTTCTCCTGGGTGATAACCAATCCATTAGTAGGCATAAAATATTTTACTAAAGGATCGTGTTCTGTTCTTGCCACGATATCCTTCATAACATCAAACTGCAGGAGGGGTTCACCACCAAAGAAATCAATCTTAAACATCTCATCAGGATATTTCTTTCTTTGGTCTTTATAATAATCTATAAAGGTATTAACGTCAATCTTTGTCTTTGACCATTTATCTACATTGCAATAAGAACAATTTAAATTGCATTGTTCACTCATTACAACTAATAATGTTTTCATTTTCTATATGTTTCGTTTAACTCCAATACCTTTCCTAATAAAGAATCCGGATTCATATCATTTAATGCCTTAGTATCCTTGGGAAGGCAAGGGCCACCGAATCCACGCTTTCCATCTGGACCTGGTACTTGAAAATGATGTGTACCCATCCAAGGATGTGCTGCGCAAGCCTGAGTTACTACCTCAAAATCTTCAGCTGAATTAATTATATCATACATTTCATTCATAAACGTTATCTTCGTTGCATAAAATGTATTCATCATATATTTAATATAGCAAGCTTGTCTTACTGTACAAAAGAATAAATTACTTAAATCAATAATAGAGTGCTTCGCATATAATGCAGCCAACTTGTTACATTTTTCTTCTGAATCACCACCAATCACTACCATCGGAGGTTTAACCATATCGTCTTTAGCTGTAGCCCTACTTAAAAACTCAGGATTGTATATAACATCATAGGGTTCAAGAACTTCAGGAAGAATTGTAGATTTTACTATAACCAAACCATCATATAAGAGTTTGAGTTCATCCAGAACACTTCTTATTATAATGTAGTTTGAATTATCTGTTGGAGTAGGAACACAAACAAATATTGCTTTGGGTTTGCGATTAACTAAATCTTTAATAGTTACATCATTAAATTTAGGATCTACAACAACTATTGTTTCTTTGTAGAAGGCTTCTTTTAAGGCAGAGCCAACCATACCATAACCAATAATACCAATCATTATATATTAAATTTTTACTTCAATTATTCCCTCACCGTCTTCTAAAGCAATACCAATCTTTTGATCAGCAAATGTGGTAATAGCATCAACAGCCTTTCCAGCACCATTATCATCAGCAATGATAATATCGCCTTTCTTTGCCGAACCATTAATCTTACATGGAACACGTCCTTTTAGTGCTACAAATACACCACCTTCTAAACTTGAATTCATTTCAAATGCTGGTATAAGAGAAACAACGCCTGCTAAAGGCATGCCTGATTTATATTCAGTAACTTCGTTCTCACCACCAATAGCTAATACAACACCTTCGCCATATTCTGCATCGGGTAAATATTTCTCTGCCAAGTCCGCATAATCAACTGAAGTAGCAGTTCCAATGAAATATCCACCATTATCAAGAACTACATTTGTGGAGGTTTCTGTCGAATTAAAGTGGAAAGAATATCCAGCATTCGGCGAACCTGTATCTGTATCAACATGTTGTGAATAAAACTCACCATGTTGAGTTGTGTGCCCCTTAAAAGTAATTTTAGTAGTGGCAGTAGATTCATCACCCAAAGTCATATTTGATCCAATTTCTTGGATGCCTTGGAATGAGCCAGAATTATATTTAATTTGTAAAGGACGAGCCATAGTTACACCTATAAGAGTTTAATTATATTTATAAGATATTTATATCGGGAATGGAGCTCCTCCAGTCTTTTTTTGCTTGTCATCATCAGCCGGTAGGGATCCATCCGGTCTTCTAGTCGCTTCAATCCTAGCTCTTTCTTCTTCTGCAAACTTCTGAGTCAGTTCTGCATCGGCTAAAATATCATAGTTTTCTGGAGTAGCTAAATTTAAGAATTTGATCAATCTTTGCTTAAGTGCAATAATATCTTCTTTTTCTCCTGGGTCTTGTACAATACCCCTTTGCATTGAAATATCAATAAACTTTATAAAACTTGCTACATCATGCAATGTAATATGAGCACCTCGTCTTGATAATAGATTATTCTTTTTATCTATTTCACGAAGTCTATCAGGATTTTCAAACTTAATATTATCATACCTCATAGCCTTCTTAAAATCTTGCTCTAATTCATCTTTGAATTCACCTTCATCAATCATGTTTTCTCCTTACTCTAAATGCTAATTTCTGTTGAAACCTTTCTTTATTATTAGCAACAACATTTGGTATAGTTCTATGTATATAGTCAGATGAGTACAACAAGACTAAACCAGGTTCATGTGGGACAATTTCTTCAGCATAACCCACACCATTATCATCTCCTAATTTATGGAAAATAACTTCCCCACCCGAATTGGGTCTCCACACAGGATTTAAATTAACTAATATAGTATATGTATCTTTATCTGGCAAGGCGTCAGGATCTGGATTAGCAGGACTATCCATATGGGCATTACTTTTTTGTTCAGGTAGATTACCATGACAATGCATACCATTAGGTCTTCCATTAGCATAACAAGTCCAAATCGGAGGAGTATGGCCTCTCCTCAGAAAATTACCCCAGCCAGGTATATCTTTATGTTTAGGACTTTGCCACATTAATCTTGTAGCTCTAATACCTTCCCCATAACCATCTAATGTAAATTCATTATTAAAGAATTGTTTATTAATATTTTCAAATACATCGTATATGATAGGTGATCTTCTTTTAGTTGATTCATCATCCCATCCAAATGGCATTCTCCAAACACCTTTAATAGAAGAAACTTCATTAGGTCTAGGTGGCCTTGGGTCATGGGCACCAATAACCATCGGATCTCTCATCTTTCCATCGGGTGTTAATTGGGTTATTAATGAATCAGATAAGATAGATTCCTCATTATTCCATTGAGTTCTATCTTGTTTAATATTAACATACCAATATTGATCAACCATCCAATTTAAAGCAGTGGATAGCTCATTAATATTAATATAGTTTTTTTCAATTGTGGGCATAATATAAAAGGGCTCTGTTGAAGAGCCCCCTTAAAGTTTTAAGCTTTTTGAATAGCTTTTAGAAGACCTGGTGTGAACATATCTTCGAACTTGTCATATAAGTGTGCAGTAGCAGCTTTCCACTCTGCAGTTACAGACTCGCTCATCTTATTAATGTTGATACCATCCTTAGCACATACTTCTTCAACCTTCTTAATATCAGCGATTGATTCAGCACGCTCAGTTACAGCAGCAGATAAAGCAGCTGATTGAATGACTTCTTGGTCCGCAGCATCCATCTCAGCCCAGAAATTATCATTGATAAGAACTGAAGTTAAGAATAGTGAATGTTGTGTATCATTAATAGTAGGAAGAGCTTCGTTTTGCTTTAGAGAATAGTAACGTGGGTAAGTAGACTCACCTGCGTCAATCATATCTTTAGCAACACCCTCGTTAATTTCCTCTAACATTAACTGAACTGGCTCTGCACCAACAGCTTTAAATGTTTCAGAAGCAACTGGAGAATGCTCGTGTACACGAACTCTCATACCTTGAAGATCGCTCAATACATTAATATCACGATCAGAAGGTAACATTCTGAATCCACCAGAATATGTAAATGCTAGACCTCTAACATTGCCTTCATTAGTCATTTCAGATAGAATCTTTTGACCGATTTGACCATCTAAAACACGAGCAGCGTGATCATGATCTTTAAATAGGAAAGGCATATCCAAAGCCCACATATCTCTATTGTGCTTTTGACCTAATGTAGTTGTATACATTTGTGCCATTTCTACTTTACCTTGATCCATATGGTCAAGAAGATCGTACTTATTGATTTGTACGCCACCGTTATACTTGTCTGAATATTCTTTAAGAGTTAAACACTCGAAAGAGAACTTATCAGTTTTTGAATTGATCTCGTCTGAAAATTTCTTCGCAGCACGCAAGAACAAATCAATTGGCTCATGGGCAATTACCCACTTGATATTTTGTTTTGCCATGTTATTTTACTCCTTACTTATTAACTAGTTAATATACGAATTACTCGTATGCATTTATATATAAGATTTAAAGATCCAATGTGGTTTTTAATTCGAAACTTTCTATACCCTTTTCATCATCGACATTATGTGTTACATTATTTTGAATGCACTGCTTCCATTCTTTCTTATAATTAATATCCATAGCAGTCCAATGTCTCCTCACTGTAGGATCCATCCCTTCAATTTCAGGAGAAGTATCAAATACATTAATTGTACATCTTTGTGAATCTTCCTTTTCTTTATTAGTAAAGTATTCTTCATCACCAGTAACATTCGCAATATATCTCTTCGCTGGTTCTTTATATCTCTTTAAATCATATTCAGGAAACTTCACATCCATATTATTCTGTAATGACCATTGCTGTATAATATTATCATCATAAAAATGTCTGTACTTTGTATATGGAATAGGATACATAATAAACATTCTTATCTGACACCATTGCCACTTGAGAATAAAGTTCATCCAATGCAGAACATGTCCACAATCTCTTTCCCAATGTTCAGGCATTGCATCAATCAATGGTTTTAAATAACGGCACATATCAGGTGAGAATACATCAGTATATGGTTTCTTAACTAAACCTTCTGTACCATTTTCTTTAATATCTGGTATAAGAATCTTTGCACCAAATATCTGATCTCCAAGTTCACCAGTAACTACTACAAAGTCATCGTATCCTTCCTGTACAGGTCTATTCATATTAAGACCTAATGCTTCATTTTCACCGTCTTCAGCATCTTCAAAGAACTCACCTCTATATTCATGAATACGAGGATGTTTCTGAATAATATTTTCATAAAACCATGGATACTCCATTATACTCTTTTCATTTAAGCATACCCAAATATTCATATCCTTAAATTCATCAGTATCTAACCACTTGTATATCGCAGCAAATCCATTAGTAGAATCAATACCACCAGACCATGAGATCCTCATCTCATAATTCTTGTCTTTACATTCTCGTAGAAGTTCTATGGCTTTTCTATCACAAGCTGCTGTATAATCTACTTCGTAGTCTGGATAAGGTGGAAGAGGCCCTAGAATAGCGTAGAAATCATCAATCGTTCTTGTTCTATCAACAAGAAATGCCTTTAATATATTACCTAAGGTGTCGATTGGAGCCCAACCTCTTTCAAACCTTTCATGGGTTTCATCGTCATTTTCTTCAGCACGGCGCTTTCTTACATAATAATAACCATGTGATTTATCTATTTCTAACTCTGTGTATTTGGTATTATTAGCTCTTAAACGTAATACCCTATTGTGATCATCACTTAGTGATGGTATGTTAATACCATACAATTCATTTGCCATATTTTAATAAACTCCATAGTTAAACGCCGTCAATACCTGGCTGCCTAAAATCAAATCGTATTGATGAAATATATAGCGAATCTGTACTTTCATGTTGTGCCCAAGTATCAATTCTGATAGAATGGCTTCCAGAATTAAACACATGGTTAGTCTCGAAGTTAGTACCAGGTGAACTTGTGGACACATCATAATGTGTTCCGTCCCATACTAAAGTACCACCAACATATATTTTATCAATATAAGTCTCTACGTTATTTGAACCATTACCTCGTATGTGTAGATTATCTAATCTCATTTGTTGGGATAATGAAATACTACCGACCGTATGAGAACGTGAAACAGAAACGTTTCTGAAATACTTATCACCATTATTTCCTGATGGATTATGAGGAGTAGGTGAACGTGAATATGATCCAATACTCAAATATACGTCACGCGTAGCACCTCTAAATTGAGAAGCAGAAATTGAACCAGAACCAGGAATTCCACTATCAATACCGTAATATTCACTTAAACTGATAGGATTTGATCCGCCATATTCAGCCTGAATAGCCGACCACGTTAAATTAGTATTAGGTAAAGTAGCCATTAATTGTCTCCTGCTCTATCTAGTGCATTAATTAAAACACCAGGTTTTAATAATCTAGTATAGTCTCCGCCTGTTATAAGTATCGAATCACTATAACTTGAATGTGTTCCTTGCGCTAATTCTCCAGGACCTACCTGTCTAAGAACTCCCACATCAGTGCCGACAGCACCACCAGTACCTATATAATCCCTTCCGGATCTATATCTGGTTTTCTTCATAGAACAAACTTTAGTTTTGTCCTTATGGAACCACTCATTCCCATCATACTTATATATTAAATCTTTGGCTACTTGTTTGTCTTCACCGTCTCCGCATAATGACCTATAGTTTTGAATTGACCAAATCTGGAAAGCATCAGTATCATAGAAATGTAGAGCATCCGCCTTTCCTTCTTTCCTTAACATATTCATACCCAACATATACGCAGATGAGATTTGAATTTGTTGATATCTGTATATGAAATTAATAGCCCAACGCCATTCACAAACGGTCATATCCTGAAGAACATCTTCTCCATATAAAGGTGAGAGAAGTTGTTTAATATATGGATCTGTACCCTCTATTGCATAACTCGGCACATAATAATCATATTGCTGGTCAGCGTTCTTTAACTCTCCAGCACAATTAGGTTCACCACCAAAGATTTCATCACCCTGTCCCCCAGATATTAAAATAATCCCAGGGTTATCTAAGATTTCTTTATATTTATCTGGCTTAGGATTAAATACGATACCAGCGCAATTAGGCCATTCTTCGCCTGTAATTTGATCAGCTAAATCAGGATATTCCATGATAGTATCATTATCCATAATAATATGGAATGAGACATTATTATTATTTAATGAGTGTAATGCTAATGTTGAATCAATACCACCAGACCAAAGAACATAAACATCTTTTCCTATCGCTCCTATTTCTTGTGCTCTGTCATTACAAATTTCTTCTAATGTTTGTCGAGGAGTATCCGGTGTAACTGTAGGAATTGGAGATAATACTTCCTTACCTTCTTTAGGATTTAATCTATTTAAAGGTCTTCCGAATATAATATCAGCTACATTAAATTCATCATCATTTCTATTTCTCGCATATATTTCGGGACAATAAGTGTCAACCATTTCATCGCCGCAAACCATTCTGTATTCCTTCTCAAAAGAAATCTCAACCGGACTCGTTGCGTTAGGATGCCAGGTAAAACTCCTTAAAAAAATGGCATAAGCATCTCTAATATTTGTTTGCTCTTTTATCATGGCAATAGTATCGTCCATGATTTTGATTTTAGTTGGATGCAAAAAAGCCTGATCTGTTTGTTTAGTCTTTAAGAATTTAATACGACGTATTAAATTTTGAATCGTAATACGAGGGTGAAGTTCTTGTACTCCACCCTGATACGTATCTATTTGATAATCTAAATCTGCTTTACGTTGATATGACATTATATATTTTCCTTTAAGATGCTAAAGACTCATCATCTTCAACCACTTCGAATTGAATATTTCCTCGATCCCTCCAGTGTTTACCCCAATTCTCATCAATAGCAATACAATATCTGCCTCTATGTAAAATAGGATTAGTTTCTTGTTGTTGACTCTCCATATTTCTGTACGAACGACCTGTTACATACTGGCATTGTTGCATAGATTCATCATCATGGAATTGCCAAATATATTGACGACAATGCCAATGTGATTTCTTATTCTGTAAATCAACATGTTTAGCTAAAGGAGGTACCTGATAAAACCATTGCTGGAATTTATCTGTATGATAGAAACATTTAATATCATCGAATGTTATATTATCAGGTGTTTTAATATATCTCTTTACAGCCACCCATTGCCATTTCAATACAAAGTTCAACCAATGCATAGCACTACTTGTATATGTTGTTGTAAGAGGATCTTCGTTGTTCCAATCTTGAGGCATCTCATCTAAAATGGGTTTAATAATTTCATAAAATTCAGGTTCACAAACATCTACGAAAGGTGTTTTATGATCTGCGAATGTCATATATCCTACAGCAAATAAGTTCTGGCCTCCAGCATCATTTACTGTAATATAATTACCAGGTTTACCCATATTAAGTCTATTGGACAGCTTAGTAACATGTACTACATTCACAAAATCAATATCTTCAATCCATTTCTTATAAAAGTCAGGACGTTTAGTATCAGCCTTACCCACAATAAATACTGTAAGTTTAGGCATGTTTTCCTTATCTGTGATATAGCGAATAATAGATAATAAAGCAGCTGTTTGTGTCATAAGACCGTTCCATTCCATACGAATTTCTTTGCCTCTATCCGCTGCATATTCAACGATTTCTTCTGCTCTTTCATCCATTAACTGATTAAAATCAATAGGACTGTCCGCAGGGGCAGGTAATGGATATAAATTCTCTACAAAAGTATTAATATTACCTGTTCGATCTACTACGGCAGCATTAAATTCTTTCGACAGAATCTTTGTAATCATTTTTTCTGCTTCTTCTTTACTTCCTTCCTCGACGTGTATTTCGTCCGGATGCTGATAGTAGTATTTCATAATTATACCTCTGTATTATCGGTTTCTAAAACACCGGCTAGATGCGCATAACACTGCGCTATAACATCTGTAGTCATATCTTCTGTAGTGAAAAATAAATCTCCTGGAGCATCACCAATAGATTCAACAGGATTTAATCCTGCTTCTCTAGCTGCAGCATCCTTAAAGATTTGTGCAGAATAGGTGATCCCATAATGTGCGGGAATTGTATCTGTAAATCCTGTTTCAGGATTTTCCTGTTCCACATCATTTAGGATTTTATTAACCATTACATTAATTACTACAGCATAGCCATTAGATAGCTCCACTCCAGATGACGTTGTATGGTTTGTTGATTGAATTGCCATATTTTATTCCTATTTATTATCTTCTAGTTCTTTAACACGTGCTGATAATTCCTTAACAGCTTCAATAAGTACGCCCGTAATATTACCATAGGCTACAGATAACGCTTCACCATTATCTTTTACTAACTCAGGTAAAACCTCTTGGATCTCTTGGGCGATAACACCAATACCTGCTTCACCATTATCTTTCCTTGTATAAGTTACGCCTCGTAAGGCTTCTACTTTCTCAAGTCCGTTCTCAATAGTATTTATATTATCTTTTAGACGCTTATCAGAATAAGCTGTAACATTAGATGTTGCAGTAACATTTCCTGAATTATCACATCTAAAGGACCAACTTCTACTTGAATTTAAGAATCCAATTTCATTAGACGTAGTAGCATGTATATATCCTCTAGCAGTAGTATCAGAAACAGTAAATTGTAATCCACCGTTACCTGAGCCGGTTCTTACTCTGATGTCTTGTGAATTGATAGCATGAAAATGATTGCCATGAGCGGTCCAGTATAAACCTTCTGTTCCATCATTTCTTGCCCATTTATTATAATATATTTCGCTAAGGAAATAAGCATCATCCGTAACTTGTTGATTTGTTCCACCTGTAAATGTAGGTCCTTGGGGGCCAGTGGCACCACGAAGATTGGTATAACTTCCCCAAACACCAGTATCAGACTCGAATCTAAGTTCGTATCCATTCCATTGGTGATCAGGCATTGGGCCTGTGTTACCAAGTGTGGTCGTCGTGTTCCTTACTACATTCCATCTTCCATTTGAGGAACTCCATTGCCATTTACGGCCGTCGGTATGGGTTCTAATCTGACCATCCGACATTCCACTTCTAAATCCTGACCAACCCATTTAATTCTCCTTAGTTAACAATTGTACCCGCAACATCATATACTATAATTGCCGGAGCACTTTGTGTAGAAATCTGTACCCAAACACCATCTTGATATTGTGATAAAACTTCAGTTGCTGTATCATACCACATATCACCATTATTCACGCCAGTACTAGGTGCTGTAGTAGCTTCTGTATATGATGCAAAATTACTAGCATGCTTTCCATCCAATGTATCAGCATCTAATCCCGATCCCGCACCATCGACAGTTTTAAGAGCTGTTAATATTTCTGCTGCTGTTTGATCTCCTGTAGCTCCTGCTTCAATACCATCTAATTTAGTACCATCAGTGGCTACATCTCTACCGTCGACTGTACCTGTCACAGTAATATTACCATTAGCGGTTAATCCAGCAAATGTAGGTGAATCACCAGTACCAACTCCCAAATCATTTGTATAAGTTGAACCATCAGAAGTATTAATAGTTAATTCTCCAGTAGATCCTGTATAACTAACAGATGATACTCCCGCAACACTTGTTGTAGATGCAGATGTAATTCTACCATATGTATCAACAGTTATAACAGGAACTTGCGTTGCTGAACCATATGAAGCAGCAGTTACACCAGAAGTATCTAATGATATAGTTCTATCTGTTGATAAATCACCACCACCTGTTAAACCAGTACCTGCAGTTAATGTAGTTGATTTATCGGCTTTTGTTGCTAAAGCGGTAGTTAATGTAGAAGCATAATTAGCATCATCATTAATAGCCGCGGCTAATTCGTTTAATGTATCTAATGTACCTGGTGCACCACCAATTAATGTTGTAATTTCATTATCTACATAAGTAATAGTGGCTTTAGTATCTAAAGCTGCTTGTAAACCATCTACATTAGCAATTGTATGATCATGTGAATCATCTGCAACAGTTGTAGTAATTGAAACATTTCCGAGATCTGTCATAGTAGCAGAACCAGATACATCACCAGTTAAAGTAATTGTAGGATCGTTTACATCAAAATCTAATTTACCATTGGTATCATCATAAGTAACAGAAATACCTGATTCGGTATTAGTAGATATCATATCACCAACAACATCTTGTACTTCTTCCGTAGTAATACCTTGATAATCTATTTGTCCACTCGTCGTTATACTAAGGTTACCAAATCCACCAGCATTAGAAACTGTAATAGCTGCTTTTGCTCTTGTATCAGTATAATAAAGATTAGAACCTTCTACTAAATCAGTCGTACTAAATGGATCTAAAGTAACAGTAGCAGCAAAATTACCGCCATCAGCAGTATCAATATCTAAAACACCAGTTGTGGTATCATAATCAAAATCTGTAACACCAGCTACTGCAACTGTAGAAGCCGCTGTTAATTGTCCTTGAGCATTTACTGTAATAACAGGAACTTCTGATGCTGAACCGTAAGATCCTGCCGTAACTGTTGTATCTGTTATAGAAAAAGCACCACTTGTTGAATTATATGTTAAACCTGTAGAAGCTTGAATAGCATTTTTAACTCTTGTATCTGTATAATAAAGGTTAGTTGAACCTTCTGCAACATCGTCTGTATCGTGATCACTTAATGAGAAACTAAAGTTACCAGCCGCATCGTATTGAAGATCTCCAGTACCACTTACTGCAGCGTGGACTCTTGCATCAGTATAATAAAGATTAGTACCTTCAGTAATATTAGTAGTAACTAAAGCTGTATCAGAAGCGCCTGTAATACGTCCTTGTGCGTTTACAGTAAACGACGCGACATTTGATGCATCTCCATAAGTTCCAGCGGTAACAGTTGTATTTGATAAATTAAATGTTCTACTTTGAGATAAATCTCCACCGCCTGTTAATCCTGTGCCAGCAGTTAATGTTACTGCTTTATCAGCCTTTAATGCAAGGCTATTAGTCATTGTAGCTGCAAAGTTAGCATCATCATTAATAGCAGCTGCTAATTCATCTAACGTATCTAAAACACCAGGCGCGCCATTAATTAAATTAGTTACTTCAGTATTAACATAGGCTTGTGTAGCCACTGAATCACCGCTAATAGTAACATCAGCAAATTCTGGTGAATCTGTAGTAGCTACTGCCTGGCCAATAGAGAACTGACCGCCCGCGTAACTAACACCAGTACCTGCGCTTAAATGAGCCCTGACTTCTGCAGAACTCGGACCTGTATATGCTAATTCACCCGTTGTTGAATTGTATGTGAAAGATCCATCGCCACCGTTATCTGTTAAAGATATAGCGTTTCTAACTCTAGTATCAGTATAATATTGATTAGTAGAACCCTCTACTAGGTCATCAGTACTAAATGGATCTAAAGTAACCGTAGTAGCAAAATTAGCACCATCGGCTGTATCAATATCTAATTCACCGGTAGAAGTATTATAATCGAAATCGGTAACACCAGCAACACTTGTTGTAGATGCAGATGTAATTCTACCTTTAGAATCAACTGCGATAATAGGAACCTCAGAAGCTGAACCATAAGATCCCGCGGTAACTCCTGTATTAGCATGTGTAATAACGATATCGGTATTACCCAAATTAGTCATTGTAGAAGAACCGGTAGCATCACCCGAGATGCTTAATGTAGGATCATTTACATCAAAATTAATAACACCATTTGCGTCGTCATATGTAACAGAAATACCTGATTCGGTATTTCCTGATGTCATCGCACCGATAATATCTTCTATGTCTTCTTGTTCGGTTTTTAACCAACCTAATGAATTCCATGCAGTTACACCATCACCAACCTTAAATTGTTTTTTAGTAGTATCAAAACCTAATTCAGCCTCTGCTAGAATTGGATTATTACTACTCCAATTTGCTGATGTGTCTCTACGAAATTGAATTTTAATTGCCATAGTTTACCTTTAATTTAAATCGAATGTTATAGTAGCCCCGTCTTCATCAGCACTGTGGCCCAAATTCATTAATTTGCTTATTATACCGTCTGATGTCAATGAAATTTCTGGATCACCAATAGTAAATATATTGCCATTAGCATCTTTTGAAAATAATTTTTGGTCTGCTGTATTTAAGGCTAATTCACCCTGTTCGATATCAGTGTTATTACCAGTATTATGGGTAGGGACTCTACCGGCTACTGATGTTTGTTTAATTTTTAAAACGGTTCCTGCCATCTTTTCCTATGAGAAATTTACCTTATTACTCTTATTTATAATAAAAAAAAGCCGAGGCAAAAGTTAATTTATCTCGGCTTTTAAATTAACTTCTAGATTATTTATATCTAGAATGTACCTCCATCAATTGTGTTAGAAGCAACTGGAACACCTGCTGAATTAAATTTAATAATATAATCTTCAGGATCAGTACTTGGAGGTGCAATAAATGCAATTGCATCGCCTTGACTATTAGATACAAAGATTGAATTACCTGTAAATGAACTCATGCCAGTACCACCAGATGTTACTGGAACGTCATTAGCAAATGTTACATCACCATTAACCGTTAAGTCAGTAGAAACTGATAAAGTACCAGTAACATTAGTATCACCACCAGCTGGTGCAATTGTTAAATCACCAGTAGTTGTAGTAATATCATTAGCACTTAATATTAAGTTATCATCTACTGAAGCATCACCTGATAGGAATAACTTATCAAACTGAGCATCACTCCAAGTAGCTACATAGTTTTCATCTCCAGTATCAACGTCTTTCTTGAAAGAGAATCTTCCAGTTTGGATATCCATACCGAAGAAACCAGTCTTAACATCAGTACCATCGCCCCAATCAAAGCTAACACCACGATCATTAGCATCACCAGCAGCTAAAGAACCTTCACCAACTTTAATTACAGGATCTGATAATTCAGTAACTGTCGAATTAACTGTAGTTGTAGTACCATTAACTGTTAGGTTACCACCAATGATTGTATTACCATCGACGTTTAAGTTATCTGCAATATCTACATTACCAGCAGTAACATCAATACCAGCTGCGAAGTTAGCATCAGCATTAACTTGCATTTGAGTGGATACATTAATAGTACCAACATTTTCAGTAGTAGTATTAGCTGTGGTAATATTTGCTGTAGGAACAGTAACTCTATCTGTAATATCAACTCCTGTAGAGTCGACTGTCATTTCTGTAGTGCCAGCAGTAACAAATGTTAGTGTATCATCATCTGAAGTAGCTTCAGCAGTAATATAAGTGTCTTGATCAATATCAACTACACCACCTAAACCAGTCCAATTACCGTTTACTGATCCTTCAAATCTATTATCTGTTGTGTTATATCGAATAGCACCATCACCAATTGTTCCCGCTGAAGGTCTAGTACCTAAAGTACCATACGGTACAACCATAGCTTGATCAGTATCGACTGTAACAAGTCCTGAGCCTGCTGGTGTTAATGTTAATCCACCATTTGTATTGATAGCTGAAATTGTATTACCATCAATTCTTACATTATCAGCATCTATAATACCAGTTACTGTTAATGTTGATCCATCAAATGTTAAATTACCAGAATCTTCTAATTCACCATTAGTACCAGCTAATAGTACTCTACCATCTGTTAGATCTGTAACATTTATTGATGTAAAAGATGATTGACCAGTTATGGATGCTGTACCCGAAACTGTTAAATTACCAACGATATCTGTGCTGGCTTGAATACCAACAGAACCAGTACCGTTAGGACTAATAGTTAAATCACCATTAGTATTTGTTGTTGAAATAGTATTACCATCAAGGGTAATATTATCAACATTAATAACATCAATTTTCTTATTTGAATCAACTACAAGTGCTTGGTTAGCAACTAGGGTACCAAAACCTGATGAAGCAGCTGGGAGTTGATCTGTATAAAACTTACCACCAATCGCAATTGGATCGATAGTTCCGCCGTTATCTTCGCCAATCCAGAGTTTATCTGAGACAAACGAATAAGCCTGTTCACCTTGGGCTAATGCATTACTTATCGGTTGGGCATTAGTCAAGGAAAACTTAGTAATAATTACTGTACCTGACATATTTTATTTCTCCTTAATTAAGTTATACCGAAAGTAAGTTTGCTATTTAGCTAGAAACTTCCGCCTATTATATTTAAACCATCATTTTCTACTTCGCCGATAACCTTAAATGTTTGAGTTTGTTCGTCCCAAATAAGTACCGATCCGTCGCGTCTATTAGTTGTATCTACATCTAATAAATCGCTCAATTTCTGCGTAGGAGTATACGACATTTGCTTGGCCTGAATCGTCCTTGTATTTTTAATACGGCCTTTTAGTGCCATTATAAGCTCCTAGTTACACTTGGTGTTACTTCTACCTGACCTTCTACAACTCTTGTAATAGGGCCATTAACACCTTCTTTAATTTCTATATCATATACATATCTGCCAGGTTTTATTGTTTCGGTTATATTATTTAACATAGCCACATTAATTTTACCTTGTACAGGATAAGCAATAGTGCATATAAAATCATATGCTGTACTACTTGTATATGTTTTTCTAATTTGTCCAGCGGCGATATACCCAGTAAGGTCTGCTGGATTACCGGTCGCATCTTCAACAGTAACTTCCGTTGAAAAGTCTGAACCTTGGTCTATTGTTATGTTTGAGTATATCGCCATGTTAATATTTATAATTTACCGACTACGACTTCAATGACATTCTCACCGTCTGAATCTTCTAATGCCTTTCCAATTACAGTTCCTACTTGAGGATTATTATTTGCCATAGCAGCGCCGTGTCCTGCTGAAACTAAAAGATCACCTTTCTTAATTGGTCCGGTTACTTTACAAGGAACACGTCCTACTAATGCAACAGCAACTACCATTGGCCCTTGTAAACCAGAGTTCATTAAGTGTGCTGGTTGTGTTGAAACAACTCCTATAACAGCCCTATCATTTTGATTAACTGCTTGAGTAACTTCTTCTTCGCCACCTAAAACTAATACTGTTCCTGGTTGATAATTATCATCTGCCACATAATTCTCTGCTAGGTCGGCGTAAGTAGCAGAAGTAGCCTGACCGTGGAAATAAGTAGCATACATATCACCACCAGAAGCTGTTATATCTCCTGCGGCTGTCCAATTACCATTATCGTCAGCATAAGCAGCCCAAGCACCATCCTGCTTCAAGAAACCTATTTGATTCGAATCATTCTTAATAGTTCTATTACCTTCATCAGAATCACCCATCACAATAGTAGATGCCGCGTCATCAGCATTAACAGTAATATTACCATTAAAAGTAGCATCATTAGTAACAGATAAACCAGTAAGACTTGCAGAACCAGCTGCGAAATCACCAGAAGCATCTCTAAAGATAATTGTTGAAGCTGTATTATTAGAAGTAGCGTTCGAGGTTACAGTAAATGTTCCCCCTTCACTATTAACAGATCCAGAAATACCGTTACCGCTCGTTGCACCTTGTTTAACATAATTGCCTGTTGTATCAGTACCTAACGCCACATTATTACTACCAACTGTAGTGGCAATAGTAATAGAACCTAGATTTGACATTGTAGCTGAACCTGTAACATCACCTGTTAAAGTAATAGTTGGATCATTTACATTAAAATCTAAAGTACCTGTTATATCATCATAATCTACGGATATACCAGACTCTGAATTGTTAGATATCATATTACCAACGATATCTTGTACTTCTTCTGTGAAGTTATCAATATTACCAATAACGTGATTGTGGCCGTCGTCAGCAATAGATAATGTAATCTTACCTGTAGTATCATTGTAGGCTGCCGCGATACCACCAGATTCTGCATTTAATTCGAACATATTACCAGCAACATCTTCAATGTATTCACTAAATGAGAATGCTGAGTCATCAAATACTGTCTCAGAACCAATTAATAATTTTTGTGAAATAGTAACATCACCCGATAATTCAATATCAGAACCAATAGTAGAAGTACCACCACCGGTTGAGTTCATAATATAACGATCGTCAGTATCTTGTCCGCCAACTCTCAATTCAGTAGCATTTAATGTTCCTGAAACATCCATTTTATAAGATGTATGTGCTGCCTTACCAATACCAATTCTATTTGATGTATTAATACGAATAGTTTGTGTACCACCAACACCTAAATTTAAGTATTGTCCAGAAGCTTGAACCCCGCCAGAGGTAAAGTATAAATCACCCGTCATGGTATCACCAGTAGCGTCTACATAAGTGCCTGAAGTACCATCTAAGGCTGTTTTGAAATCATTTAATACTGATGTAATATCACTCTGACTTCCTGTGTATGTAGAGAAATCACCGATATCAGTTTCAATAGCTACGATATCTGTTTCAGCAGTATTTAAATCTGTTTGGAGTGTTAAGATATCACTATCATTTGATTGAATAGCTGATAAGTGAGCATTAAAGATATCTACAGCAGCTGACTCACTTCCATTATATCCTGATAATCCGCCATTAACCAAGTCGATACCGCCAGCTAATGCTATTGTATCAATATCTGCTTTATTAGCATTAGAAGCACTTGTTAAATCTGTATGACTAGTATGGAGGTTGTTAATATTACCAATCCAACTTTCATGGTCATCCGCCTCACTTCGTAGATTATTTAAAGTATCTATTACTGTATCTTCACCAGATTCACCAGCAAGATTTAAATTATCAAGATCACCTACTGCAGTACCAATCTCATTAGTCTTGGTTCTCCAAATTTCAAAAGTATCTGTAAGATTAACGTTAATAGTATTGGCCATATTATTTCTCTATTAATTTTTCTAATAACATTTCAACTCTTGATAATTTATCTTCCAGTGCTGAAATTCTATCTGATTGTACTTCACGAAGCTCATATCTCTCCATAGCAGCTTGAGCTCCCATCCTATCTTTATTTATAATAGCACCCGAAGCTCGATCTCGGTATAATGTATCATATCCCTTTACCTTTATCATATTACCGCAATAGCCCTAAAGTTTCTAATTGAAGGAATAGAACTTGTTGTTTGTGATTTAAACACAATCTTAATAGCAAACAACGTAAATGAAGATGCAGGAGTAATACTATAAGCTACTTCTTCATAAGAACCCGAATCATTAAAAGGAATAACCTTACTGCTTAATGTCCAATTTTGAGTATCGAAAGTAGCTAAATCATTACCTGATTTGTAGTATACTTCAATATCAGTTCTACTCGGTCTGTTAACATCCAAGAACAATTTAATTTCATTGGAAGTATTATCTAATGAAACTGTTTTAGTAACGTATTTGGCTAAAGCAGAACCTCCAACAGGATCTGTTTCTGCCACATCTGTATTCTCATCAATTCTATTAGAAATCGTAATACCAGAACAACGATCTAAGTCAATTACCGGACTTACATTATCTTTCGATGAACTTAATGTTCCCTTTAAGAATAAAGAAGCAGTTGAACCTGGTAATACTACTTGAGGTGTTAATGACATATGATTCTGATTAATAATAATAGGATTATATGTACTCGCAGTAGTATGTGTAGATGCATCTGTTCCTCTAACTCCCCAAGTCATACCTGTATTAGGAAGTGTAATTTCTTGTACTAACGGAAGCAATACATCCCAAGCTAAGTTTTGAGTAGCCATTACTGAATTACCACCAATACCTGTTCCTGTGGCTGGTGTAGTTACTGTGATTGTATATTGATCTCTCTTAACAGAAGAAACTGTATGAGAAGTATTTAATTCAGCAAATGGAATACCATTTACGTCAGCTGTTATACCAGATAATGTTACTGAATTACCATCCAACAATCCATGATTCTTATGTGCAACAATTACATCGGCTGATGCATTAGTAGTATATAATGGATCGTATGTTAAAGCACGAGTTGGAGAAGCTTCGTTATATAATACAACTTCTCTTTCAGTAGATACATCAAATACAGCTCTGTTTAACTTAAATGCAAGATCTTTATTTTGATCTGGCGTCCAAGTTGAAGCATTTTGTGATTTAAATAACACACCATTATAAGGTTGTTTAGAAATTCTATTACCGTTATCATCTTCTTCACCAATCTCTGCATACTTAACAGTATATTGATTTGAATTAGATAATACAACAAAACAATATTCGACACCATCTTGTAAATATACAGGGCTATCGAATGTAAATGTTGTAGTACCTGTTGTACTAACGTCACTGCTATTTAATGTAACGTCACTAAATGGAATGATTTCTTGTGTAGGAATACCTTGATCCATCTTACGAATCTGCACTTGAACCGGAATATTATCATCTTTAGTAGTGAAATATAATTCAAGTGAAGTAATAAACGCACCGCCATCAATGTCTACCATAAATGATTGTGCTAAAGGATCCACCCAAGTAAATCTTCTGGCAGTAGATGTAGATGTTACTACACGACTTTGCTGAACTGTAGTCCTTTGAATAGCAGGAACACGAGTACTTAATACCACATTCTCTTGTGTTTCTATTAATCCTCTGGCTGTGTATACTGCCGCGGCTGATGTATTAGTTAGATCATTATTATTAGTAGAAGAATCAGTTAATAAGAATTTCTTATCACCTGTTCTAAAGTTTAATGAACTGTTATTAGGTACATAAAATGAACCTTTAATATAACCATTAGCATCGGTAGTTAAAGCTGATGCACCTAGTGGATTAGCAGTAAATGTATTTTCGCCTACAATAATTGCTTCGTCATGTGTTGTTTGATCGCCTGCAGAAAGATTATCTAAATCTTTCATATTAACCCAATCAGAAACATCTACATCATCAAAGAATGCGTATAATGTTGAATTAGGTTTTAAACGAGTACCTTCGAATGATACCCAACGTGATCTCATGAACGGGGCAAAATTAACTTCTACTACTCTATCACCTACATTAGTAGTTACATTCTCTGTGCCAATAGAAGTATTAACTCCAGTTCTTGTTCTTGTACCTGAACGAGTTGTTGTGGTATCAACTCCAGCGGCCCAACCCCAATTAAAATTATTTGAAGTTCTTGTTGTAGCACCTGTCCAGTTAGTTTGCCATGAGTTCCATACAGTACCAGTAGCTACATTTTCATCTAGAATATCTCTTAATGCATCAAATACACCATCTTGATTAACAATTAGTTGTGGTCTTCTATCAATATCTTTCCATTCATCTGTGGCAGGAGTTAATTTTAAAGTACCTGTCCAGTTAAATACATCAAATGGGTTAACATTAATAGAACCAGAGTATTGTGATTGATCAATCAATGCACTTACGGTATATGGAAGAGTAACTAAATCACCAGTCTTTTGAGTATCAGAAAGTGAATTGTCAAACAATAACTTCGAATTACCCTCACTAAATAAAGGTCTTAATGTACCTGTAGATCTATCAATTGAAGCACGATACTCTTGTGAGTTAACACGTCCGACTGTGGTATCAGTAAATGAATCTACTAAAAGTCCTGATTTAAATCGTGGAAGACCAGCGTTATCTAAAATTTGACGTTGTTCGGCAGCAGCTTCCAACATATTTAATGTTGTATAATATTCAAGATTATTAATTCTTGATTCTAGCTTACCAATATCTCTCATTGTATAACGTCTATTATCAATATAATTAATAATAACTTCTTCAGGATTTAGTGTGTAAGCAGGAACAAATACATGGTATAATACCATAGCATCTTTAGGTTCACCAGGCAATTCAGGATTTAAATCTGCTACACCTTCTAATACACCAAACTCACCGTCTTTATCTAAGTATACTTTATCAATACGATTTAAGTAATATTGAATGTCCGTCTCAAACTGAGATAATGGTCTTGGACAAATAGAAGTTGAAGCTCCAGTGCCTGTATAATTACCACCAGAGTTATCCATTCTTGGTCTGAAATCAACTGAAGATCTTAATTCAATACCATTATAATTAGGAATATCTTCATAATCTACAGCACCTGAATAGGAATCTACTGTAAAGAAATCACCTGTTGTATGTGAAAAGTATTCATAATCAACAGTAAGATCAGCACTTGGTACATATAATGATGTAGATTTAATTCTGATAGCACCTACACCATAATGAGTATCTCTTTGACCGTTATCTAAATCAAAATGTCTTGTAACATCAACACCGTTATCATCGATAGAGACAATTCTTAATACATCAGCATGTCCTAAATTTTGCCAATTATTAAAGTTTAATGCTACTGATAATACAGTAGAAGCAGAAATCTTTGATTTAGTCTTATGAGTTAATGTTCTAATAGTAGGAGCGATTAATTTAACTGTATCACCATCGTGTGTGCCGTGTGGACCAGTAGGCATTGTTACAGTAACTTTGGGCGGAACGTTGTTATTATCAACAACTATATCACTCGCAGTTAAATCTAAAATTGTACCATCAGTGCCAGTACCAAATGATACTACTTCTAATATCCAATTAGCTTCATTACTTGTAGAACCAAATACTTCGTTAGTGGTAGCACAATAGAAAATAGCTTCATGGTTGGCAACTTGAGATTGGCCTACGTCTCTATTAGTCTCAAATCTATAGTTATAATCAGGTGGATTTAAAGGATCAGTTTCCGCAGAACAAGTAGAAATCCTTTCGTATGGAAGCGGATAAACTAATGAATCTTTTGAAAGATTATGTGAATCAATCGTTGCAGATAAATTACCCGAATTCTCAATTGCGGTAGCATCATCAATTGAATAAGATCCTGTGAATGATACATCAAATACATGTATCTTATATGTAGCAGGACTTGTATTTTCAGAATTTAATAATCTAGCTCTGGCTGAACCAATTACAACAGAACCATTTGTAATATCAAATTTTTCGAATGTTGTAGTATCTGGAGTACTAATTAATGAGGATACAATGATATAATTATCATGAGTTAACTCTGTAACTCTATCTGTAACTAAGGCTGTATCTCTAGCTTTATTAATATCAACATTGGTTGTGTCTAATGTTTGGATTTCATAACCACGAACATAGGCTTTAGATGGCTCGATACCTAATGATAATTTAGTGGTATCCGCGCCAACATGATCTTTCGCAGAAGCTGTAAATGGATTAACTGTATAGTTACCTGATTCATCATAAGTTCTTCTGGCTAATGTTTCTTCAATAACAGAATAATCAGTAGCTCTTACTTGATGTGAAACAATACCATTTTGTAATCGCGCTAATAAAACGAAATTACCATTATTAGCATTATTGGCTTGTTTAACTAAAGATGTTTTAATAGCATATCTATGAGCGCCAGGAGCTGATTCATTAGGAGTACCTTGTGCATTATCATTTAATGATACATCTTCACCAGCACTTACTAATTCCTCATTAACTAATAAACCTACATCATATGATACATCAGTAGTATATTTTGACAATACAACAGTAGCTGCTTTAACAATTACAAAATGTTTCTTTACGTAATAGATACCATCGTCAATAGATACAATAGAACCCTTTCCTGAAGTATCTACGGTGGCTGTCTCTAAAGTAGATGTAGTAAGGTTGGCGGCATCAGCAAATTTGGCTGATCCTTCAACATATTGAACGAAAAGAGTAATTGGATCTGTACCTTCAGCTTCTACAGCATGAATAACCTTCGCGCTGTTTGTTCCGTCTGTAAAGGTAAGTCCGATTGCGGCATTAGCTGTAACGTTTAACGCACTTAATTTTAAATAATCAATGTCATTAAATACACTTACACTACCAGGAATAACAACTGAACCTTCTTTAAACAAGTGATCTCCAACTGAAGATACTTGATTTTGAAGCATTGATTGTAGTTGAGTTAATTCCCTTGCCTGAACAGCATGTCCTGGTCTGAAGAGGACTCTATTATACTTCTCCTTAGGAGTTAATCCATCTACAGCCGTAGGTGTATTATAATCATCCCAATACGGTTCAATGTTAAATTTTATTGCCATCTCTTATTCCTTAAAATTCAATAACTAATCTGATTGTTTCAATTTGATCTGAAGCTCTTGTTACAGCTGTTCTGTTTTCAACAAAAACAACATCGCCTGAATAATGTTGGACTTCAGGATCTACTACCGCCGTACATGTTTCACCACCGGTTGATGCAGTTTCCAATCTAATTAGATCGGAAGTAGTAAATGGTGTATATCCAGTATCCTCATTTTGAACATATTTGATAATACCATTCACACTATCATATTCAACAACAAAACCTTTCGCGCCAGTAACAGTACCTTCAATAACATCATCAGGATCAAATGTTGAACCCAATGATACTTCTAATGAATGTGCTACTGTATAAGCATTAGCAGCTGCTGGAGAACCACCGTCCTCTATAGGATTTTTTACTAATGTAATTTGTCTAAAGTCATTAGCACTTGGAATAGTACCAGCTTCATTACCGTTAAACACCTTATTAATAATAACGTAATGAGTTCTTAAATCAACGCGAGGATCAGCACCAAAGCCACCCTTCGGACCTATAACAGCTCTTACCGAACCATTAGAACCACCACCGCCAGATAAAGTTACTATTGCTTTTGTATATCCAGAACCAATGTTAGTTACTTCAATATCAGTAATAACACCACCAGATACTGTAGCAGTTGCTGTAGCATTAGTACCATCACCTTCAATAGTAACAGTCGGAGCTGAGGTATAACCTGTACCTGCATTATCAATCTTAACATTGTAAATAGCGCCATCCACAGTGTTTTGTTGCACAGCCCATTGATTTAATAATGCTGTATCTGAACCCGGAGTTGGTTGAGTATCTAAATGTACCACTGGAATAAACGAAGCTGTTAAGAATTTAGTACCTGTATCTACTGGAACCGTAAACAAGTATTTCCAAATATACCCGTCAGCGTTGGTATAGTCGATAACACCCGATGTGGTTACACCTTCAATATCAGGATCTTTAGTGGAAACACCACCAGATTTTAAGCAAAGGTATACGTTATTATTATCGGAAATGACATAATACTGCTTTCCTTCTAAATTACTGTCCCTGTCATCATATTCAGAATATGTTTGACCTGATACCCATACGTTTCGTGGGCAAGTGTAAGTAATATCTGTACTATCTAGTTTTTTCATAGCGTACATATTTTCCCACACTGTGTTTGTTGTGTATACATTTTCGTAAGGAACATCAGGATTTAGCTCATCTGTCCAATTATTCGGACGACCTAATCCCATGTAATACGAATCCGTGCCTAAAGCATCTACGAAAACACTCGTAGTATTCAGGCGAAATTCACTGGTAATAATTGCTGACATTTTTATTTAACTCCGTTATGATTCTATAATCTGGCAACCGATATGGGTACCAATAGTTTTATTTATAACATCTCCGAAAGAAATGTTTTGGTATTCTGAAATTTGTCTCCAATTAACAAACTTCGTGTTATCAAAGTGGTCCCACGAGCCGAACTTATTAGCGCTGGCTATATGAGTATACTCTTTTTCTATATAATGACCTGTTGCAACAAATGAAGATGTTGCATAAGCAGGCTGTATATTAATAGTTCTGGGAAGACCTTCTCTTTGGTATCCCGGCTGTATTGATGGGATACCTAAGTCAAACGCCTCTACTAAGATTAAGATCTCACCGAAGAATATAAATCCTGCAGGGTGAATTAATCTTGTAAATGAATTCTTCCATTCTGTTATATTCTTACCCGTCTTCAGAACATAAGAGAATTTCTGATAGAAATAACTATCTTGAATATATTTTTTATCTGATATAAATCCATCAGCTGTAGTAAATAATCCACGACGATAAACCGTTATAACATCACCTGAGGTTAAATCATAATCAAATACTAAACTATGATCTAATTCTTCTGTTGAATTATTATATACAATCTTTTCCGTTGGATATTGTATTATATTATTAACAAATACAACGTCATCATCAAACTTAGGTTTATATCCATAATCATCATTAAAGTCAATTGTATTTGTATTAGACGTTAATGTAAATGTAAATACCGGTGTATGATCTTGATAGTGATTAACAATATCATCTTCTTGTGAGTAGAATTTGCCATCAGAAGGAATAAGCATATCCTCCTTCGGAAAATAAACCTCTACATCATCATTGTATATTAATCTGAAAAAGGCATCGATAGATTCAGGAGTACCTCTACTTCTATAAAATTCACCTAACCTTCTATAAAATAATCGTGGATCGGAAGCGAATGTTCTTGGTATCGGTGCACCAATTTCATTTTGTAGTTCATTCAATAATTTCGTTTCAATATGATCAATATCTCGTTGAATATCTAATTGGTTTAGGTAAAAGCCAGAAGCATTAACCTTCTCCATATAATAAGCATATACTTTAATGAACTCAATAAGTTCTGGGTGATCATCTACAATATGCTGTGGTACCAAATCATCGATAAACGACGAAATGTTATAAGTCTCTCTCTTTTCAAATGGACTAGTAATGCTCATTAGCTATTCACTGTATTATAATCAATACCTGCAGTAGTACCTCCTGTCACCATAGTATCTACTTCCCCTTGAATTGTGGTTTCATTAACATCAATAGTAATTAATTCATTTCTACTTGGTTTAATATCATTAGAAGCCGTCTTAGCAAATAATTTAAGAACACCAGAAATATCTATAACAGATTGTGGTACGAATCCGGTAAGACTTACGTGACCAGTTAATCTATTTACTTCACCAACGTTAGTAGCTAGTATTGTTTCATCTGTAGTCACCACTCTAACGATATACTTTTCTTTTTCTGAATCGTAATAATCTTGTAAATAACATACATGACCCATATAAGTAAATTCTGAAGATTTGATTGTACTATCAGATCCATCATAATCACGCAGCGGCTGATTAAAATTAAACGTATATAGTTTCTCTGTATTTAATGCGGGAGTAAACTCCTTATATACTTGTACTCTAGTTACGTTAGATATAATAGCAATATGAGAATCATCTATTCTTTTAGATAGGTTTGAATATCTAAATACACCACCGAAGTTATCTAATTGATCTTGTTTATAAGTATTGATTTCTGTTCTTATATTATTAGAAAGACCGGCTGAAGTAACATCAGATACATTAGGATTATATTTAAAGTGTATGTCTAATTTAATATATGTGTAATCCGGATCTACTAATACAGGGGTAATTGACACCACATTCTTTGGTTTTAAATAGTTATGAATAATAGCAGCTTTATCTGTATCTGATAAAGCTGGTCCGGATAAAGGTTTAATGGATACATATACTTTTCCATAATCAGGTGGAATATTATCTTCACCGCCCCAAACAGTTAGTGTTTCAATGTCACCCCAATTATTCTGGATAATAGCCTTATAGTCATCTGGCGTAACCGCTCTATTTTGAGCTACATAACCGAGAGGTGCATTAAATTTAATAGAATCCTTTGTTTCCCTCTTACTATATCCTGAGGCATTATCAATCACAGTTACTGTAGCATTAGTATTACCATTAATATCTCCGGCTAAAGCAAATTGTGAAGCACCATTGACATTATTATTACCCACCACAGAATAACTTATTGATATAATATTACCGTTCTTAGGTTTCTTTCCGATAACACCATCACCAAATTTAATTTCATACAAACCCTCTCTACTCTCTTCTAAAAAGAATATCGGAGTCGTATTAGATAAGGATGCTACATTTCCAGCAGGAACATAAATCTCGCTTTGTGTTGATGAGTCTGATTCAAAGATAGTAACCTTTACAGAATTGGTATTAACAGCATCATCAAAAAGATAATAGTGTTCAAATCCTCTGTCGTCATACACATAGGTAGTTGTTTTTAATTGCCCTTGTTCTATAATAAGGTCTTCAAATATATAGTTACCCTCTGAATTAACATTAATAGTAGTAGTATCTGAAACCATAAAAGGATAAGTGACCGAGTTGATTGTTGTAGTGAATGCTGTGCCTCTTGTTATAGTGAGAGGAAGATTCTTATTATTCTCATCCAAAACATTAATAGGATTATTAATAAGTAAATTAATCTTTGCTAAAGCAGGCTTGGTAGAATGTGGTGTATATCCTAGAAGCTTCGCATGTGATACAACGCTTTCTCTAAGTTGTGCTGTATCAATAAATGTTTCATTTAAAGCAAAGTGAGCATTAACAGCATTAATATGTGTAATATATGCTAACACGTCAATTACAGTTGACATAGCAGAACCTTCAAAGTTATAATCAGAGAATGGAGCTGGTTGAGCCTCCATGTACTCTATCAGATTACTCTTTATTTGATTAAAATCTAGTTCTGAAACATTAATTTGTCTATTTGTCGCCATTATCGTATTCTCTCTAAAGAAGTTTCTATTGTTACTACATCACCTGTACCAATAATTTTTATTTCGGCTGATATGTCTATAGCATTCCTATCCGCTTTACTACTTACCTTTATGTCTACAACCCGTACTCTTGGTTCCCAATTGGTAATTGCTTCTTTTATTTGATTAGCAATTAATACAATCGTTACATTGTCAATAGGCTCAAATAAATAAGACCTTAGATTAGCACCAAAGGTAGGTTTAAATGGTCTCTCACCGTGGTTAGTTAATAATATATTTAGTACACTTTGTTTGATAGCCTTTACATCAACTACTACAGGCACATCATTAGTAATAGGATTAATATCGAAATGAAAATCCAGATCCTTATGTAGTGTAGATGTACTTACTGTTATAGCCATATTAGTATTTATTCATTTATATAAATATTCTCGCCTTTTAATTGGATATTCTTATCAGATTTAATTAAAATGTCATCCTTAGCGTATATTTCCATAGCTTTATCAGCTCTAATGTTAATATTATCAGAGGCTTGTATATGTGCACTCTTATTAGTTGTAATGTTAATATCATTACCTGCTGTCACGTTGATCTTATCGGTAATAGATGCGGATAGGTTTTGTTCCCCTACAGCTGTGATATTACCTTGAACATGAGCATCCACATTACCTGCCACAGCCACATTAGCATTACCAGATACTATAACATTAACACTTCCCTTTACCTCTATAGTATCATCGCCGATGATTAATTGGTAATTGTCTCTTTGTATTCTTTCTACCTTAGTGCCATTAGACTGTATTTCGTAATAAGTACCTGAAGTGTGTTTCTCTCTAATACGTTCAGCCCCGGGTGTATCATCATACTCTTTTAAATGACCTGAGGTTGTTTCATATACATGGTTATGAGGGTATTGAGGGTTATAGGTAGAATACGGTTGATAAGTACCCCTTGTTATATCAAACTCCGCATCTGGATCATCACCTTCCCTAGATCTAATATTTAAATCCGGATCCTCAAGAGCTCTTGGATACTGTCCTTCGGGATCAGCAAAGCCCTGTGAAGGGATAATTTGTGTCGAACTAGATTGTGTGCCTGATATAGTACCTAAAATTAAAAAGTCTTGGTAGGCATCATCAATATAGTAACCAACTACTGTAGATCCATTAACTAAAAATGGGCTATGTCCAAGTCCTGATATAGAAGGAGATGTGGTAGGAGTAACTACTAATGACCATACTAAAGAATCTGTAGGTACCTTAGTTTTATCTACAGGATGGACATTATATACCCGTACCTGTATCCTCCCTAATTTTAAAGGATCTTGCAAACTCTCTACAATACCAAAATATAATTTATTCAACTTTATTCATCCTAAGGTTTTGTCTAAACTCATCACCAATAATATTATGTATGATGTCTTTAATAAGATATTTTCCCGAATACTTTTCTGAAGGTACATCATGATCTCCGACAACAGCGTCTACTGTTATTTCTGCTGTATCACCAACACCGCAGTGATTAGGATGGCAATCGTATATTGACATAGTTTGTTGATTCAGAAAACTATTCACAAACTTGGCTGTAAAGATATGTACAGCATCACCATTATTTAGTAGAGGTTGTTCTCTGTGATTATACATGTTACTTCTAAATGGTATCATTGTATTAACACCATTAACATCGTTGCCAAGAGCTACAGCCTCAACCTCTTGCTTTTCTAAATTATAACCTATCACAGTTCTTCCAAATTCCCCAGCAGCTCTTTTGGCTACAGCAGCTGTTACATCGCCATCGATAACTAACTTCTCCGCCTGCCCCATAATAGCCTTAAGATTAGTTTTATCTAAGGAATTTAATTGTGTAAAGTTACATATCGGATCATTTGCTATCATCTTCTGTAATGAATTAATAATAACAGGACTCTTCTTTCCAATAAAATGTTGAAATTGCATAAATGGAGAGTCTTCTTTATTATAACTCTTATTTAAAATCATATTAATAGCTTTCTTCGGACTTATATTAGGACTAATAAACATACCTCTATTTAAGGCTTCATCCTTAACCAATAAATCATTATCAAAAAACTCTTCATGAATCTTTTTAATAACATTAGTGGCTGTGCCAGAAAAACTCTTTGCACATAATGCCATAGAATCTTTTAAATGGTTTACAGCTTTAAGATCAATCACAAACGTTTTAGAACTAGATTTTTTAGTTACACCTCTAATACCATCAGTAATAAAGGTACTATGATAAGACACACCTAAATATTCAAATGAGATGGACACCGCCTCATTAAACCAAGATATAGTATCTGCTAAACCATTAGAATCATCATAATGAATTTCACCGATTAACTCATCTCCTAGCGATTCTCTGATAGTAATTTTATCGACATTTTTTGTAATGTCAACACCCTCTCCACCCTGAACGGAGATAATAACTCTGTATTTCGAAATATTAGCCATTAATCTCTTGCAGGAACTCTTCGTATATTGCTTCGATATGCTGCGGTTTAATTACCTTTAAACGTTGATGTCTAGCGTTATCAGCAGTATCTAAATCTAAATGTGTCTTAGGTGTGGTTCCTGCTAATCTCTTAGGTACAACTTGTAATGTTGCATCGTCTACGTGATACTTAGGTGAATAAGCATAGTTTCTAACTGAGGTGGCAGTAACAGCATCTTGAGAACTTAATCCTAGAATATCCTCTCCACTTTCTCTAAATGTACCAGAAGTAACATCTATGTTAATATATCCATTATTAACGTATATCTCATTAATAATACCCGTGGCATTAGATAATATTCCTCTAACTGTCTCACCTAATGTAAATTTATTAGACAAACTATCGTTAGTCATAGCAGCTACACCATAATGTCTGGTTAAAGAATAATCTAATAACTGACTATCATCCTTTGGCCAATCATTCCAAAAATTTCTAAGCCAAGGATTAGTTAATAAAAATGTCCAATAGTATTTGGTGTTTCCATATAAAGCATAACTTAGCTGGTCAGGTCTTTGTCCGTCAGTTACTACTATGTATTCATATAATGAGACGTCGTCAG
>Ga0099850_1000003_pt1 | contig 84206 bp, 79 predicted proteins | sample CB_VirMetaG_5_FD_79182 | JGI IMG/M metagenome (GOLD analysis project Ga0099850, IMG submission 79182) | Freshwater to marine saline gradient viral communities from Chesapeake Bay - CB_1508_1D Viral MetaG | ecosystem: Environmental > Aquatic > Marine > Coastal | place: USA: Chesapeake Bay... | reverse complement strand
TCACAGCGTCAGCCGCGTCAGGGAACAGAGCAAAGAGAGGCTTAGAGAGGTCAGGCGGAAGTGGCATTTTTACTCCTCCGAGTAGGTTCCGTGGTAAGGGTTCGGGTCGTTATCATCTTCAAAACCGTAAAGGTTTTCCACGTCATCTTCAAAACCGTAAAGGTTTTTCACGCGTTGCGAGCGGACCATTGCATCTTGGCAGTTTTGGCACATTCCTCCCACCCAGGCGTTATATTGCTGGGAGATTTCATCTCGGAAGTCGCAATCGCGGATTTCGGTGCTACCGCAGGGGATGCATTCGCTGTTTTCCATGTCCTTATTATACAGTCGCGCTAGGGCAGGTCAAGCACTTTTCCTAAAAATCCTAAACCCTTACAGGACAAGTACTTACGCGCACGGGGACCGCGCCCCGCGCCTAAGTGGTTATGAGAGCCGGGCTTACACCCAGCTCCCAATCGTACGCATCAGCTCAGGCTTATTGTAAAGGTGCGCGTTGAGAACGACGCAGAGAATAGGAACGAGTTTATTCCACTCAACATAGCCGATAACTTGCGAGTCTCCGTAGACGCTATCGGGATGTAGCGGCATCCACTTGCCCGAGTTGGTTTCCCAAATACCAAGTTCGAAGTCGTTACAGAACTCCTCGGGGTTCTCCGCCATATAGTTATCGCAGTGTACCCCAGTGTGCCATTGGCACGATACGGTATACTTTCCAACCTTGGCGTGTAAGCCCTGGAAGCTGAACACGGGCGTAAGGTCTAACTCTTTGAACGCCTGCTCGACATCACCGAGCCAATATTTCAGGGTGTCTTCCATGTCCTTATTATACCATAGCCGTCGAGGAATGCAAGCCTTTTATGGGATTTTTTTTTCGCCACCGGAAAACTTCGCGTCTTTGGGACTCCTACTCGCGTACATCTTAATACATACACAGAGTCTCATTTACAGGTTTTTGGGACTCCTAAGCTTTGGGACTCCTAGACGAACTGGGACTCCTAAGCTTTGGGACTCCTAGACGAACTGGGACTCCTAAAAATAATACTAAAAATGCACTTATAACACAAACATATTTCCTATATAATAACAGGAGATTATAACACCCAATGCCTTTACCAGCACCCACCCCTTCAGTCCCCAACTCTACTACCTGGAATGTATCAGGTGGCGGAGGCTATACCGGAAACGCATCCGGGATTCCAGCCGTTAGCGGTGCCGCTAGCGGTCTTGGAACTTTAGACTCTTCAGGTCCATGGTTTATCGAAACCCAGTCGATGGAAGTAGAGTACTTTAGATATCCTAGAATGTCGCGTGCGCGTCTAAGTAACGCTGACTTTGCGCTATCAGGATTTGTTCCTGCCGTTAACGTTGTATCTGGTTATCAATACCACACAGCGCTAGCTGCTAAGATAAATGTAACCTACACTGCGACGAAGTCATACGACAGATACACTACCTCGTCTTACACTCAACCGCAGAAGTTTACTGTTTATCCCGCAAGTGCCGATGCTAACGGTATCTCATACGGAACTCTTGTCACCGGAACTCTAGGTCCGGGCGGTTCTATAAAAACCACTCAAAAATATTTCAATCGTAGACCATGGGACAACAGTGATTTCACTGCTTCTCAGGCCGAGGAAGTATACACATACTATTGCGTAGCGTCAGGCGTATATATTAATCAGCCAGACATATGGAATCAGTATTCTGTCTTCATGGGTTATGAATGGAACATTTTCCCAGAACTATCCCCTCGTAGTAACCTCACGGAATGGGATATATTTAATGGCGGTTATGCAGTGAAGAGTGGAGCTTACGCTGCTGCGGACGATACGACCCAAGATGTATTCGACCTATTAGATGGTTTAGGCGTAGCCGTCCAAACGGGTGCTAATCTATACCACTGGTCCTATTATGACGCAGCTACTAATCCACTAGGTTACATGCCTAGAGCTGGAAAGCAAATTGTTCATTACGATATAAACCGACACGATTATAGCTAATAAATATCTAATTTTTTTAAAGAGCTCAGATAATATCTGGGCTCTTATTCTTTTATTATACCTAAATAAGATATGGCTAAGACAGTTTCAGGGAAAATCCGTCTTCTAAAGAAAGAAGGTAAACCACAAAAGCAAGCGGTTGCTATCGCCTTGGACATGAAAAAGCGGGGGGAGTTGACCGAAGACCTGCGCAAATGGGTTGCAGAAAAATGGGTTGATATCGGAGCTCCTAAGAAAGGCGGAGGTTATAAGCCCTGCGGACGGCAGAAAGGAGAGAAACGTAAAGGCTATCCGAAATGTGTGCCATCTTCTAAAGCTGCTTCTATGTCTAAATCACAGAAACGTTCAGCTGTTCAACGAAAGAGAGCTGCTGGAAATACAGGACCTAAACCTACTAATGTTAAAACTATGAAAGAATATCGCGTCGTTGAAGGCAAGCTATGTCCGAAAGGGAAATCAGCAGCCAAAAGAAAATTTAAAGTTTATCCATCTGCCTATGCCAACATGTATGCCTCTGCTGTATGCAGTGGAAAGGTCACGCCTGGAGGAAAAAAAGGAAAAAAGAAAAAATCTCTAAGTGAGCATCTAAGAGAAGCCAAATCCCCTGCGTGGCAACGTAAAGCTGGCAAGAACCCTGAAGGTGGTCTGAACGAAAAAGGAGTAGCTTCTTATCGAGCTGCGAACCCTGGCTCTAAGCTAAAAACTGCTGTCACTACGAAGCCATCTAAGCTAAAGAAGGGAAGCAAATCTGCTAAGCGCCGCAAATCATTTTGTGCTAGAATGAGCGGTATGAAAAAAAGACTAACATCTGCAAAGACTGCAAATGACCCTGATTCTAGAATAAACAAATCACTACGTAAATGGAATTGCTAATATGAAACCTATCGGAATTATCGAAGAAAGTCGCACGATTAAAACTGCTAAGAAAAAATTATCTGATATGAGAGACCTTAAGGATAAGGAAAAAGCTGCGATGAAAAAACACTTTAAGAAAAAGCCTGGAAAGCTTGAATCACTTGCCGGAAAATTAGGTTCGGAAAACGTAGGACGAGTATACGACTCGTAAAAAAATTCGCGAAAAAATCGCAAAAGATAAGATGAAGATAATAGGTAAAATACTTTTTGAAACTGAGCAAGGTACAACTACTGATGCTGAGAAGGACGAATCTGCAAAGAAGGCTACGCGACGGAGAATTAAACTGCGAAAAGGGATAGACCCTGAAGTTTATGCTGGAGAAGAGAGCAAAAAACAAACTAGAGACACTAAATAATAATATGGACTTATTCAATCACAAAAGCAACCCGCTATCTGAAGCGTATGAGGCTAAAGGTAAAAAAACAAAAATGAAAAAGGAGAAGGCTAACGACCCTATTTCTAAGACTAATGTAAAAGCTCCTTGGACGAAAATGACCGTCCCTGGTGATGTAGCCATTGGTGTGAACAATCAAGGGGAAGAGTACACTGCGCACACGGGTCCTGACTATGAGAAAAACTCTGATTACGGTAAGCAGCGTAAAGTAAGCTACGGTAGCGAAGTTAAAAACTTTGAAGAAGGCATGTCCCGTGGAGAGTTTGTAGTCGTTGAAAAACAGTATAGCGGTAGCTTGAAGAAGGGCACTGCGATTGCAGCCGGAACTCGTAAAATTATGGCAAATAAACTAAGACGCATAAGAAAAGGTGCTATCAAGCCTGAGTCTAAAATGGCTCAAGCTCCTCCAGAAACTTTTAAGTCTAGAACTATGGCGGCTAAACTTGCAGCTAGGGACGCTCAAGGCATTTCCGAAAACTATGAAAAAGGATACGCAGACATGGGAATCAAGCCTGGAACTAAAGAAGCTAAGGCTGAAGAAAAACGTCGTAAGAAACTTAAGAAAGGAAAATTAGGAAAATGAGGCAAGTAGATTACATTTTAGAAGAAGCCGGTCTGGTGAAAGGTGCGATAAAAAAGATTAAAAAGTTCTTTACGCCACTTACTCCTGAAGAGAGAGAAGAAGCAGGTGTAAAGCCCTCCACGTCTCCTGAGAGATATAAGAAGTCGGGTAAGCAAGTTCCGTCGTTGAAGAAAAAATTCAAGACTGATGAGACTGGTACAGTACGAAGCAAAGACCGTTACGGGGTTCAAGAATCTAACGACCCTTCCGACAAGCTTCCTGGTATCCAAGCTAGAATCTCAGGTATTACAAAACAGCTAAATGCTATGAGAGTGAACTGGGATAGGAATTCTAGTGTTCTTCGCAAAGACAGAAAAGCATTGAGTACTGAGAGAGACTCACTAGTTTCAAGAGCAAAAGAAATTGCTCGCCGTAGAGAATCCGAACAAAGACAAGCCTCTACCGGAAAAGAGAAAGACTAATGGCGGAGAACGACTACAAGAAGCACTTCCGCGAATTTGAATCCGTGGGAGAGGAAGAATCCTTATCCAGGGACGCCTCGCTTCTTAACATGTTCGATGAAAACAACGCTGATATTTCGTTGTTTAACTTAGTTGATGAAGAGATTATCGGTCTTGGGGGTTCTGAATTCTATGTGTACAAGTATGAGACCGATGGGGATACCAAAGATGACTTGTACGGAGAAGACCGGGTAAAGAAATACTTTTCTAAAACTTTGGTGCGAGGACATTACGAGCCTCTAGCAATCCAAGAAGACCTTAGTGAGTTTGGTATTCAGCTTACAAACGACCAAACGTTCACGTTTAACAAGGCGTACATAGAAAGCAAGCTAGGACGTAAGCTAATCCCTGGTGATGCTATACAGCCAAGATTCCAAAACCTTATGTTTGAGGTATTTGAGGTACAAGAAGATGCATTCCAATCCTACGGTGTATACCACCTAGTAGCATCTGGTAAGATAAGAAGAGACTTAGAAAGTCTTATTGACGAGTCGCTCCCTCTCGGATAAGAGAATCGAGTCTGCCTCGTTTGCTTTCGCCAACGATTTTCTCGCTTGCTCTCTTCGTAGCTTCTTCTTTTCTTTGTTGTGCTTTTTCCGAAGCAGCTTGGCGAGCGGCAACTCCACCACCAAACTTTTCAGAGCCGTACTGGGCTAGTCTTCTCTGGAATTTCTCTTCTCTACCAAGGGCTTTGCGAATGCCTCGTCTAACGATTCCGCCTTCGGTACCTTTAAATCTAGCCATCGCAGCCTTGCGCTCCCCTCTTGCTTCAGCTTTAGCAAGTTTAGGAGCATACTTAGCTTCTGCTTTTGCTTTGGTAAGTTCTTTTTCTTTCTTAGCAGCTATTTCTTTGTACTCAGGTCTGTTCTTTCTAAAGAAAGCATCGCTTTTTCCTGTCATGCGAGCTTTAGCTTTTTTGTAACGAGCTGCTGATTTTTCTCTTTGAGCTCTAGTAGCTGCAACTTCGGAGGCGGATTTTCTTTCTGCTGCGGATGCTCTTCTTTCTGCGGAAGCTTGAGCTCTTTGAGTTACTTTTATGTTTTTCTGTCTTGCTTTGTCTGATTCAGCTTTAGCTTGAGTGGCTTCTTTTCTAGCCTCTTTTGCTGATGCTTCGGCTTGACCAACTCTTTGAGCCGCTCTGCCTACAACACCTGCAGTAGCTTTTTTAACATCCCTGGCTTTAAGAGGTCTTAGCTCTTTTTTGGCTTGCATCTTTGCGGCAGGAGTTCCTTGCTGTCTTTCTTTAGTTCTATTTGCAACTATCTGGCGCTGTTCGGCATCAGATTTTCCTCGTTGCTCAGCCTCTCTCTTAGCACTTTCTGCGCGTTGGAATTTTCCTTGAGGAGTGTCAGCTGGCTTTAGTCTAGTTTCATCTAAAATATTCTCTACGAAGAGCTCAAAATTTCCATCAAGGTGTGTTTTTAATGATTCCATGCTAGTTTTCTCTGTGGGTTCAATAGCTTTACTCATTTCTGCGGCTTTTTTAGGGTCTTTTTTGAGCTGTTTAGTAATAAGCTTCTCTCTCTTCGCTTTTTGGGCTTGTTGCTGCTCTGCAGGAGTTTTGGTAAGTCCGACAGTGTCGGTCGTGGCTTTTCTTGCAGCAGCACCGACATCTCCAGCAGCGCCAACACCCTTAGCCCCGGCTTTTCCTGCGGACTTAATTATGGCTCCCGCCATACCAAGAGGTATTGTAATAGGAGCGGCAAGAACTTTTGCAACAATCTCATCGATTATTTGTTCGGAGGGACTATTATTACGTGACATATAGATTATTTAGGGTACATATAATAGTATGCAAAGAGAAAAAATTCTTGGTGTTTTTGGGGAAGAGACCTTCCCTAAGCTAGGAAAAGGATATTCTACGAAAAAAAGAGGTATTGCTCTAAAAAAAATAATGCATTTGCTAGAGCATCTTAAAGCGAACCTGATTTATATGATTCCCACAGAGGGAGTATGCCATGAAATGCTTGCCATTTTAAATATGATAGAGGTTCCGTACATTCTTGTTGTTCCTCATAAAGATTTTATGCACGTCGCAGACCCAAAATACAAAGCGATGATACATCAAGCCTGTATGGACGCTAAAAATGTGATAGTGATGAACGAATCCGACGAAATATCCCAAAAAAATACCCTAATGGATGAAGCCATCAGGTTTATAGATGATAACAGCAGTAAAATATTAAGCATACAAGCCAATACCAGTAAAAAATCAAATCTGCTATCCCAGGTGGACGCTATTTGTAGCGTGACACCTGAGGATAGACATATTCAATTTTTTTACGAGGAGTAGTTAGGGTATCGCTGCAGGTAAGTGGTCAGAGAATCGTTGCGTAAAAGCTTCTCTGTTCTCTTTCCATGAGTCCTGTTGGATTCCCATACCGTGGGATTTATGAAGAATACTGATGGGAACAACTCTATTATCAAGACCCTTCTTAAAAGCTTTGAACGTATACAAGATATCATAAAAATCCCAATTTCCTTTTAAGTACGGAGGCTTACTTAGACCAATTGAAAACAAAGTACTTCCTTTTGCTGCGAGGAAAACTCCATCCATAACTACTGCTCTGCCAAAACCACCGTAATAAGTTGGAGACATGTTATGAATGCTGTCCCCGTGGTATACGCACCCGTGTAGTGGGTTCATAGGGCTAACAGGAGCACCATGGTTTAAGCCTTCCCACCAAACACCACTTCTTTGAAGGAGTTGTGTTCCTGCCACTCCGACAAATCCTGCTTTTTCTAGTGAAAGATTTGCTTCTAAAATTTCATTAAATACACTATGATTAGAAAGGATTTGAATATCATCATGGCACATAACGACGATATCGTCTTTTTTAACGTCATGCTCCGATAATGCGTTAGCATACGCTTCAAAAATACTTTTTTTGTTGACGAGGAGATGAACTTCAAAACCTGCTTCTTTTAAAAAAGAGCAAATTTCGTATTCTTTCTCCTCACGAGTTGGAATAAAAGCTAGTTTCTTCATATCTAAATACTATTAATGGACCGTGACGAATTAATTAAGGAATATCATGCCTGTAAGGAGGACCCCGTGTATTTCATTAAGAAGTACGTGAACATTGTCCACCCTATTAAAGGTATAATTCCCTTTGAATTGTACAGATTTCAGGAAAGAATTGTAAATGAGATAGATTCCCACAGGTTCAGCATAATTAAAAAATTCAGACAGGCTGGTGTTACTACCATCATGTGTGCGTATTCTTTGTGGTTAGCGATATTTAAAGACAATAAGAACATCCTAGTGGTGTCTATCGGTGACCGAGAATCAAAAGCGTTCCTGGCAAGGGTCACTGCAATGTATGAAGACCTTCCCGCCTTCTTAAAGCCCGAAACTCCAGAGAAAAATAAAAGCACGATTGTGTTCTCAACGGGAAGTAAGATTAAATCTCAGCCTGCTGGAGCTGGTAGAGGTGAATCTACCTCGCTGCTGATTGTTGACGAGGCGGCATTCGTAGATAACATGGAGCAATTCTGGGCTGCTGTGTATCCTACCATTTCAACTGGTGGCGCGGCGGTACTACTATCCACAGTAAATGGAACTTCTAACCTATACTACAAGTTGTATACAGAGGCGGTAGCGAAAACTAATAATTTTCACGCAATCGATATCTTTTGGAGAGAACACCCTGAATACACTGATGAGTGGGCTGAGGAGATAAGACCTAATATTGGTGAACGAATGTGGCTGCAAGAGTATGAATGCGAGTTCTTGGGTACAGGCGATACCTTTCTTAACCGTAGCACACTACAAAAAATACTTGCAGGCACCAACCCACACTATTATTCTAAGTATACTCACATGATGAGGGTGTGGAAAGACCCAGTACCCTTCCACCAGTATGTTCTTTGCGCAGACGCGTCTTATGGAACGAACAAAGATAACTCGGCATTCCATATTATAAACCTATACAATGGGGAACAAGTAGCTGAGTTTTACTCAAACAAGATATCTTTGAGAGATTTTGCAAAAGTTATCTACAAAGAAGCTAATTTATATAATTTGGCGTATGTTGTAGTAGAAAGAAACGGGTTAGGTCTCGCTCTGATTGAAGATTTATTCAATGAACTAGAGTATGAGAACATGTGGGAAGACGATAAAGGCGACTTAGGGCTTTTAATAACTGTAAAAAACAGAGACATTGTTCTTAACCGAATGGAAAACGCGGTAAGAACATCCGAAATTAGAATAAACTCAGAAAGAACAGTTAACGAACTTACGAGTTTTATTATAACCGAAAACGGCAAGGTGCAAGCCGACAAGGGAAGGAACGATGACCTAGTGATGAGCTTAGCTTTAGGATGCTTTGCCTCCGAAAAAATCATAGAAAAAAGCCCTGTACCCATCAGCAAGGGTATTTCCGAAAAGAAGCAACCGGATTATTATGGCTCAATGGCTAAATATGATAAGAAAGGTGCTGAAACGCTGAAGGATTATTTATCATGGATTCTGAAATAAAAAATAACGAAAACGAAATACTAGAGGAAAGCTTGACTGAATTCCCTGAACCAGTAGGATATGGCAACGACACTTCCCTGTTTTCAGGTAAATTCTTTTCTTTCTTTAAATCTGTATTTGGAACTAAAAAACAAAGTGGTCCGGGCAGACCGCCACGAAAAGCAACTACTGCTTTAGAGGGAGATTCTCTAACTCCTCTTGGAGGAGATGTATTTGATAGTGCTGGTGTCGGAGGTATTAGTGTATCTAAAGGCTTCGCTAGGCTTCCGGCTATAGAAAACCAAAGAACTAGAAGATATAAGAAGTTTGAGTTTATGGACGAGTACCCTGAGATTGGTGCAGCGTTTGATATTTACGCTGACGATAGCACTCAGGAGGATATTAAAGGAAACTCCTTTGTTATTAAGACCACCGATAAGCTGATACGGGAGGAGATTGAGAAGTTTGTAAAAAATACTAAGCTAGACTACTTCATGTGGGACATCGTAAGAAATACAGTTAAGTATGGAGATTGTTTCGTAGAGAACATCGTGGACTTAAACAACACTGCTGCCGGTATTCAGCGCCTTAAAATACTAAACCCGAACTTCATATACCGCGTTGAAGACCAATATGGGTACCTGCAAAACTTCTTACAAGAGATTCCTGAAAAAGGACAATCTATGTACGCAGGTCAAACCAACCCAATGAGTAAAAAGAACACTATCGTTCTAGATAAAAACCAAGTAGTTCACTTTAGAAGAAGGACTGCCGACCCTAATTACTATCCTTATGGGAAAGGGGTCGCCGCAATGGGTGTTCGTGCGTGGGAATCCCTACGCCTAATGGAAGACTCCATGATTATCTACCGCGTGCAGAGAGCTCCAGAAAGAAGGGCGTTCTATATTGAGACAGGCAACATGCCTGCTACTAAGGTAGAAACGTTCATGGAGCGAGTAAAAGATAAGTTTAAGAAAGAAAAATTCTTTAACCCTGGCAAAGGTATAGATGAGAGGTATAACCCGCTAGCCTCAGACGAGGACTTCTTTATTCCAATGCGTAATGGGCAAGGCACAAAAATCGATACCTTACCCGGAGCCCAGAATCTAGGCGAAGTTGATGATGTTAAGTACTTCAGAGACAAGCTTTTAGCCGCCATGAAGATTCCTAAGGACTTTATCGTTGAAAAAGATAAGTCCCCAGAGAGAAAAGCTAACCTTAGCCAGTTGGATGTTAAGTTTGCTAAAGCGGTACATCGGGTTCAAAAAGATGTTGAGCTCGGTATCGGCACTCTCGTAAGAAGACACTTAATGCTCAAGGGCTTTGAGAAGAAGTTCTTGAAGGATGTTGAGGTCACTCTGTGTCCTCCATCCGATATGCATGAAAAACGCCGCTTAGAAATCGATGAACAAAAAATCAGAATCGTACAAGGCGTTCAAGGGCTGATGTTATTTGATAAAGAATACCTATATAAAACCTACTTTGGCATGACCGAAGAGGAAATTAGTGATATGAAAGACAGGGTTTCTGAAGAAGCTGAAAAAGATGCTGCATTAGCCCAACAAGGAGCTCCTATGGCAGGAGGTCCAGTACCAGCACCCGCAGGTGGAGAGGTTCCACCGCAAGGTGAATCTATGGGAGGGGACGTGCTAGACGACTTCTCCGATTCCAGGGAAGCAACTGGAGCGACTAAAACTTAGAGGTTTAGTAAAAAAGACCCTTTGAAGGGCAATATATAATATAAAGGAAAACACCACATGGAATTTAACAACTTATTTGAAGAACGCAATCTTACTTTTGTTCGCATTAGTGAGGCAGCTGACTACTTAGGCACTTGCATTAGAGAAAACGTCGTCGTTTTTGATGTTGCTGCTGCCAAGAACAGAGCAACTTTTCTAACTGAGTCGGGGTATCTGGTCGGAGCCACTTACGATTTTAGTAACGGCAATACTAAACTATCAGATTTTGAATTAGAAAGCGCAGACAGTATCGTCTCCGACGAAAAGGTAGACGAGTTTGTTGCTGAGAACGTTAGCGAGCTAGTTCGGTCTTTGCATAAAAATACCTACGAAGGTGCCGAAAATTCATTCGGTAAAATCCTAGCGGCGTTTTCCTACAGAAATCAAATAAATGAAGTCCGAAGCGAGCTTTACAAGAAGATGAGCCGCTTTGACCACAAGACAACTGTAAGAGATACTGTAGAGTATCACAAGCTACAGGAAATGAAGACTCAGATTAAGGAGTTTATTGCTGAGAACAGAGATACCATATTTGAATGTAACGACATTGTTAACGGTCTTAAACTAACAAAAGCTCTCTCTACCGCTTTTGACGCACCTAATTTAAAATTAGCTGAGATTATAAACGTAGGCTCTATTGATGTAAGCAAAAATCTAAAGCATTCTCTTTACGAGACCATCTGCAGACAGGAGCTTATCAGCAGAGAGCTACTAGAATCTAAGAAAAACTTTGCCTCCCTGTGGGCAGACAATGAGAGCATTTCTAGGCTCGCCTCCTGCATTTACTCTGAAGATGAGGCGATAGAGGCAGCTATAGTAGAAACCATCAGGAACGTGCCTTACTTTGCGTTAGCGTCGAAGTCTGATATCAATGAGGTAATTACCTCCGTGTACGAAGTAACTGACCCTGGAACCGTTACGAAGAAAGATATTAGAAGTTTCGTATCTAAAATCTTTGAGATGAAGAAGCCTGCGAAAGCTATAATGATTTCCGCTCTTAACGAAACTTACGGGGTAAACGTAAACAACCTTAAGTTTATCCCTTCTTTCTCAAACTTAGCGAAAACTCAGTCTGTAATGTTTGAAGCTCTCTCGCGCCTATCGGAAGATAGCAAGGTTCTTGGCGACTTCTTACACGAGTTCGGTGCCTTCATCAAAGGTAAAGGCGGAGTTGAAGTATTAGATATTAACGATTTCATCAACGAGTGCTTCGAGTCTGATGATGAAGATTCTAACTGGTTAACCGAAAGCGTTGATATGGAATATTTAGGCGACGTTGTTGCCGAAGAGTACGGCTTACTAGAAGCTAAAAAGGCTAAGCCTTCTGATGTTGGCGGCGGTCAATACCGAGGTGATGATGAGGACGAGATGGACGTTGACGACGAAGAAGAAGGTACTCCATCAAAAGACCACGGTGAAAAGGAGGACGACAAGAAAGAGAAGAAGGATAAGAAGGGTCTATCTAAAGAGCAAAGCGACGAGATGGATACCGACAAAGATGGGGATATTGATGAAAAAGACTTGAAAAACCTTCGTTCAAAGAAGAAGAAAGTAACCGAAGCAGTTGAAGCTCCTGAACAAGAAGCTCCTGAGACTGAAGAGGTTGAAGAAGAGGAAGCTCCTCCTGCTGAAGGTGCGCTTTCTGATGAAGAAATAAAAAGCTTAGTCTCCGACATGAAAGACTTAATGAAAGATTTAGATTTCGATAAGCTTGAAGGTGACGAGCAAGAAGATATGGACGTTTAATAATCAATAATGTATTTTTGGCGTAGCCAAGACATAATTGAAAAAGAATGTCTAGAACGCATAGTAAGAAGCTGGGTAACAAGATTATCCAGCTTTTGCGTATTTTGGAGGCTAATGGTCTTAGACTCTAGTATTGCATCAAGCTCAGATTTAAAAAATCTAAGTTGCTCTATGTCTTCGTCAGAGAGTTTGTTGGCAGCTTCAATCTTCTTCTCTTCGGTGGTAAAATAAATATCTTTCTTTGTCATAGTATTGTTACGGATAATCCTAAATTATTATAGGACTTAATTCTTAAATTAGCGTGTTTTTGTAGGTAAGGAACTTTATCTTTAAAATCATAGATAAAAACTTTATTCTTCGATTCATGCACACGTAGCGCACGTCCTAAAGCTTGTATGGTAGCAATCTCAGATTTTAACCCTCTAGCGTTTATTAAGTGGGTGAGTTCGGGTATATCTACCCCTGTCTGAAAAATAGTGGTGCCAATCATAACAGAGCTTTCCTCTTTTTTAAATTTTTCTAAAGTAGCTTCCCTGCACAAGAGAGAGTCTTTACCCTCTAGTTTATAAGAGTTGGGGATTAGCTCGTGCAGAATATCTGCGTGCTTAAGGTCTTTCACAAGCACAAGAGTCTTACTAGGCTTGGCTAATATTTTCTTGCACAAGTCCACAATAATACCGTTACGTTCTTCGTTTTCAGTAATGTATTTTGTGTACACCTCACGATAAGGAATTTCCGTGTCCTCTACGGTTCCCCTATCAGGGATATCAAATACGGTTATCTCGGGCTTGGTCAGGAAACCCTCATCAATAAGTTGGTTGATGTCGGTTTCTTCTACCACCTCCCCAAGGTAAGAGATTAGATTTAATTTGGCGTAATCCTCAGGAGGTACTGTGGCAGTAAACCCTATACGACAAGAAGCGTTCTTAAAGGACTTTAACACCTTTGTTGCCAGCTTTCCCTTTGAAAACTCATGAACCTCATCAAACATAATAAACTCTGAATCTTCTAAATGCGAGTCTAGAACCTTATGAATAGATTGTATAGTGCACAAAGTGATGGGCTTGATATCCACACCGTCTCCAAAAGCTACACCTACTTCTATCCCATGTTTTTCTAGAAATTTATAGGTTTGGTATAGTAGCTGCTTCTTCGTAAAGAACACCAACCCCTTTCTTTTTTTAAGGGCTTGGAGTAGAGATGCCATAATAATGGTCTTGCCTGACCCTGTAGGAGCTTTTATTAAACAGCTTCTTCTTTCCAAGGCTTCTTCGACCATACTAGTTTGGTATTCTCTCAAATCCAAGCTGTCTATGTACGAAGGAGAAAAGGGGAAAAGGGTCCTCTCATCCTTAATAACGTAAGGAAGTTCTCCGTACTCCAAATCTGCTATTATATGAGAAAGCAATCCTGAGCCGAATTTGCCTGTCTTGCCTGAGAAATACTTCTTTCCTCCATCCCATCCACGTCTTTTGTACGCTGAGCTGTACTGATAGCCTGGGAGCTTTTTTGTATACTTCTGTTCTAGAATCTGAAGGAGTTTTTTGCTCTTAGTTTTTAGCACCGAAGTGATGTTGCCAACTACTATTTCAATCATAGATTTATTTATTAAAGTATTTTTTTTATCATAAATTTGAAAAAATACCCTATAATGTAGATGGAAGGTAAATATTACTATGTCAGAAGAAAAAGGTATTGTAGACATGATGAGAGAGGATGGCTTACAAGCTATGCCTGTTACTCCTAAAGCTCCGGTAGAAAGACCTACGGACAATGATAAAATTAATGAAACTCTAAACGCTCTCTTGGAGAACGTAGTAGAGAAAAAATCATGGGTTTCAATCAAGTTGCCATCACTAGGAAAATGCTATAATGACTACAACAACGATAGCATAGAAATACGACCCTTTACGTTCGATGACGAAAGAAATCTTAGATTGGCTGCTCAAGAAGGAGCAGGTAACGAAGCAATTGTTTCTCTCCTAAACAACTGCATAAGAGGAATTCCGGTAGAGGCTCTAACCGTATTTGATAAAAATTATATTTTATTTAAGCTTAGAGAGCTTTCCTACGGAAGCACGTATCCAATTGTAGGCAAATGTGATACTTGCAAAACCAACAACACATTGAAACTGGAGTTATCGGCACTGCCGGTAACGTATTTCCAGGAGGATTACGAAGAGTATACGAAGGTTTTCCTGCCGGATTCTAAGAAGACAGCTATTATCAGGTTCCCTAGAGTTATAGACGAACCACACCTTAGCACTCCAGAACAGATAGTAGACAATATTAATCGTTTTGTCGTTTCTGTAGAGGGCGTGACAGATGAAGCTATCATCTTTGCGTTTATTAGAAAAACCACTGTAAAAGACGTTACAGTACTCAGGAAGAAAATATTTGATTTCTCACTAGGATTTGAAAATGAGATTATTTATCCTTGCGGAGGGTGTCAGCGGGAGAACAAAACAACCCTGACATTGAATGAACATTTTTTTTCAGTGAACTGAGTCAGAGATTAGCTGACGACTCGTTGGAACAAGAAGCGTATATACTTATAAGGCATTGCCGATTTTCGTTCAAGGACGTTCTCATGCTCACTAGAAAAGAGAGGGAAAGGTATATTTCCCTCAAACATGAAGAAAATGAGAGAGAAAGGGAACAAATTGAGAAGGCGAAGAATAAATAAAGTATAATGAAGCTAAACAATATAATAGTCGTCCCCCGTCATAATCGCCCAACGGTCCAGTCAAAGACTGATTTGGAGCTAAACTTCTACAATAACGGAAGTTACACGGACCCTTACGCGATTTCAGCGGTATACGTATTTAAAGACACCAACGCGTCTAGCGCAGAATTAGGGTATACTACCAATGGTATCCCAGAACCTCTATTAGATTTAGATACTAGTTCTTCCAGATACGGGCTCCCTAAGTACGATATTGTAGAAGACGCCGTCATGACCTTCCATAATATTGACTGGCACAGAGGACAAAGGGACACCACAGCTTCAGACTTTAGTGCGGGAAACTTTACGGGCGGCGTTTCGGGTGCTAGCGGAATTTACAGAACAGGTGTAGGTCAGTTTGCTTGCGTTCTAGTTCCTGATGCGAGCGGCATTCAGCCAGAAACTTCTGCTGTAAGAAGTAACGAGGCTAGCGCGGCGGGTCAGTACTTTGATTTGTGGGTAGTTAAGAACACAGAGACTGGCGCTTGGACCACGTACAGCAACAAGTTCAGACTAAAGAATGATGTCTGGGTTACTACCACAGAACCCCTGACCTTAACGACCAACACTCGACTTAAACAAAAATACATCGAGTTTGGCTCAACAGTTGATTTAACGTTAGAGACTTCATTTACGTCAGAGAATAGAAACATTCCGGTAGAAGTTCGGGACAGCTTCAGGGAATCAATCATTCAAAACGCTGCGATTAGGATAACTAAACTAAACGAAGAGGTTGGTTTTACAGGGCAGTACGAGGTTTCGGGGTATGCCGATACTTCAGGTTTAGTGAGAATCACTTCGGACGATACTGTAATATTTAATTTCGATACTAACGTATTGACCACTCTCGCGGCAAATGACGGTTTTGGTACTCCAAGAGGTGTATACCAAATCCAAGCTAAATACGACGTACTAAACGAACGGATATACAGTAAGAAGTTTAAGGTAATAGTGAGGTAGCAAAGTACTCAAAATCCATCCTCGCGACATTAAGGTTTAATATATCAAATAAGAGCTTTGGGTCCTTCTTTTTTGCGTGAAGCTCATTCCAATCCTTGAACCCAGTAGGAGGAGTGGTTTGATATAGTTGCGATATATTTTTACGCAAACACACTTGCCTAGCGTTCTTCAAACCTATCGCCCCCGCCTCGTCATTATCATACGAGAAAATAAGTTTTTTCCCTTTCAACATATCCAATTGGGCGTAGGAAATATGACAGCCTTGAGTTGAGGTAGCATTTATACCGTTAAGCTGCAAGGTAAGAGCATCTATAGGACCTTCAGTAATAACTACGTAATCTTTGCTACGGTCGAACGGATACAAAATCTCTGAGGACTTTACCCCGTGCTCGGCTTTGGTAGGATTTATGTATTTTAATTTGTTGCGCGTGAGGGTACGAGCCTGGAAGTAATAAGGAACACCGTTCTTCATATAAGGAATGATGATGCGGTTGCAGTACTTACCTTCAAAGGCATAGTAGAAGGTACCTTTCTCCAGCCCTCTATCGATTATGAACTTAGCTGCCAGTCTCTCGTACAGAACATCTGACCAGTAAAACTTAGCGACATCTATTTTTTTAAAGTTTTTAAATTCCTCAGCAACGCTATTTGTAGAGAGCTGCTTCGCTTCCACGGGAGGCGGGGAGAATATTAGTTCTGCAGCATTGTTAAGTAATTTTTTGTTTATTTTTCTTACGGCTTCGGAGTAAGAAATCCCTTCCAACAAAGAAATCAGGTGATAAAAGTTGCCAGACTCGTGAGCCTTGAAATCCTGCCATAGTCCAGTCTCCATGTTAATGGACATATGGAACTTCTGGTCATCGTAGAATATGGAATTAACGAGAAACTCCGAGTTTCTTTCTCGAAACTCTTCGAACTTTTCTCGTAAATACTCTTTAATAAGATTAGCAGGTATCGTAATGTTCATAAACACAGTATCTCCCAGTAAGATTAAAGTATATGATGAGTGTAAACTGAAGTACAAACTCAGATATATTGACAGAGTTCCCGATAAATACAACGAGAACAGCTCAAAGGATGCAATGCACTTTGGTTCTTATATTCACAAGATATTTGAACTAGGTGTAGAAGCCAAGAGCGAAGAGGAGCTGTGGGAGATTGCTCGACAAGAACGTGACAAGTACGAGTTTGGACCCGAAAAAGAGAAGCTAACTGAGAAGTGCATAAAAAACTTCTTTAAATTTAACTCCAAGCTGGGAGAAACCGTTAGTACAGAGCTAGTGTTTCGTGAGCAGATTACGGATGATTTTACAATCAACGGTATTATTGACCGCGTAATCAAGGGAAGCACGGGTAAGTATCTTGTGATTGACTATAAGACAAGCAAGAGAGCTTCTACGCAAAGGGATTTATTTAGAGACCCTCAAATGTTGATGTATGCTGCTGCAATAAACAAAAAGTATAACGTACCTATTGGCGACATTACAGTAGCTCACTACTACCCTCACCTGGATAAACTAGTCTCAATCAAGTACCCACCAACTCAGGTAAATGCATATGTTAAGGGGGAGCTAAAAACGAAGGTCTGGGAAATAAGAAAAAGAAAAAGAACTGATTTTCCCCCTGTTACAAATAGGTTCTGTGACTGGTGTGGATATAAAGATATCTGCCCTGCATTCAATTCTAGCCCTGGCGTATTAGCAGGAGCAATTCAAGAAGCACAAGAGTCTAGAAAGAAGGATTAACGCTCTTTGGACTTTCTGTATTCTTTTCTAATTAAAAAGAACTTATCGTCGTCAAATATAACTGGATAATATAAGCTTATATCTATTTCTTTAAAGAAATCAAAAACAACGTCTGGATTATATTTATGCTTTTTGGTGTATAGGGTATACAGCGTAGACTTCTTTAGTGGTTTCTGCGTGTCTAGAGCTTTCAGAACCCTTTCTTGGAATAGACTAATAAAATTAGCACTATATTTGTGCCTCCACTTTTCTTTGAACCTTAAGGATAAACAGTGGTTTATTTGGTCCATAAACTCCATCATTTGTATGTCGTATTCCAAAACTAGTATATTATATAAATATATAATAGAGGGAATTCTTAAAAATGGCAAAGAAAAATACTCCAAAAAAACTAGACCTATACAACGCTACACCTGAGTTTCAAAACTTTGTAGCCACCAGAAGAGCGTTACCGCTAATTGGATTAGGTAGAGTAGAGAATTCTTGCATCTATTATTTTGAGTATAACGGTCCAAACTCTAGAGAAGACACAGCTCTTATCATGCTTGTCGATACGGATAGAAGCAATTCTATGTATTTTAATTATGAGCCATTCCAACACACTTCTGTGGAAATGGCAGGTCTTCCCTACCCTCCCCTAATTACGAGAAGAAATAAATTTACTGGGAAAACTTCTAGCAGAGTCTCTAAGTCTTTTCTGAGGAACAGGAAATATTCCAAGAAACCTAGAAAATCCTTAGCTGTAGGAAATCAGTACTTTGCTGGCATAAGGCTAGATACTTTAGCACCATTCTTGGTTAGTGAGTTAATTTCAAGATACGGAAAAAGACGAAACGTAACCATGCTGGATGCTTTAAAAATAAAATTTTATAATGGAGAAGGGTACAGAGTTTTTAACAAAAATTACGTATCCAACTTCGCTGCAATAGACCCAGATAACTACAACGCTACTCTCTAATGGCTGATAATCTTAACGAAACGCTCAATGAACTAAAAGATACGGTGATGCCATCACTGTTTCCGCCGTTGATGCATTCTATTGAGGAGCTCACCAAAGTTACGTTACGGACAGGCAGAGATTTTGGTGATAACTTTAAAGGTCTCACCGACCAGTTCCGTGGCTTAGACGTGTCTATGAAGGATGTTACCCAAATGTTGGGACAAAGCATTCAAACGGGCGTTGATATACAGGGAGTAAACAAGCAGCTTATTATTGATGTTAAACGTCTTGGGTTTAACTTAGGAAGTTTCATGAGTACTATGGGAACCTTTGAGCAGGTTCTTGGTATGAATGAAACGACTACAGGTAACTTAGTAGACGCTACTATAGATTTCGCAGCCACATTCGGAAGAAACGCCGACCAGCTAGTGAAAGTAATGGGCAGTCTAGTAGAACCTATGGCAAGAATAAGCAATGCCTTTGGCGCTACAGCTGCGGCAGGTTTCGCAGAGTCTATTGTGGGTCTAGGAGCTGCAATGGGTCCGATGATGGCAGAGCGGCTTGGTCCTGTAATGTCCAAGTTTATTACTGCCGACCCTGAAGGATTTAGGAGAGCTGCGTTGGCTGGCGGGGGTATGGGAGCGATGGAGTCTCCTGAGCAAATGGTTGCACTTGCTCAAGGCGTAATTTCTAGGATTGATAGACTAGTCACCCCTGGAGCTCCGTTTACTGCTGGTATTGCTGCACAAATGTTTGGGCTGTCACAAGGAGACGTTAATGTTCTTAGGCAATTAGCTCAGGTAAACATGTCTCAGTTGGCTATGGCTGAGGAAGCTAGCAGGATAGAAATGGCTAAACAGCAAGCAACTAAGCTGTTTACTGATGAATTAGCAGAACTTCAATTGGAGCTTCAAAGTGCATTGATGCCGCTAATTAGCGCTAGTACAGAAATGATAAGTAATATTTTTACTGCGTTCAAAGAAGTACTTCCGAAATTTAATAACGATATAATTAATTTTACTACCGAACTAGGTGATTGGATACGGAAGAATGTAACCTCTGAAAATATAGAATCAGGTCTAAGGGCGTTTGGAGAGATGGCGAAGATGGGTAATGAATACTTTAAGATTGCTAAGGCTTACTTAATGACGAATGTACCTGAATGGTTTGCTATATCTAAAAACTTCTTCGTTAACACGCTACCTGCAATTTTCGATAATACCCTAGCAGAGGTCAAAAAAGCAATAGACGATATGCAAGCTTACTTTGTAGGATTGTTCGATAATCATATCGTGCCTGCGTTTAGTAAAATGGTTAATTTATTCGACTCTATGACGCTTGCGTTTACCGCTATTAACGCTGGGCTAGCGTCTGGTAAAGGTTTAATGTTCGGAGACACCATGTTTGATGTAATGGCTCGCGTCTACGCTGCCGGGAAATCACCTGAATTTGCGGCATACAAAGAAGCAGGTGGCACTGTCATGCCCGCTAGTTTTATGGAGGCAAATCGAACGATTGAAGATACTCGGGGGGTCCTTGGGCAAAATATCAGGGGTCGAGACGAGGACCTTTTAGGCGTACAAGCAGATTTACTATCGAGGCTGGTGGACGCAATGGAAGCCAATGCTTCTGAAGAAGCTATTAGGGGACTTACTGCAGAGTTGAGAAAAGCAAATCGTCAACAAACTAGATACCTTGTAGAGTCCCTCGGGTTGGGAGAGTAATAAATGGCAAACATACCACTAGGAGTCAATATTTTATTAGATGCCTTCAGCCCTTTTCCGCCTGAAGACATTATCTGGGACGAGTATGCAGGAGACAAGACTGGAACTCCTCGCTATGACCACGCCATCGAAGAGAGAGGGTTTATTGAATTTAAATATCCAACAGTGCCGGGGATGGCTACCACCAATACAATTAGGAAGCTTCCATTCTTTGAAAACCCAAGAATAAATGAATCTAGAGGAGCTTCTTACGCAGAGACATCCATCTTCATGAGAAATGAACCTGTTCGTCTTTTTACTGGCGCAGGTGCTACTAAGTTTGATATTGAGCTTATGTATACTCTTCCTCATATCGGAGCTTTTTATAATAATTATTATGAGCGTGTTTGTACTGACCAACAACGACAAGAGATTGCAGACACAGTAACGAGGTACAAAGAAATATTAAAGCGAGACGAAGCAACTAAAGGAAATACGCAACTTTATCCAGGAGCTACTGGGTTTGTTAGCGTAGGAGGTAAAGTTGTAGGTTATAAAGCTGGAACTGCGATAACCGATGCCGACTTTGCAGCGGGGAATACAACTAGTTATGAAACAGCTGGACCTAGAATGCCAGTAAACCAACCTGTTAGATTAGGAGAAAGGAACGAGCTAGATGGTAAAGGGTTCTTTAGAGCTAACGCGCTTGATAGTGATTATCATTCTATGATTGCTGGGTTGGTAGATTACTTTATGAATATTATAAGAAGCTCCATAATCTCTACTGTCGATGCAGGAGCAGCAGAAAAAGTAAAGTATGGTCCTCCGATTGCGTACCTAAAATTCGGTACCGCATATGATTATATTCCATGTATTGTAAAATCTTACAAGATTGAGATAGACCCATTCCGTGCGGGAATGGATAACGCAACTTTTTACTCAAGAATGATAAGAGTAAAACTTGCTCTGGAGGAGTTCCGCCAAGAAGGTGGCATTGTAAACTCAGGGCAACAAGGTCCATTCGGTTGGAACACTATATTTGATTCGGGAGGTATTCCCAGGGGTAACGTATAATGATATCTTATTCTAACACATCGCGATTTACTTTGTACTCTCCTACAAAGATAACGCACCGGGGAAAGATTATTAAAGATATTACTTCCTCCCCTAAGTTTGATATATTTTATTCCGACCTAGGAAACACTGATTTTAGACTGGCTACGATATCGCCCAGGTTTGAAAACCGACCCGACCTAATATCTCAAGCAGCCTATGGAACACCGGGATATTGGTGGGTTATTCTTTTGGCAAATGGTATTGAAGATGCTTTGAGCGGTTTAAAATCTGGAGACGAAATCAAGATTCCAGTACTATAATAACTAAATGGTCGCTCTCACAGGAAAGGATAGACTGCCTATCGTAATGCTTTCTAAGGACAAAGAAGCATTGATTGATGTTGCTGGCTACAAAGATGAGTTTGGTTTATTCGATACTCTCACGGAATTTAATTATACCGCTGGTCTTCCTGGTGCCGCTTCAAACAGTTTTCAAGTAAACCTTACTGTTATTAACCCTACCCAAGAGTTTGAGAGAGCGGTTACACCAGTCTTTAGAAACTTATTTGCCAACAGCGCTAAGACTAGTAGTTTAGGGGTCGGACAAACGACAGACGAACTTGAACCAATAACGTTTTATATGAGATGGGGCTATGGTAGTGAAGACCAAGGTATGTCCAAATTAGTAACGGGTATTTTAACTAACGTAAATTACAGTGTTACGGATGATGCTGAAAGGGTAATCTCGTTAACGTTTATGGATACGTTAAGTTTTGATACTACAAAAAATCCAAACGTCCAAGCAAATAACGGAGTAGCTCAAACCTTTGAGTATCCAGACATATTAAAAGATGACGGGAGTTTAGTTGCTCCTTCTGAAGTTGTAAAAGATTTGCTTGGGCAAATATTAGGAGCATTTCCTAATCTAAGAGGAGTAGTTTATCACGATATTGATTTGTCCTTTATTGATAAAGCGTGGGCTGAACTAACCAACCGTTTGTCCGATGGGTTCGGGTCAAACTCCGCCGTCATTCCAGATGACGGGGATTATTCCAGACCTCTAGATGCAGAAACCCAGAAACTACTAGATTCGTACGGCATAGGAGAGGATACTCAATGGGTTGGTTATAAAAATTTAATTATAAACGGGGCTGGCTCCCCGAGGTGGGCAGCTAGACAGGCTTATGATATGGTTTTTAGGTACTTAGGGATTAGTTTTGGAGCAAGCGAACTAAAACAAAACCGCAGCGAGTCCGAAGACACCCCTAAAAATCCTCAGGCGAGGGTAAATAGAAATTCAGATAAACCTCTTCCAAAACTCAATGACATACGATTAGGCGATAACTTGCGGATTGTAAGGAATGAGGGTTTTATCCCGCCCACTGATACAGGACTTACTGTAAGAACGGCTCTTCTAGCTTTAAATAATGAAGACGACCCGAATCATGATTTTGTGCGTAACGAAGTTTTTAATATCGACAACAGCCGTCAAAGATGGGAGCGACCTCCTGAGCTTAGCGGCAGCATCGATGGCTCGTATGCAAGTGACTGGGGTTTCCCAAATGCCATACCGTGGAGACCCTTCGGATATGGATTTCATGGAGAATCCAAAGATGGAGGAACTGCGACCCCCGCACAAGTTTTCAGTATCGCTGAAACTGGATATTTTCCCTTAAATAAGAATAGAAGTAGTTCTACAATCTCGCAAGGATTCTATGTTGCTGTAGCTAATAGTCAGGCACTTTGGGAAGCCACAACATACGCTACTGCGGTAAGCGTGTTTACAGATGAAGGGGATAATGATGCGAAAACCCACGCAAAACAACCAGAGCCAGAAAAAACCCCTCCTGCCGCAAAACCAAAACCCTTTATTAGAGCATCAATAACAAAGAACGAGTATACTTCCTTGATGACTATACTAAATGCTCTCATACGTTCTATTAATGATTTTTATCTTCCTATCCTGGAGGAGTCTGATGACGCATTTGAGGTCAGACCTTATTATAAATCTACTTTGCAAAGCGCAGGTCCCCCTAGTTTTAATGGGTGGGAGAGAGTTACCACTACGTTCGAAAATGGAAACACGCCTGACGACACGGAGGCTTTGTTGGTTGTCGCGGATGGGAACACTCATAAAAGAGCTCTAACTAACGACGCAGCCGATAGAACTAGTGAAATTCAAGAGTTAGCTGCACTGCAATCATTCCCTTCCTTGAGTGAAGATTTACCAAATCAAAATGTATCAAATGTTGAGGATGGTAGTATTACTAGCTTGTTAAATTTAAGAGTAGGATACAACGATTCCATTGTTACTGATTTTAGATTCAATCAAGATATATTTGCTCCTTTAGCTGGCGCTGGGCAAATGCAAAGCGACATTATCAAGTTGGATGAAGTTTGGCAAGGGGGAGCTGGAGGATTTTCCGTTTCCAGTTTGATTGGTACGTTTGTTTATGTAATTACAACTGCAACCGAACAAACTACACCGACATCGATTGGGCAAACAATTAGAAGCACGTTCCAAGGAGGCTCAGACTTACAAGAAATTTTAGGTCTTAATACAGAAGCTTTTAAGACTGTAAAAGCTCTAGAGGAAGCTGCTGCGAATCCTCAGGAAATAGACTTTACTCAATTTCTAATTCAAATGAACAAGTACTATACAAAGTTTCAAAAGATAAATCAATCTGGAGCTTTTCATAGTTCTGACGACACAGAGGATAGACTAAATGCTTTATATTCTTTTGTAAACAGCACGATATTCAGAGACATGTTTATGAAAAAAGATGGAAGCGTAGCAACTTATTCCGTGAATGGGAAATCAATAAAAATTAAATCTCAACCTCGATACATTATCGATAAATCCTTTTTCTCGGACATGGATAATGTGTACAGCCTACAAGAATTTTTAAGAAAAAAAGGTTTGTGGGAGAAAAATTATGCTGAATTTCCTTTTACAGCCACTGTAACAACATTAGGTATTCCGGAAGTAAGCGACTGGATTGTAGATTGGGATATTAGAAAGATAAGACTTCAAATATCAAACCCTAGATTGCCTGAGGGACCGAAGCACTGGACTTCGGGCATATATATTATAACTTCCTATACCCACAATATCTCTGCGGGTTCTATGTACACTACAACGTTCGAACTACTAAGACAGCCGTTCGCTGAAATAAACTAATGGAAAACATTCCTCTTCTCGTAGCAAAAGTAACACAGGTAACATCAGATGCGCCTGACGGGAAGATTTTTGTAGAGAATCCTCTTATAAGTCCCGACGAGCCTGTCTACTACGCAGGACCGCCAAACATGTTCGCCATTCCGGGCAAAGGGGAGTATGTAATGGTTGTTTGTGCTTATATAAAAAAGAACCAAAAGTCGTATTATTGGATAAATCAGGTAGCACAACCCTCTATTCTGGGATTAGATAAAGAAACGACTCCTCACTCCACTACAGACGTAGCAAAATACCCTGAAGTTATTGAAGGGCAAGATGCAAATACTCAAGGTAGAGCGCTTAATGTTTTTGGACAAGTTCCCCCTGACGCATACACCAAAGAACATGGTGTCCCCGCAGTAGTCCAATTAAGAGATAAGAAAGGAGCAAGGCTGAGAATGAGTTCAAAAGGCTCAGAGGCTGGAGGTGATTACGTAGAATTAAAAACAGCTTCTGGTAAAAAACTTTTAATGGAGGAAAACCCTCCTGGATTTCCTTCAGGTCCTAATCCAAGAAAACTCCCAAACAAAATAACCGGGGAGAAAGATAAGGTAGAGCCCAGCAAAAGCAGAATCCTTCTTTCGGATAGAAACAACAATCGAGTTCAGATTGACGAGTTTACCGATTCAGTCGAAGTTCACGCAAAGAATAAAGCGGAGCTTACTACGGAAGGAGGTTTGATTGATATTGGAATAAAAAATATAAAAAACAGCGGCGGTACCGTAAACGTAAACAATAGAACTCAGGCGGGCTCAATAAATATTGAATCAAGTAGAGGCACAGTTAGCACCTTTGGGCAGGCGGGTTTTGATTTTCTTGCGACAACAAACCCCACAGCTCCAGTGGGCGCAGGAATCGTAGCGGATACAGCGGAAGTTGTCTCAACTCCGGGTAGCGCACAACTAGTTCCTACCGACCCGTCCTTATTTTTAGGTTGCGGCGTTTTGGTCAATCCAATAAACTCCAAGCCTTTGACGGAAGGAGCGTTAACGTTTCAAACATTTACTCCCTTAGGAGTTCAAATACAATCCTTGTTAGGCGAGTTTACCTCAACTTTCCTTACTCAAAGCCATTCCGCAACTACAGAATATTCCGTAACTTCTCCGGTAATAAATTTAGAAGGCATCGTTAATATAGGAGGAGCAGTTAGCATGGCTTCTACTGCGGCTATAACAGGGCAAACTACTTTTAATGGAGATACTGAGTTTAATGGGTTGCAATCTTTTACTGGAGCAAGCACATTTACTGGTGTTGTTACTGTTGATTCAGGAACCGTTGTTAATTTTGTAGGTCACCCAACGGTATCTTTAGGACTAAGAAGTATTCTTGGTGTAGACATTCATACATGCCCAACAATTAGCGTTGATGGGAAACCCATATTAGTCTTAGGATAGCTCTAAATAACTTATGGTTTCGTACGAAGATATTTTTCAGGGAACAGCTGAAACTGCAGCTCTTGATATAGGTCAAGAGATAAGCACTTGTGTATTGAGCTTGCTTTCGTCTCAGATTCTTACCCTTATTAATAATGCTATCAGCGAAAAACTAAGCGGTCTTCAAGCGGAGTTACTTAGTCTTGATGCTCAGATTGCAGAGTTAGAGGCGATTCAAAACGAACCCGACGACGCATTGGGTGAAGCCATTACCTCTTTAGAAAATCTTACATCTATAGGGAACCCATTTCAAATCGATACGATTGACGTAGCTTGTATTGGTAGTATTCCAACATTAGGACTTGAATTAAACGCTTTTGGGATTTCGAATCCGTTCAGCAGCCTAGCGATGATTCTTATCGCAGCGATTAAGTTAGCTATTCTTACCGCTCTTCGCGCTGCTGTAATGGCATTAATTATTAAGCTGTTAGCTGATTCTCAAAAAGTTAGTGAAACCCTGCAAGGCAGAGCTGACGGAACCCTTACCGAGCCCAAGATTGATTGGTCTAACCCAGACCTTTCGGAGTATGTTGATTCTTTAGAGCCAGGAGACCTAGCAAGAATAGAAAGATACAAAGAGTTCGCACTAAACAATATTGTAAAGCCTTACGAACAAAACGCGGCAGGCATAGCAGCATACCAAGCACAGTTCAAGGCTGTACAAGAGGAGACGGAAGAAGAAGAAAATCCTTTCGATATTATCTTTGGTCCTCCAATTTCCACCTCAGGAAAGTTTATTTTATCCCGCGATGGTCTATACTACGATTCTCGTGGAGGAGGAGTGCCTAATGTAGTTGCCCAAGAAATCCTAGCGAGCAACTGGCAGTTAAAGTACAACCCGAACAAAGGTGGTAAAGGTGTTTTGCTGCATGAAGATAGGTTAAAAGACTACTCAAATACCGTATTCAGTGACGAATACACAGAGACTAATGACGTTGTTGAATTCTTGTATAAGAATGACGACATCCTACAGTCGTTTATCTCAGACAAGGCAATTCAAACTAATGAAGTCTCCGGTCAAATATCAGAACTTGTTGCTTCAGGGTACACTAGGTCATCGGCTATAGTACAAAACTACTATAGAAGTATTGCGGCTATCGCATATAGCTACGACGATAAAATTAGAAAAAGAAGAAAGCAGCTTCAAGTTGCTGGCTTGTATGGAACTTACACCATCACGGAAAAAACTTTTCCTTTAGGCGGAGGGTATATCTTAGATTCGTCTGGTGCTAGGTATGATATAGAAAACTTCCCTCCGGGATATACCATATCTCCAGACAACATAGTATACTTTAATACCGAAACCCAGGAACGGGGAGTTACAGTTCATAAAATATTAGACAGAATCCCTTTGAACGATTTTGGTTATTTAAAAGGGAGCGGTCTTGTCCCTGATTTACAATTCCAACAAGAAGCTCTCCTACAGTCTGCGGATGTTTCAGGGATTATTCTACCTATTGCTCCTAAGTTTATAAAAGCGGCAAACCAAAACACGGTATTCCTAAGAGATTTAAATGTATCACCAGAAGGCAACACAGATTTCCCCCACATAGAAACCAGCCCTGCAGACTACGCATCTGTTTCTAGTGTTAAGCCTTTTATAAAATCTCTTGATGACGGTATCGAGACGGATTCCCTGATTGTATGTTACAACTTCTTGAAAGGTGATGTCGAGGCTCCGTCTTCCTTAGATTATAAGTTAGATAATAAAGCTTCATCATACACTCACCTAAACGGAAAACTGGTTGGTAAAACTGCCACGGACGTATTCCCTTCAGGATTATCAATTCCTTATTTGCGAGGCGTTTTGTATGATGCAGAAGGACAGTTCTCTCCAGAACCCTGGTACTCTAATGTGCCGAACGGAAGTTACGTCAGGCTAAAAAATAATATTAGTAAGGGTGAGCTAACTCCGTTTACGGAAAGTCTTGACGGACTAACATACTCTGATGCAGGATTCTCAGTGGATTTCTGGGCTCACATCCCAGAGGTATGGAGTTCTTTGAGAAGCTGGCATAGGTACCGTGTTATTTTTGGCTGTGAAAACTCAGGTCAAGCTCTGGGCTTAGGAAGCGCTGGTGCTGTAACTGAAAACCCAAACACAATTTTGCCTGATGGTAGAGTCTCTAAGGAAAGAGACCCGTCTAAAGTTCACGGTTTGATTATGGGTTGGAGAGATAAGAAAAATAATGCCACTGATGGCATGGCTTCAACGAACAGTAACATCAATCAACTTGAGTTTGTTGTTCTCCCGACCGTATCCCAAAATAAACCAGATGGAAAGTTTGGGCACAGCGTAGCCATTGCAGGCATTCCTAGTAACCCTTATGACCCAAACTCTACGTACACAGAGTTAGGGTTTAAAGTTCCTGTTGACGTGTTTACAGAAGCAGGAGCGCTGTCGGGAGTCTCTATCAGCAGTGTGCAGGATACCTTCATGCACACCCATGTATCAGTAAATTATAAAGGAAACGAAATTTCTCTTTACCTGGATGGTAAGAAACTTATATCGTCTTCTATATCTGATGCATTCTACTTAGACGCCGCGCAGCCCTTAAATGTACCTAGCTTTGTAGAAAAGAATTTCGGGTATGAAAATAGCCTAGGTGTTAGAACCAGCGTCTCAAAAGCAGATAATTACACGGAAAGTTTGCATGAGGGTTCAGTTATAGCTCCTGAGTTACCGATGCAAACTCCTTGGATTATTGGTGGAGGGTTTACCGACACATGCCCACGTTCGTATGAAGTCCAAGAGGAGGTTGGGTTTAATACCACTCCATTTGGATTCTTGGGAAGCAATACAAATGATACATATTTTACCAAGGTAGCTGAAGTTTCCAGCGGTGGAATTACAGGACAGCATACTCCCGGTCTTGGAGGGTGTACGTACTCTGGCGTAAATAGGAATATTCCTCGAAGTGGGTTGGACGGATATGTTGGAAGTTTTAAGCTTTACACAAGACCCCTAAATACAAATGAAGTTGAGAAAAACTTTGACGCACAAAAAGGATATTTCAAAAATATTAATATAACATAAAATGACTGATACTCTATTCGCAAATAACCTAGACTACATTACTACCTCAAGAAGAGATAGGATTGTCGGTCTTAGGTTTCCATTGCCCACGGCTCCTGCGGATGGAGGTTTTTTCCCCAAAAGCTTTGATAAGGAAGTAGTCTACCAAAACTTAAGACAGCTTCTCCTTACTCAAAAAGGGGAACGGGTTATGTATCCAGACTACGGCACTAATCTAAAAGCAGCATTGTTCGAACCCTTAACGGGGTCGCTTCTTGAAGAGCTAAACAGAGATATTAGAAATGTTATCCAAGTATACGAACCTAGAGTTTTTGTAAAAGATTTAAAAGTTGTTCAAGGTCCTGAGTCTGACCCCAACAGCATTTACGTAGCCTTAAATGTGGGCTTCACTGCAACGCCCTATGAGGAAGAAGTTATTGACGTAGTAATAAGATAATGGCAAATTTAAATTATATTCCTCCCGCTGCTGCCGACCCTATCAGGTATAACGCTTCGGCTTTTGATGGCACTGTGCAGTCAGATTTTATGAGACTTGGTAAAATCCAAGAGCTAGCCAAATCTCAACTGATTGATTATTCGGTTGCGGACTTTGATGAATTCAAAGAAGCCTTGATGGATTATGTTAAGGCTGTATATCCTGATGATTACAATAACTTCGTACAATCAGACCTAGGTGTTGTTTTTATTGAATTGTTTGCCTACCTAGCTTCAGTGCTTTCTTTAAAAGCAGACTTCTTGGCTAATGAGTCTTATTTAAGCACTGTTAAGACTCCAGAAAACTTAAGAAAAGTTTTAGAACTAATTGGAGTAAAAATGAAAGGTCCGATAGCCAGTAAAGCTACGGCTCTTCTAACTCCAGAGAGTAGCGTATCTTTTGCCGGGGGTGATACATTAACTATACCTAGTAATCAAAGAACAGTAACGACCACTTCACAACGAGACAACACCCAACTAACCTATACTCTTTATAAAATAAACAAAGCTACGGGACTTATTGATGAAGCAACTACCGCCCAAACGGGAGACCTTCTTCTGGATTATAACAGCTATGGTGAGGGCTCTAACTTCACGGGTCTTGTGTTATTGGAGGGTACTTACAAAACTCTGCAAGGAACCTTCTCTACCGCGCAGTCTTCCAAGAGAATTAGAGTTCCTGACCCTTCGATTATCGAAGGAAGTATTTTTGTCTCGTCTGGAGATGAAGTATATTCTGAAATCCAAAGCCTTAGTCTAGCTTCAGGCAGCACTGACGCGGTCTTTGAGAAAATTTACAACGACGATTATTCTTGCAGCCTACTGTTTGGTGACGACATCAGAGGTAAGAGCCCTCAGAACGGTCAGGACTACACTGTAGTTTATAGAGTTGGTGGAGGTAACCGTGGAGATATTGTAGAAGGAGCTATAAGAACTCAGGTTAATGGATTGAAAAATGGAAGTTCGCCTGTAGAGTGTACAATTACAAATACAACAGTGGCTGCTGGTGGAGCAAATGCCGAAACTGTTGCTCACGCAAAGAAATATGCACCATACTTCTTCAGAACTCAGTATAGAGCTGTTACTGGAGAAGACTATACAGCTATTGCAAATAGCTATGCTGGAACTACAGGTCAAACGGGCAAAGCTCTAGCTGTTGCTCGTCAGTCTGGAGCAGGTGGAAACATGATTGATATTTATGTTTTAGCTAAAGCTACAGACACCCAACTGCAGAGAGCATCCTTGCCGTTTAAATCAGACTTACTAAATCATCTTAACAGCTATAAGATGCTTACTGATGAGTTGACGATTGTAGATGGTCTAGTGAGAACTGTTGATTTAGTAGCAACAGTCTTTGTAGATAGAAATAAGTTAGCGCTCCAAGAAAATGTAAAGGCGGGTGTGAGTAGAAGTATAACAGAATATCTGTCCTATGACAGCATGGATTTTGGTAAACCTTTAAGATTCCCAGAGCTGGCTAACTTTGTGATGAATAATCCGGACGTTAGATTTTTTAAAGTGACGAATTATGACGAAGATATTTTCGTAAACTTTAATGAAATCATACAGTTAAACAACTTTGAACTTAACTTTGAGTTTGTATAATGCCTTATCGCGGTAATGAAGATGTATTTAAGTACAACTATGTGGAGAAGATAACCAAGCTTCTTCCAGAGGTATACATTTCAGAAGAAAAAGGTGAAACAAAAGTTGAAGAGATAGCTTATAAATTATTAGGAAAGTATTTACTTGCTGCAAATGAGTGCGATACATTCTTTACTGTCTCTGGGTATGCTTTAAGTTCTATTAAACCTTTCTTTGTCCCTGAGAATAGACTTACAAGAGTAGATGCAAATACATTTACTGATGCTATCTTAGCTCCTTTAAATAAATCTTTTAATTCTTTTAAAAACCAAGATGATTTTAAGAATTATTTTTCGGGAACAATTCAGCCTAATATGGTTCTTAGCCATCTTTCAGACACCTTTGTGTCTGGGGTGTCTTCTAACCCTAATAATGATTACACAGTATCCGCCCAAGTTCACTCTGGGCTAGTTGATACGGTGGGCTTGCTGTACATGCTTAATACTTCGTCTAACGCAAATGCGACCACGGAGTTATCAGCAGTATTAGCAGACTATGTAACAAGCGCTTACTACTCTAATGGTGGCGAGTTTACCGAAGAGACTGCCGCAAATGTGCTTTTTGAATACATTTGGAAAAACAGAGATGCTGTTCCCGAGTTCGGAAGATACCTTCCCCCAGAGTTCGACAAACCTACTTCCTCTATATCAGGGGTTACCTTTGCTTCGGGCATCCAACAATTAGAAAGACTACAAACTTTACTATCTGTATGGCTAAACAAGGAAGACCAGGACTCTCCGTTTATTCGTAACTCTCTAGAAGCTCTTGAAGGGTCTTCTTTGATTTATTCTAAGTTCGATTCTTCTGGTCCTTTTACCAAGTTTATGAAAGCTGCTTCGTGGGCTTTTTACGACCTGGACATGATTGTTGAATCTATGCAGGACTTGTTTGATATTGAAAACTGTCCTCCTCAATTCTTAGACCACTTAGCTTCGGTTATTGGATGGAGATTCTTAGGCGATGATGTTTCTATGTGGAGAGGACAGCTGCGTAGAGCGGTTTACACTTACAAAGCAAAAGGAACAAGACAGGCTTTAGTAGATGCCATAAAGATTGTATTCCCAAAAGAGCTTAGTACGTTTGATGCTTCGTCAGATATAAGAGAGTGTTGGGAGTCGTACCTGCCCAATCTAATTTATTATACTCTTAAGACGGAATCTCCCACTTGCGTTGATTTTTCGTCTCTATCAACTTACCTACAAACCCAAGTAAATAATGTATCTGGTCTTACGATTAATATCGACCCCTATGACCATGACAAAAACATTAGGTTCTCTGTAGATGCTATCTTAGAATTCATCGAAAAGAACACAGGGTTTATGAGATTTAATCATAAATCTTTAGCAGATATTTCAAAGGGTGTTGGATTTGAAGCTAGACAAGGATATACACTAGCTGTACCTCCATTTGAGTATGATACGTTTTACAAGAACACGCGAATAACTAATGAAGTTCTTGTGTACCTAAGGAAAGCTCTAGAAGGAGATTGCCAAGAAAATGCTAGTTTTGGATTTAGAGTTCCTTCTTCGTTTGTAGATGCACTAGAAAACTATATCCTCAGCTCCACTACGCTAGGGACTGAATCCACTGCAGACTTCTTCTTTGGGGACAACAATGGTCTTAAGTTCTTCACATCCGGTAACTCAATTGCTCCTAACTTTTCTGCGGTTGTAGATGGTGGAACAAATCAAGAGATTTCAGTTCTAGATTATTGGAGCTCTAAGTCTTCTAACTTATACTTAGTTCTGCCCGAAGCTTCTCTTAACGGCACTGATAAATTAACTGCGTTTGATATTAGAGGAATCTCTGATGTTCTAAGAGAGTACACTCCACTACACACTCTTAGTAGAATTTACGGGGGAGTCGACCTTAGCGGTGACGGGTATACGCCAGAAGAACAAAACACAGACGCTGGCATGTGTATGGTTATAAAAGGACAGCTACAAGAAACTAATACTGTCGCCATGCAAAACAATATCGTGTCTTCTTGGGTGGGAACTCACGGCACGGGGGGATTAGCTAAACTCGTAAACAATCCGCTTCCCCCAACAACAACTATAGAAAATAGATACCTTCCGGGAACCTCCGGGAGAAACCTCTTAGATGAACCAGCTCTTAGGGGTGGTACATGTAGATGGAATGAACAGGACCCTGATGGGAATTACATAGTCTATGACCCAATAGACATAAACACAGATTTCCCAACCGCTGAAGAGTACCCTACTCTAAGTGAAGAACAAAGAAAAGGCGTTGCTATCTATGAAGCAGTTAGAAGATATGGCTCCTTTCAAAGTGAGTTCAAGACTGACGATGCGCCAAACTCAATAAAGTCTTTCGTGTCGGCAGGCGACGGCGCTGGAGCTTCCGGAGATGTTGGGCTTTATGCTAGTGCGTCGTTAACCCTCGGTGAAAATCTCGGTCCTAACACCAGGGGAAATGTTATTTTTATGGACCCGAGTAGATTTACTCCAGGTCAAAGATATAGAATCTCATTCTGGTATAGAGCGGCGACAGGAGATAAACGAGACAAGTCCATATCCTTTAATATTCAGCAAGCTGAACCCTTTGATTCAGAGGACATAGAAACTGTCAATTTGGTTGCTAATAATGATTCCACCTTAGCCTCAGGAACGGCATGGCATTATAAAGAACAGGATTTTGAATATCCCAGTGACGGGGGAAGCATAGGGGTTTCCTCTACATCTTCATTGAACCCGTCCGCATTAGTTGGTCCTTCGGTCTGGTTTGGAGCGTTTGCGTATAGACGCGCTGGGGGGTATACCACTGCTCATTCAGAAACTAGCGTATTAGGTATTGCCAATGTTAAGGTAGCTCCTGTATTTTGGGAACCCGCCGCTGGCTTAGAGCGGAACTCCATTAGGAGAAGAAGTTATCGGTACCTCCTAAGCGGTTCTAATTATAATCGAGAAGGACGGTCTGCTCCGATATCTAACGCCTTCGCTACAAGTGGAAGACTAGACCTGATACCAACAGAAACAGGCTACTTACCTCAATATCTTCCGAAGGGATTTAACTTCTCCGGACAGAACTTTATATCTCCTGCAATTAATGCTATGAGCGGTATTTACGATGCCTCAAATACGGCATTCATTGATGAAAATGTTATTCGGGGTAATGCTCCTGATGCAAATATTTTAGGAGTCCCTGTAAATCTTTCCTTCCCTTACCGTGCGATAGAAGAGTTACTGGACTGTAGTAGCAGCAACGAAAAGAGAAGGCAGTTTACTAAATCTCCTAAGCAAATCTTTATCGATTACGCATTGCGTAGAGGAAAAGATGATTACTCCTTCCTAGACTTCTCAGAGCATAACATGATATATTCTGAGTTTGGTTCCGGGTTCCATCAGCTATGGTTAGATTATAAGGACCCTAGTAAATTTAATTTAAATCTATCTGGAGGTGGACACGACGCATTAGCTTTCGCCTTCGGACCTTTAGTATTTAACAACGACTTTAATACGCGTGGTCCCGCCGCATCCGCCACTAACTTACCTGGGCAAGACTACGAGTTCTCTGGGTTGCGTGCGTATAGGGATGGAGATAGAACTGCTCTCAGTTCTTTACAGTTTGCAAACATTGCTGGAAGTGACGGCATTGTAGGGGAATCCTTTGAAGACCCTAACGGTAGACTGATAGCTGCCACGTTAAGAGGTTTGATTTTTAGCCAAGGGTTTGGTTCTTATAAGAGTGTGTTTGATACGTATGAGTTTGGGAAAGAGACCAACATCTGGGCTAACCAATCTATCTTATCTGGAATTGAGTTGGTGTGTAAAGAAGGCACTAACAACTTAGCAGTATTTAACTATAAAGATTTTACTGACGGATGTAACCCATATCTTACCTCTACAGCATTAGACAAGAGTATTACCGTGTTCGGGGGTAAAGAAGATGTTACAGATAAGTCCAATGCTCTTAGAGTTAGGTTCCCATTATCTAAAAACTTTAATCTCCTTGCTAACGGAGACTTTAAATTAGAACCCACATCCGCCAGAACCTTAGAAAGTTCTTCTTTGTCTGCGGTATCTAACTGGGAACTTCTAGACCCACTACGAACTCCAAGGTTCCGGAGCGGCGCTCTCCCTTCTAATTATGGTTGGGTAACTCCTAGCTCAGTTAATTTCGCAGATTACAGTGGGGTTCCAGGAACTTACGAAGATGTTCTCGTATTCTTTAGTAAAGATAATCCTCCTACCTTGGTCGGCGGCAATGAGAAATCAATGATTGCGACCGTAAACGAAGGCAGGCAAGAAGAAGCTGTAAATAGTCCTTTAACATTAATCCCCGGAGAGAACTACAAGATTGAATTAACTGCTTCTTCACTAGCGGCTACTGCTGGATTTGGATTCGTGCTCGGAAACGTAACAAAGAACGTTTTTTATAAACCATCCGACGGCACCTGGGGAACGGAAACTGCCTTCTATCGCTTAGCTCCTGCTGCGGGAGAGATTACTAATAAATCTTACACAGTATCTAAAGAGTTTAATGTTCCCGTCTCTGCTAATATAGATGGAAATGTTTCGCAAAATATAACCTTCTCCCCAACTGACAGGTGGAAGTTGTGGATTGCTCCGTATTCTAGTGCTAATACCGGCAGTTATACGTTAGATATGTTGTTCAAAGCGACGATATCCAAGCAACAATCAAATACTTTGTATCCTAATAGAAAGTATAGAGCCGAGGTGTATGTGGATTATCATGACCCGGAAGGCTTAACCGATTATTTAGGAATTAGATTAGTAACAACTCCTAATCCTTTAGTGAATGGTTCCGCAATGAAGAGTTTTGCTTACGACTGGAACGGTGTTGGAGCTAGGTGGCAACTAAACTCTCCTGGAGATTTAAGTAAAAATATGAACATCTCCATGCAGGAGTTGCCTCCGTTTATAGATGTTCTTTCTGGCTCTGTACCTCAAACTAAAAAGATTGAGTTCGAGTTCACTACAGACAATCACCGAGGTCCGATAGACCCTGAAACGCGACAGCTTATGTCTATAAGTAGAGGTCCGGAGTATGGAAACATACATACTTCTGATACTTCCTATACTCTGGAGTTTATACCACTCATGCCGGAAAGACAAGTGATTAGCGATGCCAACAGACCTTATATCAGGCTGAGGAACTTGAACATTGTGGACGTTGAGTATAATGAATCAGTTAAAAATTTGACGACAACTGAGGCAAAAAATTTCTTAGAATACTTTAATACCCTAAGGCTGACGACAGCTACTAGAGATTTGGCTAAAGGTGAAGAATTAGGTTTGGGTACTAAAGGCGGCGCTAGGTCTGAATATCTAGAACCTTGGGGAGGACCATTAGAATCAACTATTGATTACCAAGTTAGCGGTTGGACACCGTACAGTATTTAAAATGAGAGGAATCGTAGAAGTAGTTCAACATAAACAATCCGGAGGTTCTGAGGTTGTTTATCGGGATAATAACATGATTGTAGACGGTGGAAAACAAACTATCGTCAATATGCTAACCCATATCCCAGCTCCTTCTGGAGCTGTTGATACCTATAAAACTCCTGATGGAAGTATCTTTTACTTAGGCACTAATCTGGTTGCTGATTCCAATTATAACTCTGCGTACTTTGATTCCAGTTCTTTTTTATCCTCCACTAAGAATTCAGGAGCTGGAGCTGTTAAAAACTTCCCTCCAACAGACGACAACTTCCGAATAGTATCTGATATTTTTTGGGGGAAGACAACCCCCGCAGATGAGGTAGCACTAATATGGTCGTCAACTAGTAATCAGTCTGACGGATATCTTGCCGTAAGTGCTACGAGCCCAGGAAGTGATGATGAAATAGGAGCTAGGTTAGTTCTTAGTAGTATCTCCTGTCCTTCAGGATATTTCTATTACGTTCAGGCGGACGTTAAAAACGGTAATGGTTCTATTGCCGATAAGACCATAAAGCTTAGACAGTTAACTCCTGGCAATATCGCAACTTCTAGTGTAACTTTAGCAGCTAGTTCTAATTCAGGGTGGGCAACCAACGATTGGTTTACAGTTAGTGGGGTTTACGATTTCAGGCAACCAACCACTGGAACTACTATGTGTTTAGATGCTTTTGCGTATTCGAACACTAGTAACTTTGACGAATCACAACTTTTCATAGACAATGTGGTTGTTCGCCGCCTGCACACAAACAAGACTCCTAATCTAGATGAAATAGGAAACTACCAAATAAAAGCTATGACCTTGGGTTCTGCTAAACAGAACTTTGACGCTCATGATTCCCGGTACGGAGTGCAGTATAACTATACTGCAGCCAGCGCACAATACTTAGAGATGAGTGGCGTTAGCTCTGTTATATTTGCTAAAGCTCCTTCTCTTAATAACCATATTTTTGATACAGTAGGAAATAAAGGAAATAAAAACGTAGCCGCGCAACTATCTTATGGAAATCAAGCTAGGAGTACATCTCTGCTTCCTGAAACTCAAGTAGAAGGGGAGCCTGAGATTAAGTATTCTTATACTAATGCTAAAGGAGATACGGTAGATGCCTATTGCGTGACCAAAACCAAAGGACAGGATTACGTTATAGTTGACGCTCCCATTCCTTCACTTCCAACGCAGCCTATAACTCTGCGCTTAAACGGGGAATCTAGTGTTCCTTTTGAAGTAGCATTTTATAGAAGAACTAAGCCTAATGTTCCTTTCAGTACTGCATACGAAAAACAAGAATATTTTAATTTTGAGCGGAAGATATTCACACCCTATGAAGATTATAAAACAGTTGAATTAAAACCAAATCAACCTACTGTTGTTTCCTTCGACCCGCTACCACAAAGAGAAGATAACTTCCTAGTTAACCTTCGTAGTGATTTTGTCGCTAGGTTTATATTACCTAGAAGATACTTGTACGAAAAAGGCTTCGTTGCTTTAGAAAGTATAGAGCTTGTCGATAGTGACGTTTATTCTGTAGCTAATCCAACGTTTGGTGAGAGAGAGAATTATCTCTTTAATTCTGATTTAAGCAAATACTCCTTCTTAACCAACGCTCCAGATTACTTAGCGTCTTCTTTAGGGTTAGTGGATTTTGCCAACTGGGATGTAATAAATCCTCTATCCAACTCTTCTAACCCAATTGATGAAGCTAGTGCGTTGGGTTCAGTAACCCTGTATCGTAATTCGATAGGAGAAACCGGAGCGGTGCTGCAAGCATCTGCGTTGCAATCGTTTGACCTAAGTGCTTGTGCAAGTATATCTCAATCTTTTAATATTCCTAACTATGCGGCGGAGTGGTTCTCTACGGTAGAGTTAAATGACGGAGGTATGCACACTCCAATAATGACTATGTCTATGGATGTGTATGTGGCGTCTGCGACTTCAAAAGGAATTAAAGTGAGTTTGGTAAATGAATCTAAAGATACTTACTACGCTTTTAGGACTGACGATGCATCTGGGTATGTAGAAGGGGAATGGGGAACTAATGTTCCTTTTGAGATTAGTGAGGCAAATGGCAATGCTGTTTCCGGTGAGTTTGTAAGCGTATCTAAAGTTATTACATTACCCACAGCGTACACTAGAGATAAGTTTAGAATAATTATTGACGCTGATGGTGTTGACGGAGCTGACCATCTTGCAAAGTACATTGTTAAGAATATTCGTTTCGGACGACTGAAAGGCTGGGAGTACGGGCACCAAGCCTTAAATAACAATCCTCTTACAAATCGCTCCTCGCTACAACTTCCAGGAGGAGTCCACGGCACGGGAATAATGTTTAGTGCGGTTGACGCATTAGCCAATTTCAATGCAACCAACGGTAGTAACTTTGATGAGCTGACCTACATAGGTCAAACCTTCTCAGACATCGACCCAAACAAAAAATATAATCTAATTATCGATGCTGAGAAGCAGCAACTTAACCAAGACTCTTCAATAGCGGTTTCGTTATGGCATTCAGATTATACAAACAATCAGAACGGGGAGTCCGACGTTGCTAAATTAATCGGAATATATCACGGGGTAAACGGAGGCGGAAACAACACCGGTAATTTATACACAGGATATAACTCTATACTAAACCCCTGCGCTGCGGATAGAAAGGTTGATTCCTATCGAGGTCTTCCTACTACTAACCCAGAATACCACAATAGAGATGAGAGGGCAGTACAATTTCATCCTTCTCAATTCTTGTATGTTCCGTTAGCTCCTAACTCTAAGTATACTTTTAGTGTGGATAGCGCACGACGCGAACTATCCGCCACTTACACCTCTGAACTAGAATCTAATGCAATATCAGATAGTAGAGATGTTGGTTGTTACTTATTTTTAAACGGACCTCAGTCTACTCGTTTTTATTATAATTTTTCTCTCAAACGTTTTGTCGGAGACAAGCCCGCTGCGGAAGACCCGGATATAGAAAACTATAGATTTAGATTTAGTAAGGGAGGGAGTCCGTTTAATGAGATTAGAAACGAAGAGCAGCTAGTTTACACTCCAGCTATTAACAGACAGGCTGCGTGGATACTAAACGATGATGATACCTTTAGCGCGGGATTCGAGTTCTTTACGATTGCAAAGGATGGAGACGTAGATAAGGACGATACGAGCGCAGAGAGTATAGCAAATCAACAATGCTACGTTACAGACTTCTCAATAAGAGGAAACTATCCTACGTGCACTGATACTGTAGCTCACTTCCAATATAATTTAGCGGACGTACCTACTGAGGCTATTCAACCAAGGGTATTCTTTTATGATGGGGATGGGACTTGGACTAAAATTGGAACTAGTGAAAGCGACTTGTTTGCTGTTTCTCCACAAAGCCTAAGTGGTTCTTTAGGGGAAGGAATTCCAAGCACTGAATATTCACTATCCGGCAACAGCCAAATCTGTATTCCTATTCATGGTATGAATGAGATGATGGGAACACTAGCCAACGGAAGCGACGGAACATCTTTCGCGGCGAAAGGAAGTGCAACCGAAAATAGTACTTACAGCTTGTTCTTAATCTTTAACAAGGGCTGTTCTGTAAAAATAAATAAAGTTGAGCTAGTTGACGTTTCCCTAGGAGCTTACGGCGGTCCGATTCTATCTAATCAATCTAACATTTCTACTTCAGAAGAGGTAGACAATGTTCCTGTAGGCTTAGTAGGAGGGTGGCATACTCACTTTGTAGACCCTCAAACAGACGAGCCTGATATTCCTAAAATCTTTGTAAGAGATTTTTCCGGCACTCAATTCTTAGGTGTTTCTGGTTCGGATACGACCAAGTACCAGAAGCCTACTATTTGCTACTCAGATTACATATCTAACCTTGGCTTTACTAGTAAAGAAGCTTCCGTTGCTGTAGACCATTGGGGCGGAGGTTTCGATAGTCTGTACAAAGCTTTCCAAATATACAACACAGATACGAAAGAACGGCAGGTATGGGATTTCACAACAAATACGTGGCTGGTAGATAACGACAATTATCCTCTTTCGCTATCAAAGTATAGAAAGGTTACGAAGCCTTTTAAGGTTCCAAACGAGTCTTTAAAAGATTACTACCCAGGACATGACTGGATTACTAGTGGTATTAGTATTCCTAAGTGGGAAGGCAGAACCTCTGACCCAAGAATATTTACTGTAATGTTTGCTCCGCAGACGGGCAAAGGTCAGTTTTACCTTCGGAACCTTAGGTTCTATTCTCAGTATGACTATAAAGATGTTAGCTCTGTCTATCCTGAGTTCCCAAACCCAGAAGATACTTCAATTCAACCTGCCACGCCAGGAACTCCTGGAAAGCTAGGTCACTTCTTAAACAATATTGAGTTCTATACTTCGGCTAATTATGCAACTGGAGATAAAACTTTAGAAGAAGCCTTGGTTGATGGATGTTATCCCCCTGCGGAAGGGATATTGTATATGTCGGGCGCGGGAGGAGCAGCAACAGATACTCCCACGACGTTGTATGGAAATCTTAACCGGTTCTCCGTAATCACTCCTAATGGTTACATTCTAGAGCAGCAAAGAATGCCTTATGGCAAAAGTACTTTGTTTGATTCTAGTTGTGGATTTGTAATGCAGCCGTGTTACGATGTTTATTTTTCCTCTACTGCTAAGACAAAGGCTCCGCACGTAGGTTCTTACGGAGTATTTTACTTAACTGATAATTTATTATCCGTTTCCTCAGTTGATGTGATGGGAAGCAACGGTAACTTTGAAGGAGGTTATCTGGTTAGCGGAAGCACTAACGACCATGACGGAGCAAACAATTGGTATACAGGACTACAAGGAAGAGACTCTATATCTTTCCTTTCTTCCATAACATCAGGAACCAACCCGAATACAACCCCCGGTCAACAGTGGGCTTATGCTTCGAAGCCAGGGGATTCTAGATGGTCTTTAGTATTGTCTGGAGACGACGATGGTGAGCCTGCAAACCTTAAAGGACTGTCTTATTCGTTTAATCAAGAAACAGCTCCAAGTGGTTATAACTATTTGGCGGAGCAAGATGTTCAATTTTTAGGTGGAGACGGGCGGGACCAAACGGTAGCGCTATTAGAGCAGTCTGATACCGGAACGGATACAGAGTTCTTAGTCTTAGCCTCTGACACAGAGATGAAGTGGCTACAAGATAACAGTCCAAATGAATTTTCTTCCGTCAGCGCGGTAGGTTTTTACGAGCCACTGACTGGGGAGCTTGATGGTCACCTACAATGGCATAACCTTATATATGATACACTGGGTGCAGCATCTCCAGCAAACGCTGTTTCATCAGTCATGGCTGTAGACAATCTGTCATTGAGGAGACTTTGTGCTCCTGGAGATGATATGGCACAGCCTAGAGTTAAGTATGCGATTACACTATCACGGGATGAATGGGAGCTTCTTGATAAGAAATATGGAGGCATTGAATCTGTTGGTTTGCATACAATGAATTTGATAGAAACAGCCCGGAAACGAGGAAGCGAAAGAGCTATGGCTGTTCCCCCGTATTTGGTTTCAGGCTCACAATATCCCTTTAGTAGTACAATGACTTTGGGTGATTTGGCTGGGTATGCTGGAGCTCCTACACCCGCTGCCGTTGTTGAAGGAGCCCAATATCGAAACTCTATGTGTTTGCGGGCAAAAGAAGAGCCTGTGGATAACGTTAATAGAAAAAATGTTTCTCGGTTGTTCCATACAGGTTTTGGTTCTCCTTCCTTTGACCCATCGGGCTGGGCTTCAGGGGTTGGAAACGCAATGACCTTATCATTTAAATATAAAGTTGTTGACGATTTAGGGACTCAAGGAACTCCCAAAGGGTATGTAAGCTCTCCTCATTTTGGAGTTGTTGAGCTTGCTGGAAAACAAAATCAATGGCAAAGCTTCAATAAATCATTCTCCATAGCAGCGTCTGCCGCAGGCGAAAATGATGTCATGTGGTACTTCGCCAAAGACCAAGAAACCTCGTTGGCAGGCAGGAATGAGATTAGATTAGACGAAGTTAAATTAACTAATACTACAAATGGGGATGTAATTGCTGACTATAATTTTGCCCTCACTGATTCCGGATATCTGGACAATGATGTAAGTGCGTTCAGCACAGATTGGAGCGCTCCTAACTTTATGAGTATTGATAGAGTCTATGATGGTGCATACTACGATAGTAGCCTATATACCTCAGAACAATTAATTGAAAATGAACCCGTGTTTGATTTGTTTGCTAAGAAAGTATTTTTCCCAGGAGGATTAAAACTTGGAGATAACTCAGATAAACTAACTATAATATGGACACTATATTTTTAGCATGAATTTTAACGACTACTGCGATTACAAGGGACACCTAGAGATTTGGAAAGTTTTTCCAGATGGAGGTGAGGAGTTGCACTTTGAAGAAGACAATGTTGTTTGTAGTGGAATGGGAGCTAGCTTGGCGTTAGCTTTTGGTGCTTCAGCAACTTCAGATATAAGAAATTTTCAAATTACTTTGTTCCAACTTGGAACTGAGGGCGATAGCACTTTTAACTATCAAGTATCTTCCAATGGTAGACTAGGAGCTGCGATTGCAAGAACAGCTTATGGCGACACAATCGAAACGGTAGAACAAAGTTTAGTTGCGTCAGGCATCGAGCATAGAGGGGAGGGTTTTGGTGTAATTCCCAATGCGTACATAGATAAAGTAACGGATACAAAAGTTAGATGGCGCATAATCCTTGATGAAAACACTGCGAATAGCCAAGTTTTAAATGAGATAGGCTTGTTCAGTAAAAACCCACACCAAACGACAATAGGCAAATCTTACTTATGTGCTTATAGAAAATTTAACGACATAACAAAAACGTCGGACTTTATTCTAGATTTTAGATGGACAATTGAATTCTAATGGCTACTAATATAACTGATTTTAGCTCCGCTGGAGGCAACAATGTTCTAAAGAGAACATTTGAGGAGGGGTATTTATTCGATGCCAGCACGTTCTATAACTGGGAGCAAGATAACATTCCTCTTGCTAAATTAATCGAAAGAACTAATTTGCTTCATCAGTATGCTGGTTATCCAGGAGAAGAATACAAACCCACTACTATGACGTTATCTTCTGTAGCTGATGAGGCTAACGGAATCTATGATAACATGGATGATATTATTGCTCGGATTCCAAACAGGCTATCCTTCCCCTTACTTATTGAATTGTGTACTTACGGGGACTTAGGAGCAGTAACCTTCAATGATATTACTACAGTTGGTCAAGGAAAGCTTGAAGTTAGAAACCAAAACTTTGGCTATGGACCTTCTGCCGTAACCAAGACTGTGGTTGCTCTTACAGCCGCCGGGAAAACTGAAGCTAGTATTAATGACCAAATTACAAACCCGTCCGGTACTACTTTACAGTTTAGCGCTCTAACTAAAATTCATAGCCCTAATGAGGCTAGTGGACTTCAAGGCAGTATTAAAGCAGTCTCCTCAGTACGCCTAGGGGAAATTTTTTATAATGGCACTGCCTTAGCACAACAAGATACTGTAACGAAAAATTATTTTACCACTGTCTTTGCTCAGAAAGCTCCCGACACAAATAATGAATCGGATAGAATGTACTTCTCTAAAGGAGCTGAATTCACTGCTACTGATGAGATAACCATTAATCCATATAAAAGAAGCATAGACAAATCTATTGTTAGTAGTGTCGTAGCCACTAGAACCGATTTTGCTCCTAGAACCCAATCAGGGTTCGGGGAAAACTTAGAAATAAGAAGAGTGCAGCTAGATGATGATAATGAAGCTGCAGCTACGTACGGTAAAAACAGATTATCCGTTGCTATGTATGGCAACTATTTCCGTGGGGTTACGGTAAAAAACTGTAACGGGGATATTAAGTTTACAAATATCTGTGTTGACGGAGCTAGTGGAACAGACTCTGAAGCTTCGTTCTTGCTAAGCCACAATACGGAACACGGATTCGACGTAAACTCTTCTGATATTATTTTACAAAACGCAGCGGTTTGTAGAACACGGTCTAGCGGCTTCCGTTTCAGAAACTCCGAGATTGGTGTTTTGGGAAACATGATTGCCTATAGAGTTTACCCAAAAAATACTGATGGAACGCGAAGTAAAAAGTATTTTGGTACGGGACTGAAATCAAATAATTCTACTATTGTTTTTTCTGATACCCCATTAGGCACGGGGGTTTTAACCTCATTCAACCGGTTCCAAGTTACGTTCGCTAAGAATGATATTGGAATTCAATTAAATAACTCGACAATTGAAGGAGGCACTTTCCAAGATGGAGAAGTTCGTCCTAACGCTGGAGGTCTTGATTATACTACAGGCATTATTCAATCCTATCAAAATTATCTCTACGGCGTGGAGGCTATTAACTCTGAGTTAAATTATTTGGGACGTTGGGATGTGTTTAATAATAGAGAAGGATTTAAATTATTAAACAGTGTTATGAGGTCTCCTCAGTTTACGTCTGATGATAACCAAGGACTAGGCATTAATTTAGAGGGCTCTCAACTAGTATACGGCTACCGAGGAGACGAGCTTTATGGATATAATGCCGGTGGAAATTACAGAATACCCAACGGGGGTCAGGTTTTTAACGGAACTTGGTTACAAAGCAAACCCGCTTTTGCGGTAAGCTATAATGGACAGAACCTAAGGGCAGCTAACAACTCTTCAGTAAAACCTTGGTACCAAGATACAAATGCCTCCTCTATCCCAGACTACATGGGCAACTGGGGAGGACAATCAATAGATTACTACGAAGGAAGAAACGACACTGATAATGCTGCTTCCGGAAGCTTTGCAACTTGGCACGGCTCGGAGTATTCTAGGTATAAGAATGACGCCGGGTATAATGGAGGCAGCGCAACCGATGTTCCTTGTGTGGTTGTTGAAGGAAACTCTGATGTGGAGTTAGTTAACTTCTGCGCAGCTGCCGAGGAGAACTCTCCAGGCAAAGGTAGAATCGCCTACGTAACAGACGGTTCTAAAGTAGCGTTTAGAGGAACGAATGCGTCTAATACTACATTCTTCTTGGATACTAGTGGAGGAACTATAGGTTCTCAAGCACGAGTCTGGACTTCTAGCCCTATCTGTGCGGATAATGGTTCGACTATTGAACTTACTGGACCTACTAAAATTTCTAGATTTGGAGTTGGCGCATTAGCGGATAACAATTCTCTAGTTAAGTTCACTACTCCCTCAAACGGAGCTATCCCGGAAGTGGTTAAGTATGGTCTCCTAGATAGTAGAAATCATACTCAGGTAGAAGTGCACTCTAGTAGAGCCTGCTTTGTTGCAAATAAAAACTCAGGAATTATATTAGAAAACCTAGGCGGATTCCCGTTCGGATTTGTAAGCAGTGTTCCTGGAGCCGCAGGACAAGGCACAGCACCTTCTTCGATATCAGTCAAGTACTCAGGTCTTTACAAGAGCGAAAATTATATAACGTCTTCACTGTGGTGGAGTTCCTGTAGTGGAGCATACGTGCAAACGTATCCTAATGGCTTCAGCACAAACACTCCAGCTGCGTACAATGCTGCAACCTCAGCTACGGGCAAAGCTCACAGACAAAGTAGATTACTTGTTGATACCGCGTCCGAAGCCATGGATAACGTTACCACGGGAGGTATGGTTGCAAGGGCTGTTAACGGAAGTTACATCGATGTTCTTGGTGTAAACTTTAAGATGGATGTTAATAAGCACAACTTATCAGGGGTAGTTTATAATCCTACTAATTATGGACGCGAACAGTATCCTGATGGAGAACCCGGAAATGATTGGGGAGACCAAGCCACAAGTGGAGGTTTCCAAGGAAATGGAGGTGGAGGTGCTTACGAAGGCGGAATAGGTCAAGGCAATCAGTATCAGTACGATTTCTCTTCAGATTGTTCACAAATGCCTCCTATACATTTCCAAGCATCTAGCTTTGGAACTAGATTGCATATTTGGAATATCGCGGATACTTCCAGAATCAAAGTTCAAGATGTATTAATTAATGGTAATAACCCATACTCGGAATGCGTATCTAAAGGATATCATGGACCTTCCGGCAAATGGGGTAATGGAGTAGCCTTGGATTATTTCGGTGAATTTGGTGCGGCACAAAGGTATGCAACGTATACTCCGGGTAACCCTAACAATAATGGTGAAGTGGGAGCTGCTGGGTTCCAAAACTATGGTATCTTTAGGTTGATGCTAGGACACAGAGGGGATGTTAAAACTTTCTATGGAGTTAGCTCAGACCTGTGGCAAAATAGTGTGACGCCAACATCTGGCTCTTACCAATATACTTTCGGCGCTGACGGGGAAGGTTGGGCATTAGACCAAATCAACTCTCAAGGATATATGAGTTTCTTTGGACAAGGTAACTCGCTTCCTGGAGCTTTATCGAATGGTGCTCAAGGTAGAAGGTACTTCACTCAAATAAACCCAGCTACCCAAGACAGATTTAGTACTTCTGGAGCTGATTATGTGTTTGGTTTTGGATTACCTGCTGGTACTATGGGAGTTGCTTCTTATGTTAACCCGGATATTAACTACTATACCCCGGCTAGCTTTAACCCAGGCAGCGCTTCAGGTATGGACATTAACCCATATATTGAAAATACTGATTCTGGTTTAACAAATATAACTGCTTCTCCTGCGTTTGCCATCCCACCACTTCACGGAGATTGGCAAGGATACATGAGAAACTTTGTAGATGAGTCGGGAGCCTGCTTATTCCAAAATGCAAAACACCTAGCCACTAGACAAATTGGAGGCATATCTATATACAGAAGCACCGTGTCTACGGGAGGTGAAGGCAGAGATGGTTCTCCTACTGCCGTAGATTTTAGTCCTGGGGTGCGTTCACTCAACATCTTTGATTTAGATTCCTTAGTATAATGACTGATAAAATTAATAAAAATATTCGGTATTACTTACCAAACGACCCGTATTACTACGAGGTCGATAATCTACCTTTGCAAGATTTGTTGACGAACGATGAGAGACTTCAGATTCAGATTGACGACCTTCGCTCCCAATTGGATGTTACTCAGGGACGAGCTTCATTCGGGGAACTAAAACCCTTCTTATCAGACGGCGACCCCGGTAGAGTCTTTGTTAACCCTGGTAATTTTTTGGCGAGAATGGATTCAGCGTCCGACAGGTTTACGGGACTAGAAGAAACCCAAGACAATCAGGATTTAAGTTTACCAACGGCTGACGTAAAAACCACTGACGTAGAATCAAATGCGCAATTTCTTGCTAGCGGAACTGCGAGAACGTCTTTAGTTAGACTAAGATTAAATGAAGACGGCACCGTACCTAGTGTTCCGATTTCTGCCGGAAACGTAGAGGACTACCCAGCAGATTCAGACTCCCTGCCTCCTGCGTACAGACTAGACTTAGTGTACGTCAAAGCAGAGAAATCCGAAGACCAAGACGGAGGAACCCCGTCCTTGTCTGTTTTACGAGGAGCTTATTTTATTAGAGGAGCTAACGGTGCTTTCGGCAGGTCAGGAACCGACCTACCTCGATACGAAAACACTGGCACAAAGAGCAATCCTAGAACAATGATTCAGGATGTAAATAATGTACCTCCTGTATTAATCGAAGCAAAGACTAACCCTGGAGATGGCAAACCTTTATTTACAACTGTTCCTACTGCTGATATTTTAAATTCAAAAGGATATGAAAACACTCCGCTTCGCCAAAGTCCTGATGGAGCGTCTATCAATGTTGCTGATTTAGTTGATTATGTTGCTAGCCAAAGCAATAGTAGTTTTGGATTACCTATATGTTACGTACTAGTTCCTTTCAATTATATTGAAGGCACGGCATTAACAGAAGATAATCTCATTGATATAAGACCATTCTTTAGGTCTAATGAATTAACATTACCTGAAAGACAGGCGATTGCTACTGCTGATGCTCCTAACATACTAAATCCGTTCACTACTCTACGGTCGATTAATAAAAAGTTTGCCTACGAAATTAATAGAAACTTCAGTGCAGGCACCATTCAATCTCAAATAGACCAGCTCAATACGTTAATTGGAACTCTCCAAGCTCAAGTAGACAATATTCCTATTATTGGAGAGCAAACAGTAGGTACGTCCGTGTCTTGGCTTTCAACTCCATACACAATCCTTAGTAATGTTACCGGCACTAAACCTTTAACAACCGTAAAGCTTAAAACTATTCCTGGGTTAGAAAACATACATAGCCAAATCACTAACATTTTATTCACCGCTTATGCATTTCAGGCTGGACCTGACGGCGGAGGCTTCGAAAACGGTGCAGGAACACTTGAAGTAGGAGCTCCAGGATATGCAATGTTCGTTGCTCTGGCATGTCGTGCTGCTGGTTCGCGAGACTTAACCGGCGCTGGTGGAGGTGCCAACTGGCAACCAGTAGGAAGGGACGATTCTGGGGATAACGCGATTCAATATGAAATTCCTCTTAGGTTTGACGAGGGAGTATACTACAAAGTAGTTGGCTACACCACAGGAATTGCATTGCAACGCGGATAATTAATACTATATAACTTATTATGTGGAAAACCATTCTTGAACAACTGAACGCTGCTATCGCCCGAAACTGGGATTGGCTCCTCGCTCTAGTCGCGGGGTTCGTCCTTGGTGTTTTTGCGGTATGAGGCTCCTAGTCGCATTTACTCTTCTGTTTGCTAGTTGCTCAATGCTCGCCCCGATTGGCTTCGGTGCTGGCGGAGCAGCAGCAGGAAGTTTAGCGGGTCCAGGAGGAGCTGCAGCAGGAGCAGCAGTAGGAGTCGCGGTAGCCCAAAGTACCTTTCCCGACGACTCTTCTGACCCGGAGCCAATAGGACCGGTAGCTTCTTCCCTTAATGAAGCAGGTGACCTTCTCCAAAAAGTTGGTTATTGGTACCTACTTATCTTTGTTGTGGTACCGCTCCTAAGTAAGAGGTTTAGAACATGGGCAAAAGATAATATGCCTTTACCTACTAACTTCGCAAAAAAAACAAAAAAAGAAGTTGATTTGTATAAGCAAAGACTAGATAAATTAGAATCAATAGTAAAGACCACGCCCGAAGGTGCGCGTCTTTTAGTTGAGGAGAATTAATTATGAAATATATCGCGCAAGACAACAACTCTTTAGGCATTAAAGGAGTTCCCCAAGATTTTGTAAATCACCTTATGGAAGGTTTAGGAGCTGCTCCAGTCGGTGAGGCTGAAGAAATCCCCGCTCTGTACGAGAACAATGGTAGTGTTTTTGGTTTGGAAGAAACTGTTTATGAGCACGAAGACTTTATGTTCTTAAAGCTAGCAGAACTTTCAGACACTCAGTACAGCCAACTTACTGAATCTAATGTTATAACTGAAAACGTAGTATTTAATGACGTTGAGTATGGACTGTCTGAGGACATCTACGAAATCGAAGGTGAATACTATGTCGGTCTTACTGAAGACGTTGAAGCAGAAGAAGATAACGAAACTGTTTTAACCGTTGAAGGTAGAGACTACATTGTTTGTGAGAGTGAAGAGGATGCGGATTTTGTCGCTTTCTTATCTGAAGATGAAAACGGTGAATTTATTGTCGTTGATGAAGACGATGAGTATGAGCACGCTCTTTATGTTAAGGAAGTAAACTAATGGCAAAAAGCATGGCTCAAATGGCTGATGAAATACTCAGCACTTATGGTGTTTCTGATGAGGAAGGTAATGTTCAATCCTTTCCTACTCAGAGCATCAATGAGTCCATGCAATCCCCTAGATTACCCAAGGCATCTTCCGCTGGAGTTCCTGTTCACGAAGCTCTTCCTCCTTGTACTGATAATGCAAGAAATCTTTTTATTCAATCTGCTTTACTTGCGGAAGGTAAAATGAAAGATTTGCAGATAAAGGCTGAGGAAGGTGATAAGGAGGCTCAAAAGAAATTAAAGAACATTAATGACCCTAACTTCCGCCCAGGGCAACAAAATAGGCATGCATCGAAACGGCTGAAGAAAACTTTAACTAAGGAAGAAATTGAAGTTCTTAAAGCTGCTAGACACATACTTCAAGAAATGACTACGGTAGGTGCCATTGGCGTGAATATGGGAGGACCAGGACATACACCTGCTCCTTCGTATTCGTACCCAGGTCTTAAGAAGGATAAGAAGAAAAAGAAAAAGAAAAAAGTTCAGGTTGCCGAAGGGCATGTAGTTCAAGGAGACCCGATGTTTTCTAAAGCATGGAACTCTGGCATTGTAACCAAGATTCCCGATAGTTCAACCGTATACTTTACGGGAAAGCCACAAAAAATTAAAAGGAGAAAGAAATGAGTTTACTAAGAGATTTTTATGGATTTGGTCACGTTGAAATTATTAGTGAGTCTCGTGGCGGAAATGGAAACATGAAAGTTAGAGGTCTGTTCCAAGAGGCAGAAAAAGCGAATGGTAACAAAAGAATCTATAAAAAAGATACTCTTGCGCGAGAAGTTAATAGATTGCAGGAAATGATTGCCGAAAGAAGATTAGTCGGTGAGCTAGACCATCCTTCTAATGAAGTAGTTCACTTAACTAATGCTTCCCATTTAATAACTGGTTTGCATATGGAAGGCAACCAAGTTATAGGAGAAGCAGAGATTTTAAACACCCCTTCCGGTAAAGTTCTTCAAGAACTACTAAAGGCAGGTGTTAAGATTGGTATCTCATCTAGAGGCACCGGAACACTAACTCCTATTGTAGGTGAAAACCATATGCAAGTTGGAGACAACCTAAAGATGATTACATGGGATATGGTGTCCGACCCCTCCTGTCAGGGAGCATTCCCTACCCTTCAAGAATCTCAACTAGTGTCCGAACAAAGGGAGCATATAGTAGAGAATCTTGAAAACTTAAAAGCAGAAAAAGTTTTTATTACTGCGCTAAAGAAAAAACTGCGCAAAAAGTAAAATTTTTTTAGCGTTTGGATTTTAAACAAGTAAATAACTGTACTAGAGGAAACCATGGAAAACAAAATTCAACAAATCATTGGCACTTTGACCGAAGGTATTTCGGAGCAAAGTGTTGAAGAAGTGTGTTCTCTGGTTGATGAAGTTGTAGAAGAACGAGTTCAAGAGCAAGTTAATCTTCTTGAATCAAAAGTTAGTTCTTTTTTACGTCTTAAATTAGATGAGATGCGTCATGCTGCAAGACAAGAGTTCGAAGCAAGTGATGAGAATGCTCGCGCTTTAAAAATATATGAAGCCGTTAAGACTTTGGTTGCAACCGACATAGACCATGAAGACATGAATTCTGCCTTAGGCGAGTATGAAGCTAAGATTTCTGAACTGGAGGAATCCGTTGGAAGTCTGAACGAAAGCTTAAACATCGCTGCACAGGAGAACGTTCTTCTTGAGGGTAAAGTTAGAACCCTTGAAGAATCCAACGCGGAATTAGAAGAAGGCGTTGCTAATCTACAAGAGCAACGAGCAAACTTAGAAGAGGCAGCTTCACTGCCCTTCAAGTCTTCTGAATCCGCTGTAGTAATCACTAATGACCCAGACCGAAAGGTACTCTCCGAGCAGGCAAGCGCCAATCGCTTCCTATCCGAGGATGTTATTAGACTCTCACAATTGATTAATGAGGGGAGAAAGTAAAAATGCAATATCTCACTGAAAATTCTAGAGAGGGTAATCCTCTCATTCATAAGTGGGAGCCTATTCTTGAGGGTATTGATGACGCGTATGTTCGCGAGTCTACTGCTGTCCTTCTTGAAAACCAAGCTCGTAGCGTCCTTACTGACATGCAGAAAGAGAACGGCGGCTTGCTTTCAGAAGATACTACTGTAGGCAACCTCGGTACCTTTCAAAAGTTCGCTTTCCCACTAGTTCGCCGCGTGTTCCCGGAACTAATTGCTAACAAGATTGCTGGTGTTCAGCCCATGCAAGGTCCAGTTTCTCAGGTATTCTACTTAGGTAGTGACCGAGTTACTAACCCTGCCGGTGGTGAAGGTAACACTATGTACAGCAGATTTAACATCACTTATGCAGGCAAGATTGCTACTACCCAGGGTAACCTAGGCGCACTTGATGTAAGCACTGACGCTGCTGGCGCTGGCGGTAAGACTCTATCTGGTCTTTCTGGTAACGCTTTTACTGCATCACCTGATACAGTCGGTGGTTTCATTGCGAACTTCCCAAGTTCTGTTGCTCCAACTGATTACTACGGTGCTAAGTACAACGTATCTGCTGGTGAAAGACTTTCTGGTTCAGCTATTCCTCAAATTAACTTCCACATCGAACAGCAGGCAGTTACGGCTCGTACCCGTAAGTTCCGTGCTCTCTGGACGTTAGAGGCTGCACAAGACCTTCGTGCTTATCACAACCTTGACCTAGAGCGTGAACTGACTGACCTTCTTGGTAAGGAAGTTGCTCTTGAGATTGACCGTGAAATCATCGAAGACATTCGTAACCTAGCTTACGATTGGGGTCTGAACTCTGCTGCATGGGGTTATCGTGGCAGCCTGGAACAGCCTAACGCTAACAACTTTGGTAGCGATGGCGTAAACTTTACTCCAGGCGCATTCGATTACGCTATGAATGGTGTCGATAATGCCAACAAGTTTGGTGTTACTACCGACCAATACGATTCCACTAACGGTTACTTTGGTACTAACCCTGCTGGCTCGCTACAAAACGTCCTTCTTGTGGACTTTGGTACGAGTGCACTTGGTCTAGCTCCTCGTCACGTTGGTGAAGTATATGCCAACTTGTTGGCTGCGATTCAGTTCGCTTCGCAAGATATCTACAAGAGTACCTTGCGTGGTGCTGCTAACTGGATTGTTACTTCTCCATTCATGGCTGCTATCCTTTACTCAGCTTCTAAGCTTGAGGGTGGCGCACCTAAGGAGGAAATCGGCACTCTCGGTGCTAACATCCAATACAAAGGTAAGTTCATGGGTCAGTTCGACGTTTACGTTGACCCGCTTTACCCAGATGATGAAATCATGCTGGGCTACAAAGGTTCTTCACCTATGGATGCTGGCTACTGCTACTGCCCATACATTCCGCTCCAGATGCTACCAACCATTACGGACCCAGAAACCTTCCAACCTAGAAAGGGCTTGCTCACTAGGTACGGCAAGGTCGGTATTGGACCTGAGTCCAGATTCTACCGAATCATCCGTATTATCGGCGCGAACTCTAACTACCTGTTAACTCCGTTCGCTAAGGCATCTCTGAATAGCCAAGTCGCTCCCTAACGGATAACGACTGATTAATAATAGAAGCCCGCTCTTTTTGAGTGGGCTTCTTCTTTTTATTGGGCTATATAATAGTATACCCATGGCTAAGTTTGTTGTACCTAATTCTTCCTACGGCTCTACTTTTGGCGTTAGAGTAGGAGAAGACCCAGGAGTTGCCGCGTCTGCGTTAACCACTTCTGGCAATGAAATTGATTTTGATTCGCTAAATCGTCGTCGTTTTACCGATAGAGTTGCCTTTAATGAGTTTTATACTATTATAAAAGATTCTGTAAAAGCTAGATTAGGACATCCAGTAGTAAGAGTAGAACTAACAAACTTCCAGATATTAACTGCTATAGATGAAGCTATATCTAGATTAGATTATCATGCTCCTGATTGGTGTATAAACTATATGACGTTTCAAACACAGCTGGGTGTAGGCTTATATAAACTACCTAAGTTCGTTTTAAATAATCTACAATACGCAGCATACAAAAAAACATTATTGTCTATTGCAGAGCAATCAGGAACTCTAGAGTTTGATTTCTTCATTAAATATTTCCAGGAAAACTTCTTGTTCCAAGATTTTGGAGTAGCTGATTTCTTTATCCTACAAACTTCTTTAAAAACCATGAGAAGAGTTCTAGGTAGAGAGGGTATGTTTAACGTGGTTAATGGTGAATACCTACAGCTGTTCCCTGTCCCTACGAGTATTAACGAACAGGTTGTGGTTATATTCAAAGCTCTAAACACTCCTACACTTCACCACTATTATATTAATTGGCTGCAAAGATATGCTACCGCTGTGTCTAAAGGTATTCTTGGTCAAATAAGAGGTAAGTATACTACACTACCTTCTCCTGCTGGTGGAGCACAGCTAAATGGTCCTCAACTATCACAAGAGTCTGAAGCTGAGAAAGCTACACTATTACAAGAGCTTCTAACTGAAATCGAAGAACCGCCAGCCGCATTCACTACCTTTGGATAATGGTTACTAAAACTACCTTATCTGGAAACTTAACTCCTCCTAATCCTCCTGTTGACCAGGAGATACTAGTTATTAATAGTGCCTCGGGTTTTGTTAACTCTAGTGCAAAACTATACAACGACTTGTACGATGAGCTTCAAGAGCTGGATAGGAAAAATAATAACAGAGTAAATTTTTATCGGGAGTATACTCAGTCCCTGATGGATAATCTTAGAGGGTTTAGTATCGTAGATACGCAGGGGAGAGCTATAGAAGATATTGAGGTTATCTTTGCCAACCAAGAGAGAGCTGTTGCTAAACTATCTGAAACAAGAACTTTTAAATTACCTCTAGTTTCCGTCTCTATTATCAACACCCAGGAAGATGTAAACAGAAGAAAGCCTGATTTTAATGTTGTTATGGAAAGAAAGTTTGACGTTGAGACTAGAAGGGCTCAGAGAGTAGTTTCCTTAGCTCCTAAAGCCCTGAACCTGATGTATAGGATAAACTTGTGGGCAAAGTACATCGAAGATTTAAACCAACTCTCCGAGCAGCTGGAGGACAGCTTCAGACCCTCCATGCCAGTTACCACTTCTTTCGGAAAGGGCACTCCAGCATTCATTGCGTACTCTACAGACCAATCAACTTTGAGTGTAGGGGATAGACAGGATAGAATAGTTCAAAAAGCTTTTACCGTTAACGTGGAGGGATACCTTCCACAGCACAAATATCTCCTTGCAACTAACGGGAAGATTAAGAGTTTGGTTGTTCCTACAGAACTTACATAAAAAGTTTACCATTATCTCGTCGGAAACTTCTAAATAATACATAGAGAAGAGAATGGCTAAAAAAACCACAACTAAAAAATCAACTCCCAAAACTACTCCCGTTGTTACGCCTAAAACTATGCGAGTCGCTAATGTTTGCGGTAGTGGACTAGAACTTATTCTGATGATTAAAGGTGAGTGGCAACATTTCTGGCTAAATCCGGGTGACGCTATTTCAGTTCCCAGGGTTACTCTTTCTTCCACCGCAAATTCACATCTTCAGAATAGGTTAATTGAAGTAACAAATGAAAACTAGGAGAATATAAATGGCAAGTTTCGTAAGTCCCGGAAATTATGTAATAGAAAAAGATTTTTCTGATTACATCCCTTCCCTCAACAGCAGTGTTGTTGGGGTTCTCGGCTTTGGGTCTAAAGGTCCCGTAGATAAGGCAATCTTAGTATCTAATGCAGAGCAGTTAATCAACACTTTTGGTGACCCAAGAACTGTTGTTGGCGGTCAGGGTCTGTGGGGTGCTTACCAAATTCTGGAGAGAACAAACTCAGTTTACTTCGTTCGTGCAGCAGCTCAAACACAAAGTGCTGCTAGCGTAAACGTATCGGCTGGTACTCAGCCTGCTGTCTGGGTTTCCTCCCTAAGTGGTCTTAACGAATCGGCTGGTGTTGGAGTTTCTTACGCTTTCCTCATTGATGTTTGGAACCAAGATGGAGTTCAAGTAAGCCCTGATAACCCTTACGTTGTCGGTGTGCCAAGCTCTACTGACCAAGACCAAGTTATTAATACTATTAACGAAACTGTAGCCACGTACCTAGATGAATCTGCTCCGTTTACTTTCGTTAGCGGCGATGAAGGACACGTTGGCGCTTTCGTTTCTAAGTTCGCTGGCGCAGGTGCTTACATGAAAGTTCGCGGTTTTGCCAGTACTGCAAGCCACTTTAGCGCTTTAGGCTCTACTGGTCAGGTCGCTGGTGGTGGAGATGTATCTCTACAAGGACCTGGAGGAACTGTAGCTCAACCTTCTGTAAGTGATTTACGAAGTAACGCTGGCTTCTTAGACAACGACGATAAGCCTTTCGGAGCTCCTAGCTCTATGGCTGGTCCTGCGGGGGGTCTGAGACTGTTTGGAACTCCTGGTGTTGATTATACTGCCATGGGAGACGTTCAGCACAGTTGGAGATTTGCCGAAGGTGGACTATCGGGACTTCCCACTGATGCAGACGCATCAGGCTGGGTCGGCTCTGGCGTATACTCTCTAGGTAATACCATAGCTCCTACCTCGGCAACGGGTGGTACGATTAACCTACAATCACTACATCCAGGCTTAGGGTATAACTACTCTTCTACTAATACAGGCACTGGAGTCACTACCTATGGCTTGCGAGCTGCGGTTACTGCCAAGAGAGGCAAGGATACCGTCTTTGATATGCAAAGTGACGGCGCTACCGCTGAGAGCAATATTGTAGATTTTGTTAATGACCCGAACAGCACTCTTTACGATGTTATGGATGTGCTTAATACCAATACTTATGGCAATAACGAAACGTCAGACTTGTACTACGCTAGATTTGCTTACGTAGACTCTAACAACTTCTATGCAGGAGCGGCTACAACTACCAGACCTACTACGTACAGTGGAACGTTCACGGCAGCTGCACAAAATGGTGTTAGTGGTAACGCCCAACAAGGCATTAGTTACGCAGCTTCATTAGCTCTTAACAACGCTAACGGTGCACAAACACTAACCTTCCCTAAAGTACTCGCAGGAAACTACGACTTTGTTAGCGGGGTAAATGGTGACGCAGGTAGCTACAACAACAGCCTAACTAATACTAATGTAACTCAAGCGCTGATTGGAAACCAAGTAAACAGAAGCGGTATGCAGGCTTTCAGAGATGATACCTTAAACCTATCTCTGTGCCTAGTTCCAGGTATTACTACGCAATCAGTTCAAAATAACTTAGTAACAGTTGCTGAGCAAACTCAAAACTTCTTAGCTGTACTATCTCCCCCACAAGGATTGAAAACTGCACAAGAAGCCATCAACTGGCATAACGGAAAAGGTGATGGAAGAACTTCTCCACTTAACTCCTCTTACGCTGCTATTTATTGGTCATGGCTAAAGACTTTCAATGTCTTCACTGCTACCGACCAGTATCTAGACCCAGGTGTGTTTGCTGTCAGACAGATGGCATTCACAGATGAAGTTGCAGACCCATGGTTTGCTCCTGCTGGTTTGAGAAGAGGCAGACTAACCAAGCCTACTGAAGCTGAAGTTACTCTTAACCAAGGCGACAGAGATACTCTATACGCTGGAGGCAACGTAATCAACCCAATTGTAAGCTTCCCTCAGGACGGTTTAGTAATCTTCGGGCAAAGAACTGCTCAAAGAGCCTCTACCGCCCTGGATAGAATTAACGTAAGACGACTAATGATTCAAATTAGGAAACAAATCCTAGCTGGTACTAGACGCTTTGTGTTCGAACCTAATGATGCAATCACTAGACAACAAATTGTTGATGTTCTGCAACCACTCTTGCAAGACATTAAAGACCGTAGAGGCTTAGACGCCTTTAAGGTAATCTGCGATGAGACAGTAAATACTCCAGCTAGAATCGATAGAAACGAACTCTGGTGTAAGGTAATCGTACAGCCTACGAAAACTGCAGAAATTGTCGTATTCGAAATCAACGTAACTAGCCAGACTGGAGGAGTGGCAAGCGCTAGCTAGGACCCTATATAATACAGGAGATTAAACAATGGCATTTAACGTAGAAGCAGTAGACGAGTTTTGGAGGCAAAGCTCCCGTGAACTTGATATCGACATCACCGAAGGTCACAAACTCACACATATGTACGATTCTTTTCGGGCGTATGGGTGGATTGTTAGAATCCCTAATATAGCTGGTATTCTTGGTACAGTAGATAACTTCTTTAATTTTACTGACACCAACGATACCTTAACGTTAGCAGCTCGCCGTGTAACTGGTCTTTCCTATAACGTAGAAACTATCGACGTTAACAAAGTTAACGATAGATTTTACTATCCTGGACGACCTTCTACGCAAACGGCTACCATTTCCTTTGATAATATGATTAAAGGAGATACTGCTAAGTTACTATATGCGTGGATGAGAACAACTTATGACCCAATCTTTGGTACCCACTCGAACCCTGTCATCGCAGGCGACCAATTCAAGAGAACGATAGAAGTTATTCAATTAGATAACCAGCGCAATCCAAAACTGGTAGCTAAGCTTTATGGCGCGTTCCCAATCAAATGGTCTATTGGCGAACTTTCTTATGGCACGAATGATTTTGCAACTATTGATTGCGAAATCAAGTACGATATGATTGTACAATATAAAACCACTGATAGCGCCTTTGAAAACTTTTTAGGAAGCCTCATTCCCGGGCTTGGCTAATAAATAATTAAAGTTCCCAAAAAGGCTTCCTATCTAATGGTGGGGAGCCTTTTATATTGACATGGAATCTATCTTCGACCAACTAATGGAATCTTATGAAGCCATCCGTAAGAGAAAATATTCTCTTACGGAACAGGAAGATGCCTCTACTAAAGATAAAGGTCGTCAAGAGCTAAGTAGAAGATATAATTCCATGATGGGGGGTACGGCAAAATTACCCGACGCACAAAAGAATCAAATTAAAGCAGACCTTCTACAAAAATTACAAGTGCCTCCCGAACAGATGAGAGGAACTGGGGGGACTTACGACCCCATGTATATTCCTTCGCAAAAAGCTGGCTCATTACCTAAGGTGGAGTTCCGCACACAAAAAGGAACAAGATACACTCTTAGTGTTGGCGGGGGACATACAGGAATCAACAGTAAAACTCTAGCGGGAGCTATAGAGTATTTGCAAGGTGATATTGCGGATGATGAAGGAGCTCAAGCAAATTTAAAGGCTGAGCCTGGAGGGGAACAGGCACCCGAAACAGAAAGCGACGGAACTGTATTCGACACAAACACAGGACAAGAAATTGACCAAACAGCAGACTACGTTCCTTATGAAGCTCAGCCAGGAGAGATAGAGAAAGCCGCGCAAAAGATGGATGGTGTTATTCCTGGTATAGATGCTCAGGATTTATTCGATAGAATCACATTAGCTCCTACAGGTGCCAACACCAAGTTGATGAAGTTCAAAAGGTCTCTACGTGGTGGGGATACTCCGTGGGTAGCTCCAGAAGTACAAAAAGAAATTTTTAATGCGCATGTGGATTTGATAGGCGTAGCAAAAAAAATCAAAGAGGGCTCTTACATTGATGATTCTGATTTAACTCCCAGGGAAAGAAAACTCTTAGATTCTTTTGTTTGCCGTAACCCTAAAACCAATGCGGGTTCTTGGTTTGGAAGAAGACAAGCCATGGACTCGGTTAAGAGAGTAGCCCCTAACTTCGCAGCCTATTTAGAGGGTATGGCTTCTTCCCCTCAATACGCAGGGCAAGAGATGTATGGCATGTCTATGGGTAGCTACACTCAAGATATTTGTTCTCAATTTAAAGGCATAGAAGTGAGGAGCGCTACGGGGGATACCCGACCCGCTATCTTTAACTCTAGTGTTGGTGGTGGGGCAGGTAACATCTATCAAGTTTTAGGAACTAAGAAAGAAGATTTGATGATTGGAACTTTAAATACTTTTTTCGGCACCGAATCTGTGGCTACCACTGTCGAAGCCATGGAAGCATTTGCTCAAGCTATCAAGGATGTCTGCGATTTGGGAGAGCAAATACAGAACTTTGTTGTTACTGATGGCAACTTAGGCATGACGTTTGAGCATGAGGATGCTAGAGTCGCTTCTGAATCTCTACTAAAAGACATAGACACCGACAATTGTAACAAAGCTGCTGTCGATTATATAAAAGACACCATTAAAGAATCATATTTCTTAGCTCGGGTAGCGAAAAATGCAGGGGTATCCCCTACTGGAGTTACTTCAAGAGGTAAGGTTTCTACAGCCACAACTAAAGCAGATTTTATGGTAGAGTTTGCTAGTGTAAACGATGCACAAAAGTTCGCTCAAGCCCTTAGTGATTTGGGAGCAGGACAGGTAACGGTTGACACTACCGGGGGTGGCGGCGTAGGTGTATCACTAAAATCTCAAAGCGGGTTTGATAAAGATACTCCATCAGGCAGCTCTTACTATACTCCTGCATATGCTTACCACAACACCCCCTGCGAAACTTTATCTACTGCAGCACAAAGGCAGAAGTGTGAGGAAGCAGCAGAGTTTACATCTACCAGGAAGAAATTCTTAAAGCCCTCACAGCGTAATGTAGCAGAGAAGGCTATGGAAGTAGATGCTGTTATTGCTCGTTCAGCAGAGGCTATGTTTGGCTCTGATGCTAGAGCTCGCTCTTCAATTAAAGCTACATTCTCCGTTTTGTTAGGAGACGTGGCTGATGGGGATGTGGATACTCTACGAATGCTTAGTGAGTGGCAACAAGAAATCGATACCGCCATAGCTAGCAAGGATAATACTGCCATTGGTAATGCTAGAATTAATTTTATTCGTCGCCTGAGGCAGTTGAAAGCAGAGCAAGACCCTTCTCTAAACGAAGGTTTTGCAATGAATGATTTGATTAGCTCCTTCGTCACCGAAGAGGATGACGCTATGATGAAAGCTATGAGAGGGGAGATACGCTTCGCTGGCAACCATCAAGTAGCCAAATATGTTTTAAGCAAAGCTAAGCCTACGAGAACCCCATCTGGAGGTTATACTTGGACTATAGGTAACGAGGTTGTGTTCTCCACTGACCTAAGAGGAAAAACTTCTCGGGGTGGAGGAGTGTTCTATCCTAAGATGGAAGCAAAGATTAAACCTAAACTCTTTGATATACTTGCAACAGCAATCTCAGAGAATACTAATTCAGTCGGAGAAGAAAAAATTTACAGGAAGCTTAATGAACTCATCGAAGCTATACATGTAGCAGTCTCCAAATAACTCTACATGCTTTAGAGCGTATTTAACATTAGAAACCACGACTGCCTTTCTTCTAGTTTTTTGGTACACCATCAACCAATCCTTATTGGCTGCTTTTGCATCTCTCTTAGCTTGGTCGATAAATGCCCAAAAATCTGATTTAGGTTTGAACAAATCGTCAAGCTCAACCGTGTACCCTGATTTACACTCAATAACAAATTTAAATTTTTCTGGTGTAATTAAGTCCCCGTGGACTTTAATGTGTTGAGGTAACTTATGAGTTGTTGCAAATGCTCCTGAACCTGGAGAACGGCAAAACTCGTTTGTCTCAAATCTCTCGTTTAACAATGTAGAGATTTTTCTTTCAAATGCATTTCCTTTTCTACGGCTATTAATTCTCTTTTTTTGTTTGAATTCGCCGTGGGATAGAATGTCTTCAATCTTTTTTCCCATTTAATATAATAGTAACTAAAATGGTAAAATCTGAAAAAATTACTCTGGGGTCTTTGAACCCTAACAATTACAACTTTAAAATTAAATATTCAACACGAAGGATGAAATTATACATTAAACTTACTCAGGAAGAGACTACCGGGTGGAAAAACGTAAAGAACGCTTTGGCTGCTGGTATGTCTGATGACGACCTTGCTAAAATCTTATTTTTCAAAGGCATTTCCGCCACCATGGAAGAGCTGAATGAAAAGATTAGCAACATGCCAGAAGAAGAAAAAGCAAAAATCATGGCTGAATACGAGAAGTCCGAGAAGTCCGATGAGAACGCTAAAGAAACTAACAACGGATAGTGAAGTAAACGAAGCTCTTAAGTCTAAGAGCGAGACAGATATCCTGGTCTTGTACCACTCTCTGTGGGATAAGAGGTGCGCTAAAATCCTGGAAATGGCTGAACAGTGGGCGCAGCAGGAAGGGGACGAAACCCTCTATCTGATTAACAGTTGGGATACTCCTGAATGTTTCTCCAGCTTTTCCATCACTTCAGTGCCGTCGTTACTGACGACAAAGAATGGTAGGGTTAGCGTCCAGGTGGAGTATTCAAATCTGTATCAGTTTTTTCAGTCTGAGACTGAACCCCAAAATCACCCATAATCTTTCGGTACTCGTGTACCTTATCAATATACTTCTTTCTTTTTGTATAGAGAAGCTTTAGATTGTTCAAGATGACGGTAGTAAAATAATTAAAGGCTGAACCTTTTTCAGGAGAAAAGTTCTTTAATGTTTTGAGGACTAAACAAAAACACTCTTGTTTCGCGTCATCAAATTCAATCTTAAATTTAAAAGATAATAATATATTGGTAATAAGCAGGTCGAATAAACGAACAACTTCCTCTTCGTAGGTATCATTATCCTCAAGATAGAGTCTTATAGTTTTTTCAAAATGCTTATTATCAATATAATTTTTCTTTAAGCTTTCCATGTGTCTATAATAGGTTATGATTTCTGATTCTTTACTAAATTCTTTTATGAATGATGAACAATTTCACCGAGAAGAGGTGACAGACGCTAAAATTGTCTTTGTTCATGATTCTTTTCATAGAGAAAATGGAGTAACATATGAGTTCACTGACGAAGAGTTCGGTGTTCTTTCACATCTTTTAGAGCAGACCAAGCTCCCCAACAATTCCTACCAGTTTGTTGCGGCGATTAAATCGTATGGCTTTAGAGAATCAGATGTGGATACTGCCATGCTTACCAAGCACAGGGAGTACTTGTACGAAGACTTAGATGCTATTTCCCCTACCTTGATTATCCCTCTAGGCAATATGGCAATGAAAGCCGTCATAAAGAAGTCCGGGGTTACAAACAAGAGGGGGAAAGAGTTTCCTTTTGTGCAAGAGGGCAAGGAGCCAATCGCTGTGGTTCCAACTCTCCACCCAATGTCTTTGTACCTAGAGCCCAAACTAAGAACTTTGTTTATCCAAGATGTAAACAATGCTTATGATAAGTTTGTACTAGGAAACAATAAGCTTTCTAAGCTTGATTTCGTTCTATGTGATACCGTTGATAGTATTCATGAGCAGTTCGATTTGATTAAGAACGATACCGAGCTTGCAGTTGATATAGAAACGACAGGGCTTGATTATAAGAAGGATAAAGTACAGACCATTGGTATTGCCTCAGACTCTGCTACGTTTATTCTTCCTGTCCATCATAAGGATTCCCCCTTTGTTGGCACGGAATTGAATGAGATGATTTCTAGGCTTAAGGAGGTATGTGCTAATAAAAATCAGGCAAAGATTTTCCATAACTGCAAGTTTGATTTGAAGTTTTTGATGAATCTAGGTATCTCTGATTTTGCCAACATTGAGGATACTCAGATGATGCACTCCTTGATTGACGAGAACTTACCTCATGGCTTGATGGATTTGGTTAAAGAATTTTTCCCCACGGAGCTAGAGACTTACTAATGGGGTTAAGGAAAGATTTGCACCCAGAAGCGGTGAACCAGTGTATTGAAACACTAAAGGCTGCGCTAGAGCACATCTTAAATGTGAGAGACCATACACAAAAAGATGGAGGAACTTGCTCTACATATGCTAACATAATTATTGATTTATCTACTTTAATAAGAGAACTAAAATGCTTACAGTAAACAACGGAAAAGAAACAGATTGGGCAAACATGCCCTTAGACGAGATGGCTTTTGGTAACGCCATGGACTGCAAGTTTACCTTACGTGCGTATAGAGAAATGCGACCTAAGATGAAATCGATGAAGGTTGATAAGGTGTACGACGGTATTCTAAAAGATATTCTCCTAACTATGGCTGAGATGGAGAACAGGGGTATTAAGGTAGATGTGGCTTATTTGGAGGAGCTAGATTCTATTCTCGTTAAAGAGATAGAAACTCTGTCAGCTAAGCTAAATGATTTGTCTCCCGTTAAAGAGTTTAATCCAAACTCAACTTTAGAGTTGGCGGGTGTACTGTTTACGTCTGATGGTTTTGATTTGCAGCCCGAGATATTTTCTAAGGTAAATAAACTACCTTCCATCACTGAAGAGCATCTAGACAAACTTAAAGCAAAGACTACTAACAAAGAAGCTAAAGAGTTTATTGAGACGCTATTAAAATATAAAACTAGAATCAAGCAACACAAAACCTATGTTACTGGTGTTCGCAAATCTGTTGATTGGAATGAGGAGCCGAGGATTTACTCCCAATACAACTTCTCAACTGTGGTAACGGGACGCCTGTCTTGTTCAACTCCTAATGTTAAGGTACGCGAATTAAATAAGAAAAATAAATACGTTAACAAGGAATACAAGAAAGGCGTTTCGTTCCACACCCTGCCACGACCAAGTGCAGATGACCCAGTGAACATCCGAAAACTGATGGTAGCTGAAGACGGAAAAGCCTTTGTCGCTGCGGACTATGCTACGGCGGAACTCCGTGTGCTTGCGCAGTGCTGCCAAGACCCTAACCTAATTAAGGCGTTCACTGAAGGTCAAGACCTGCACAAGTATACAGCCTCCCTTATTTACGGAAAGGCGATTGACGACATCACCAAAGAGGAACGACAGATTGCTAAGTCGGTAAGCTTCCTTATTGTTTACGGCGGCGGACCTAACAAACTTTCACAGCAGGTGGGCAAAGATTTAGGATATTGCAAAGGTATTTTTGCTGATTACTCTCGTGCCTTTCCTAACGTGTTCTCGTGGATTAAGGAAGGCAGAAAGAAGATTATGTCTGATGGGTATGCCACAAGTCTGTTTGGGCGCAGGAGGCACCTTAAAAACGTTAACAGCCCATCCCGTGCTCATCAAGAGAGAGCTCTCCGCCAGGGGATGAACTTTATCATTCAAAGTTCCGCTTCGGACCTCATGCTACATGGAATTGAGCGCGTAAAAAAATATTCAAACCATCTCGGTCTGGACCTAGACCTTCTAGCTTCCGTTCACGACTCGGTTGAAGTACAGTGCGACATTGATGAGATAAAAAAAGTATCAGAGCTGCTCAAATATTGCTTGCAGTCTACTCAAGACCTGCCAGCTCTATATGGTTTTGATTTTGTTGTGCCTTTTGAGGTAGATATCGAAGTTGGTAAATCTTTCGGAGATGGTATCGAGGCAACCTTTACTGAGGAAGGGGTACTTACCAATCACTCAGAACTAATTAATTATGTCCAGAACTAAAAGAGTAGTTCTTCTTACGGATTTACACCTAAGAAGCGATTATATTCCAGGGTACTTACAAACTCAAGTAGACACTCTGACCCGTTTGGTAAACCAAAAACCCACGGACGCGGTTGTTATTAACGGTGATATCTTTCACCGACGCAATCCAAGAGGCAGTGAGCTACTAGCTTTCAGAGAGTTGTTGGAGGGTTTGGAGTGCCAAGACATTTATATAAACAGAGGAAATCACGACACAATATCTAAGAGTGGGTCTACAGAGACTACACTCTCATTGTTTAGTGATATAGCCAAAGTATTCTCCGAGTGCGGCACAGAAAGAATTGCTGGTGTTGATTTTGATTTCATTCCGCACTTTGAGCATGAAAGCGATATTGTAAAAGCGGTTAAAGAATCAAAGAATCATATGTTTGGGCACTTCGGGTACGACGGCTGTCAGTCCCACGGTAACTATAAGTATGATTCCTACCTAAAGCGTAGCCATTTCACAAAAGGAAAGTATTCTTTCCTCGGTCATATCCACCTACCTCAGATACAGGACAATATCCACATCTTAGGTACTCAATATTCAACTAGCTTTGGAGAAGCTAATGCACAGAAGTGGCTAACCTCTCTTTTGATTAGGGATGGAAAGGTAGAGGTACATAGGAAAAAAATTGATTATGGTATCCGACATATTTCATGTGGCTTACATAACATAGACGAGATGAATGCTAAATTTAGGTTTAAGGATTTCTTTACTATCCTGCGCCTTAAATTAGATACGTTAGATTCTTATGTCGAGAACACTATCAAATATGAAATCCTCTCTAAGTATACGCTGGCTCACCTTGAAGTTGTATTTGATGATGTTTTACCAAAGTTAACTTCAAACTACTCAAAGGAAGGTAAGCTTCTAACCATTGATGATGACATCATAAACACATACATTGATGAAAGTGATGTAGTTTTTTCAAAAGAAGAACTACTAGAAGGACTAAATCAAATTCGAACTTATGAAAATTAATAATATCAAAATAGAAAATTTTCTTTCCATTAAGGAAGCCGCCATAAACTTTGAAGATTATTCTAATCTCGTTCAGATTGTAGGGCATAACCACGACTCTAAACCTAAAGGTTCCAACGGAGCTGGCAAGAGCGCGGTAATAGAAGCCATCGTCTTTGCACTTTTCGGAAAGACGTTGCGTAAGACTTCCGAGAAAAATTTAACAAGGTATGATTCGAAAGGGAAATGTAAAGTTACCATAACTGTTAATGATGACGTTATTATTGAGAGAACTAAAAAACCTCCACGGTTGATAGTAACGGCTGGAGGCGAGGATGTAACAAAAGAATCCATACAAAAAACTCAACAACACTTAGAAAGTTTTTTAAACACAAACAGAAATGTGTTTCTTGCTTCTATGGTGTTTGGACAACAAAACTCTACCAACTTTTTAACGGCATCCCCGGAAGAGAAGAGAGAGATAATTCAAAGCTTTCTCAGCGTCAAGGACATTTTTAAACACAGGGGGGCAATCAAGGGATTGAAATCTAATTCTTTTTCGGAGAAGAAGATAGCCACAACGTTACAGGACGAGTGCTTAGGTTCCGTCAAGAAACTTGAAACGGAAATATCCGAGCTAAACAAATTAAAGAAAGCAGCTAAGAAGTATCTTTCTCCTGAAAAAGTATCCTTCGTTACAAAATATTCCATGTCCGAGATAAAAGAGATGGAGGACAAAAGGCACGAGTTGGATAAGGAATGTTCGTACCAAGAGATGAGATTAACGAACCTTCTAAGTGAAAAAGAAAAATTAAAAGCTAAAGTTAAAGAGTCTTCCCCTTCCTGCGACAACTGTGGGTTCGTGGACCCAGAGGATAAGGTGAAAAAGATACTCCTTGGAGATAAAATACATGAGATGTCCGAGGAGATAGCAGAAAAAAGAAAAGAAATAAAAGACTTATCTGCTAAGATAGACGAGACTACAGTCCCTATAACTAGCGCCGATTTTGATATAGTGGAGAAACTTATAAACGTTGAGTCGTCTCTTAAAGTTCTGAGGGCGCAAAAAAGAAAAGCTAGAAAGCTGAGCAAACAACATGCAGACAAAGTTGCTGTTCATCAAAAACAATATGATATCATGAGGTTTTGGGAATATGCTTTTTCAGAAAACGGATTAATCAAGTATGTTATTAGAAACATCTTGGAATTCTTTAACGAACGAGCTAATCATTACCTTGGTGTTGTGAGTTCAGGTAATATAAGTGTGGAGTTTGATGATTCTCTAAAAGATACCTTTTATTCTAACGGCAACGAAATATACTTTGATTCCATGTCTGGGGGAGAAAAGAAAAGATGCTCCTTGGCTGTTACCATGGCACTTAATGACTTGCTAGTGGTGACTGGAAAAGAAAGACCCAATCTAATTTTCTTTGATGAGATAGCAGACTCACTAGACTTCGAAGGGGTGAAAGGGTTGTACGAATTGATTAATTTGATTACTCAAGACAAAAAGTTATTTATTATTACCCATAATGATTATTTGAACTCTTTAATAGAGGACGAAGCTGATACGTTTAAAGTAATAAAACGTAACGGTATCACTAAAATACTACATAATTAGCTTATAAAAATACAATGAATTTGGAACCATACAAAGAGAAGATTCTTGTCCTTCAGCAAAAGGTATTTCATGAAGAGAAGACCGCTGGAGGCATTATTTTGCCCGACGAAGTTAGGGATAAAAAAATTAACGAAGGAGTTATTATGGCTCTTGGGTTTGACGTTAGCGATAATATTAAGCCTGGGGAGTATGTAGTTTTTGATGAGTATTCTGGTGTGAAGATTAATCGGGACGGGCACGAGTACGTCCTCATCACAGAGGACGATATTCAAGCAATAGTTCGCAAGAAGGAGAAAAAGTAATGGCATATGAGATTCCAGAAAATTCTCTTGCGCAAACTATCTTCATGGACAAGTACGCATATCCAGGTGAAAAATCCTGGAGAGAGTGTGCGCGTAGAGTAGCTAAAGCTGCTTCTGACCCTGAGTTCCCTGAGAACCGAGAGAGGTTTGAGCAGAAGTTCTACGAAGCTATTAATAGCGGAGACTTCTGTCCCGGTGGTCGTATTTTGTTTGGCGCAGGGCGTAGTCATCAGAACATGCTCAACTGCTACGTTCTCGACCCTGAGGATTCTGTAGAAAGTATCGGTAAAGTTATCTCCGATATGTATAAGATTTCTTGTGGCGGTGGTGGCATTGGCTTCAACTTCTCTAAGATTCGTCCTAAGGGAGACAATATTCAGAACATTAAAAATTCCGCTCCCGGTTCTATCTCGGTCATGAGAATGATTAATGAGATTGGTCACCATGTCAGAGCAGGAAAGAATCGACGTACAGCGTTGATGGCTATTCTGGATATCACCCACCCAGATTTCCTAGAGTTTTTACATGTAAAACTCGACCGAAATGAACTGACTAATTTCAACGTCTCAGTAGCAATCACTAAGCGGTTTGTTGAGGCGGTTGAAAGAGATGAAGAATGGTACTTCACTTTTGGAGGTAGACAAAATCAGTATTTTGTTTATGAAGTTGAGCGCACATCTGAGTCGGGCAATGATACTGTGGCTGTGGTTGCCAAAAGCGAGGAGGATGCATTAGGCAGAGCCAAGCTACACCACCTTAAACATTACGCGGATACATTTACAGGAGCGAAGAAGAAAGAAATCCGCGCCAGGGAACTCTGGGAGCGTATCGTAGATAACGCTATTGAATCCGGAGAACCTGGAATCTTCAACATTGATTTTGCTAACGAATTTACTAACGTTTCTTATTTTGAGCACATGCCTTCTACTAACCCCTGTGGTGAGGAAGTGCTTCCTGCATATGGCAACTGTTGTCTTGGTCACGTTAATCTGGCTAACATGGTTGACATGGACGGCACTATCGATTGGCGTAGGCTTGCCCGTACGATTCGCACGGGTACTCGGTTCTTGGATAACATTCTCACGGCGAACCATTTCCCAATTCCGGAATGTGAAGAAGGAGGAATGCGTTCCCGTCGAATCGGACTGGGCGTTACCGGACTACACTACTTACTCATCAAAGCGGGTTACAAGTATGGCTCGGAAGATTGCTTGGAGTTCTTGGAACGGTTATTCGCTACAATAAGAAACGAGGCATACAAGGCTTCGATGTATCTTGCAAAAGAGAAAGGTAGCTTTGCTGCATACGACTGGAACAAATTAAAGGATGAAAAGTATTTTAAAACGTTGCCTTCTAGGATTCGCTCAGACATTAAGAAGAATGGTCTCCGAAACGCCATTCTACTTACAGTTGCTCCAACTGGAACTATCAGTATGGTTCTGGGTGTCTCGACTGGTCTCGAACCCATATTTGCCCCTGTCTATAAGCGTCGTTGGAGGACTGGCACTGATGGTGTCTGGAATGAGACGTTTGTGGTTGACCCTCTGTTTAAGCAACTCTATATGCGTGGTCGTGATATCTCACATTGTGTCGGCGCGTATGACGTTACCCCAGAGGAGCACATTAAGGTACAGGCTGTAGTGCAATCATATATTGATTCAGCGGTATCTAAAACGTGCAACCTTCCTGCGGACTTCAAGCCCGAAAATCTGTACGATGACCTGCTGATGTATGCTAATGATATGAAAGGGTTTACTTTTTATCGAGCTGGCTCTAGAGGTAACGAGCCTTTGGAAGCAGTGGACCATACTACCATTAATTTGGATAAACTTATTCAAGAAGGTAAACTGGAAGAGCAGGTTGAAAGTGTAGAAACTTGTGTTGACGGAGTGTGCGAACTATAATGCCAACTTACAATTACTATTGCGAGCAGTGCCTTATGAATCATACTGAACTAAGGTCGTATGATGATAGAGAGGAGCCTTCTGAGTGCCCTGAATGCGGCAAAGGAGGTTGCCCTAGGACTTGGGACGACTCAAAGACTCGTCCCTCCGACAAAGGCGTGGGTCTTCTCATAAAGGGGGGCACTCCAAAGTTTTATCATAACTATGGCGTAGGCAACAAAGAGCATGAAGAGAAATGGCTAGAAGGAGAGATTGAAAACACTAAGCAAGTTCTTAAAGATGCGAACAAGGGAGCTTCACCGTATTCTGAAAGGCAGGTTCCATACGAAGAACTCGCTAAGCAGGGTGTAGTTCGGAAGGTAGACAAGAAAGAAGCCAAGCTGAGGAAGAAGGCATCTGAAAATATGGCAAAAAGAGCAGTAGAAAATTTAAGTGAGAAAGACTATGAATACATGGGGAAAAACAAAAAAGTGGACTGATTACACTTATGTGGGGTATAAAGCAGTGGATTTAGGCGACGTAATTATTTATAACGAATCGGAAAATCAATTTCCTGGGTATCAGACAGCTGGCGCAGCCGCTTTTGATATCGCATCGGATGATTCCGTATTTTTAGACATAGGGGAAACCAAGGTAGTAGGTACGGGGTTGTATTTTGCGCTACAAGAAAACATGGTAGCGGAGATTACCCCTAGAAGCTCTTTGGGGTTGCGAGGAATTACCATTCCAAATTCCCCAGGTATTATTGATTCAGATTACAGAGGAGAAATTAAAGTTCTTCTAACTAATCTAAGCGATACGCCGCATTTTATCAACAAAGGAGACAGGATTGCACAAGTTCTAATTAGACCTGTTGTAAAACCTCCACTAGTAAGTGTTTCTTTTGATGAATTCCAGGACTATAATAATACTGAACGGGGCTCTGGTGGCTTCGGTTCTACTGGAAAATAATGGCGTATCAATTTCAAGAATCAATTCAAAAGGGAATCCTTTACTTGGTAAAATCAGACCAAGATTTCTTAGTTCAATCTATGCCTATGATTAAGGCGGAGTACTTTGAATTCCCCTCTCATCAGAAGATATACACTGTGATTACTAATCACTATGAGGCGTATAAGAATCTCCCTAGCGACGACCAAATCTTAGAAGGTATTAAAGATATTAAGACTTCTAATGAGTTGATGGGGGATTATCGGGATGAGATAGACTCAATCAATTCTCTAGATACTTCCGCAATAGATAACAGCAACTACCTGTTGGATAAGGTTGAGGACTTTGCTAAGTCGGAGGCTATGAAAAGTGCCATTCTGAACTCTATTGAGGTTCTTAAACAACCAAAGCCCAACTTCTCTCAGATTGAATCTGAGCTTCGTAGTGCGCTTTCTATCAATAGGAATGTAGATTTAGGTATCGATTACTTTACGGACATTGATGAGCGCTGGGAGCGTATTACAAGCGAGTCTGTAGCCGCTGAGTTCCGAACTCCCTTTGAGACTATCAACAGAGAGCTTGAAGGAGGTTTGGCTGCTAAAGAAATGGCTATGGTTGTGGCTCCTCCAGGCGTGGGTAAGTCTTTGTTCTTGGCTAACCAAGCGGTGCGAAGCTGTATGGACGGCAAGAATGTTCTTTATGTTTCTCTTGAGATGTCTGAAGATAGAGTTGCACAAAGACTTGATAGCATCTTTACCCGCATTGAACAGAGACAGTTGAAGTCTCGTATTGATGACCTGAAGCAAAGGTTGGATACTGTCTCAACTCAAATCTCTAATAGAGGAAAGCTAATTATTAAAGAGTTCCCTACTAAGCGATGCACAGTATCAAACCTTAGAGCCTTCCTAAACCAATTAAGCAATTACAGCGACTTTGTTCCTGATGTAATCATTATTGATTACTTGGAGTTGATGTCCACCGATGGACAAGCAAAAGAATATCAGGCGCAAGAGAGGTGCGCTCAAGAGCTTAGGGGTCTGGCTACGGAATATAAGTGCTTGGTCTGGACAGCTACTCAAACCAACAGAGAGGGTAAGAAAGTAAATCTTATTACAGATGCAGAGCTTGCCGATTCTTATGGTAAGATTCGTGTTTGTGATTTGGCATTCTCAATCAATCAATCTGAGCAAGAATTCGATGAGAAGAAAGCTCGATTGTATTTGATGAAATCTAGGAACGGCAGAGCTAGATTCTGTGTTAACGTAAAGATTGATTACGACAGGCTTGTAATCTCTGAGGATGCATAATGAAGAAATGGAAGCACCCGGAAGTCCTACACACAGGACATAAAGATTTTAAGATAGTTCAAAAACCTTTAACTAAGGATAGTTTATACGGGTGTGTTGAGTTTCCTAAAGCAACTATAACTGTAGACCCTAACCAGAGCGAGGTTGATTACAAAGGAACTTTACTACATGAGATTATTCATGTTGGTTTGGACTTATGGGGTTTAGGTGATGACGACGAGATGCCTCAAATTGGTAATGAATTTATTACTACCGTAACTTCTAATATGTTGCAGGTATTATGGGGTCAAAATAAAGAACTTTTTACTTTTATATTTAGTAGCGATGAATGATATAACTGAAGCGTATGATAACATCAAAGACTTGTACTTAAAGTTTGCGAAAGATTATCTCTCTGTATCCGACCAAAACATGGATGTTTGCCTACAAAAACATACATCTATCTATGCTTTTTTTGGAGCGGTGCTAGCCCATGCAAAATATGTTTTAAACGACGCGGAAGCAGACTTCGATTATCAAGAAGCTCTTTGCAGAGAAGCAAGAAGAAAAGAACTACAAGAGTCTGGACAAAAAGCAACTGATAGAGCCTTAGACGCTTACTTGAAGACAGTGCCCTCTTTACGAGAGCAGTCTTCTGTTGTAAGAGACGCTCAACATAAATATAACTTAGCTAAAAATCTAGTCTCTTCTTTGGACCATCAAAAAGATATGTTGGTTCAGATGTCCGCTAACAAAAGGGCGGAAATTAAACTACATGAACTTTAATAAACTGAGGTAATAACTAATGGTTAACATTGACGAACTACGTAAAAAATATCAACAAATTAATAATCCTGGTGGAGGAAACCAAGAATTTCTTAAGAAGTTTTTCATGATGGAAGATGGAACTTCTTACGTTAGAGTCCTACCGCCGAACGACCCTGATGGTCAATTCTATTCTGAAACTTCTATCCACAGAATCAACGACAAGAACTATCATTGTCCGCGAGAGAAAGGTGGCAAGTGTCCTGTATGCGATACTTACTACGGTTTGTGGAAGCAGGTTAACGAACTTGGAAAAGAAAACCCAGCAGCTCAACCACTGATTGATACTGCTCGTCAGATTAAGGCTCGCAAGCGTTTTTATATGAACGTTGTTGACCGAAGAGACGAGAGTGTTAAGATTCTATCCGTGGGACAAAAGCTGTTCAGTAAGATTCTAGATTCATTCTTTGATGAAGATTATGGCGACATTACTGATGTTGCTTCTGGTTGGGATTTTAAAATCATCAAGGAACAAATCGGTGGGTTCCCGAACTACGACAAGTCTGCTCCTCGTCCGAAGAGCACTCCAGCAGGTTCGGAAGCTCAAGTTTCAACTTGGATGGATGAGTTGCATGATATTCATGCCCTTATCAAACTTCCTGAATACGATGAGTTGAAGTCTCTTGCTATGGAGATTGAATCTATCACTAGACCTGAACGCCCTGCGCCCACTCACGAAGATTCATCTTCCGATGACGGCGATAGTTTTCTGCAAAACTTAAAGGACGTTAACGTCTAATGGAAAAGGACCGAAAACTACGTATTCTGTGCTGCCCTGCTAACCATGGTGGATGTGCGTACTATAGAATACTCATGCCCATGAAAAAGCTGGCGGAAAAGTGCGGAGACGTAGTCGAGGTTCGCTTTGACGATAATCCTCTGGGGTACGACGATGAAAAAAGGTGTACTCCGGAGGACTTCGAATTCGAAAATATGAAGTGGGCGGATGTTGTCTTTACGCACAACATTCACTCGCGTGGAGGAGCTTACACAGTAAATATTCTAGCTAAAGCAGCTGAGCTTGGTAAGTTCACTCACTACGACACCGATGATTTATTAACAGACCTTTATACAGGGCATCGGTTGTATGATGTGTATAAAGAACAGAAGTTAGATGAGGCATCGAAGGTTCTCTATTGGAATGCGGACCTTGTTAGTGTTACTCAATCTAAGTTTGCAGAAAGAATTAAACCTTTCTGCTCAAAGGCACTCGTCGTAATCAAAAATGCTATTGATTACGACCTACCTTGCTGGAATGTTCCGTGGCAACCCGCTCCACAAAAAAGGATGACCAGAATCGGTTGGGTGGGGGGCATCCACCACGAGGAAGATGTTAAAGAGTTTAGAAGCGTAATCTTAGGGATGAACTCCAAGGTTGGAGCAGAGAACTTACGATGGACGTTCCATGGCAGACCTCCACTGAAAAAAGGAGAAAAAAAAGATTGGCAACAAGACGTTTGGGATGCATATGAGAGACATCTAATGTACGGCGTCCCAATGAAACAAAGAAAAAACATATTCTTTGGTCATGCTATGAACGGAGAACATTACGGAGTGATGTATAGAGATATGGATATTAGTATCGCTCCTCTACAAATGAATAACTTTAACGATTCTAAATCTGATATCAAATTAATGGAGTGTGGTAGGTACGGGGTTCCTCTCGTTGCTAGCGACGTTGGATGCTATGCCGAAACTATTAAAGATGGTGAGACTGGATTCCTCATTCCTGATGGAGCTCCTAAGAGCGAGTGGGTAAAGAAACTTACATTGCTTCACAAAGATAAAAAATTACGTAAGCAAATGGGAGAGAACTTACGACAAATCGTAAATGAGCGATTCAACATTAACAATCATGTAAGAGAGCGGTACCATCTGTACAAGCAACTGATGGGATACAAAGCAGAGGCTATGAAGAAACATGCAGAGCAAAGTAACAGCAATAGTTAAAACAATAGGAAGACCTACGTTACAGAAAGCTATAGACAGTGCGGAGCGTGAGGGCTTTCCTGTCGTCGTTGTCTCTGACGGACACCCTCTGTATGACCAAGAGACTGGTGAGTTAATTGTTGGTGGTGCGGATGCTGCCATTGAATTAAAAAAGAACTGGGGTTGTTACGGAGCGGTAGCTGCTAATGTTGGAGTTGCCTTAACTGAAACAGAGTATGTGGTTTTTGTTGATGACGATGATGAGCTTGCTCCAGGAGCAGGAGATATCATTAGAAATGCTATCAGCAGAGACTCTTCCGTAGATATTTGGGTACAAGGATTGTTGTTTAACAACGGAATGGAAATGTGCCTGGATAAAAGTAAAGGAGTTGTTATGGGTAACGTAGCTGTTCCTATCTATAAGGTTGATGTCTTAACAAAGAACCCATTTTCCACGGAAGTACCTCCCCATGTACAAGACTATGCTGATTTCTTCCATGTGTTATTATGCCATACAAAAGGATTTAGCGTGGATTGGCTGGGCAAGGTAACGTACTTAGTTAGACCTGAATTGGAGGGAACAAATGGAAGAGGAAAGTAAACTTTTTGTTATCAGCCCTGTGCATAATGCAGAGGAATGGATTGGTAAATGTATCGAGTCTACTAAAAAGCAGACTTATAAAAATTTTATGCACGTAATTATTGATGATGCATCTACGGACGATACATTTAAAAATGCTATTGAAGCAGTAGGGGATGATGACCGTTATATTTTAGGTCATGTGCCAAACAAATGTGGAACTCTGCATAGCCATATTCAGGGGGTAGAAAACTCACTATCTAAGCCGAACGATATTATAGTTCACTTGGATGGGGATGATTGGTTCGCACACGAGAACGTATTGCAGACGATTTCGGATAGGTACAAGGAAACAAAGTGCCTAGCGACTTATGGTAACTACAAGTGTTCTGATGGAAAAACTCCCTCAGTATGTAAACCTCTAAGCGAGACCGGTGATAACTTCCGAGAGTGGATAGTTAGAGGCTGGTGTTTCTCACAGGTTAGAACCTTCTACCGATGGATGTGGGATAAAATTAAGATGGGAGATTTCCTAGACTCAAACGGTAAATTGTTTTCTACATGTGCTGATGTTGCTATCTTTACTCCTATGTTAGAAATGGCGGGAAAAGACAGGATTGAGTACATAGAAGATGAATTAATGATATACAATTTACAAACTCCAAACAATGATTTTAAGATACACCTAGCTGACCAAGTTAGATGCGGTAGAGAAATCGCAATGAGGAAACCTTATGAACGAGTACAACAAAAATAGATGGAATATAATTGGGGACACCTTTGCGGGAGACCCATGTGCTACCCACGGCAAAGACTCTTATCATATAGAATGGTTACGTAATGGCACAGCTCCCACCAGCTTCCACGTAGACGAGGGATTGTTTCAACCTGGACCCGACTATGTACAAAAGGAAAATAGATATGGTTGGCTTTTAGAATCGGAAGCTATTATCCCCCAAGTATATGCTCACGCACCGAGTGTCCTAGACAAGTATGATTGTATTTTTACTCATAGTGAAGCATTACTTAAGCTAGACCCAAGGTTCAAGCTCGCTCCTGTCGGTACCCATTGGATTGAAGAACCCCAAATGTTTGAAAAAACTAAAAACGTTTCTATGGTATCGTCTAACAAAGCCATGGTTCTTGGTCATCTTTATAGACTAGCATGGGTAGAGAAATTTAAAAATAAGCTTGATTTTTTTGGTAGAGGTTTTAATCCTATCGAAAAAAAGGAAGAAGCTCTGAGAGATTATAGATTCTCAGTCGCTATAGAAAATTGTGCAATGCCAAACTACTTTACAGAAAAGATAGGTGATTGTTTTGCGACAGGAACAATACCTGTGTATTATGGTTGTCCTAACATTGGGGATTATTTTAACACAGATGGCATTATCATGTTAGACCATAACCTAGACCTATCTTCATTAACGGAAGAACTGTATGAATCAAAGTTAGATGCCGTTAAGGAAAACATGGAACTAATACAAAAGTATGAGATTCCAGAAGATTACATTTACGAAACTTATTTTGCGTGGCAAGACAAATGAAAAATATAATAGCTTATAGTTTGTGGGGAGATAATCCCCTTTATTTAGAAGGCGCGTTTAGAAACGTTGATTTGGTGGAAGAACATTTTCCGGGGTGGAGCATCAGGATTTACCACGACCATACTGTCCCTGCTGAATCTCTAAAAGCTCTAAGCGAACACCCTCTAGTGGAGACTGTCTCTGTAGAATCCATGAATATCAAGTATGGTATGTTTTGGAGATATTGTATCGCAGATGATAAGACCGTAGACAGATTTATAGTTAGAGACCTTGATGATAGATTAAATAAACATGACAAGGCAGCGGTAGACGAGTGGATGAAGACTGATTATCCTTACCATATAATGCGCTGTGTTCCTGTTCACAATTTTTTTGTGATGGGAGGTCTTTGGGGGGCAAAACCTAAGGAACTACCTTTCAACATGGGAGAATCTATTCGCCACTTTGAACTTTCAGCTGACGAGCATGATAAGTATCGAGACCAGAGGTTCCTAGGCGCGTACATGTACCTACCCTACGCCAGAGGCAATTGCTTGGTTCATGGTCTTGATTTTAATTTTAATTCAGGAGAAGTTAGAGAATTCCCCGGCTCCCACCTTCTAGGTGGTGTCTATGAACCCCACATTAAGACTTGGGAGGAAGGAAATGCTTAGTATTGCTGAGTTAATAGATAAACTAATCATTGAGAATATGAAGATATTTTCATTGCGGGAACAGATTCACAAAGAAGACATAACTGATGAAGAGTATGTTGAATGTGAGAACAAAATGAATATCCTCAACGAAAACAGAGGAACTCTTATGGATTTTTTAAATACTAAAGTTGATAAAGTTCTAAGTGGAGAAGAAAAAAACCAAGCACTAAGAAACGTGAAAACTTATGCCAAATCTAAAAAGTAACAACTTTAATAATTTAATCGAAGAACTTATTCATGTATGGGGTTCTTGGATGAAGAATCATTACATCGCTAATGATTCTTCTCTGTCGTTTGCGGAAAGGAGAAAGGGTGGTGAGATTTGTGAAAAACTACAAGAGAAGCGCCAAAAACTCCTTATACAAATAGACGAAACCTTTAACCACTTATGTGAATCAAAATGAATAAAGTTTATATTGCAGGAGCTGGGGGAATGCTGGGTACGGACATGTGCAAAGCTTTTTCTGGCACACATATAGTTAAGGCTTCCGATATAGACCTTAACGAAGAATGGTTGCATTACGCGGACGTTCGGAATAAAGTGCAGATGCGCGAGGACATTGTTCCTTTTAAACCTGATTTAATTATTAACTTAGCTGCCCTAACTGATTTAGAGTATTGTGAGGGGCATCCAAAGGACGCTTTGATGACCAATTATGTTGGCGCAAAAAACCTCATGGAGATTGCAAAAGAGCTGGATATTCCTTACGTTTATATCTCCACAGCGGGAATATTTAAAGGCGACAAAGACCACTACACTGAGCAAGATAAGCCGGAACCTACTAGCGTTTACGGAAAAACTAAGTATGACGGAGAACGCCACGTCTTGCATAATTATCACAAATCCTATGTGTTCCGCGCAGGATGGATGATGGGCGGAGGAAAGAAAGACAAGAAGTTCGTTGGCAAAATCCTAAAACAGCTAGACGCTGGAGCATCTACAATTTATGCAGTAGAGGATAAAGAAGGAACTCCTACTTACACTAAAGATTTTTCCGAGTGTTTGTATAACGCTGTCTTTACCGAACGTCTATCGTATGGTCTTTACAATATGGTGTGTGAGGGTCATGTGAGTAGATTTGATGTAGCTGTCGAGATACTAAACCACTTGGATTTGGACGTTGATGTTGTTCCAGTAGACTCCGAGTTCTTCTCAGCAGATTACTTCGCTCCTAGACCTACATGCGAAGCTTTAGTAAATAACAGATTAAACGTTATGGGCAAGAACATCATGCGTCCGTGGAAAACATGCTTACAGGAATACTTAAATGATAGACGGTGATTTTTTAATATACCATCACTTAGGCTTAGGAGACCATATTACGCTGTCTCCTTTAGTGAGGTTGATTGCACAGCAGTCCAAAACTATGTCTGTCATAACCAAAGAGTGGTATGTGGATAACGTCAAGTTTTTGTTCCGAGATGTAGAAAATATAAATATTATTTCTTGCCGGGGTGACCACGAAGCAGCTTCTATTTTTCACCAATGGCAAGGACCTAAACTAAATCACATGTTCAAACCCGAGATGGAGAGTGATGAAGAAGGAAGATTCTTTGAGGACGGTTGGTACTCTAGCTTTGGTATAGACCCTAAATTTAGGAAAGAGGCGTTCCATGTTCAGCGAGACCATGACAGGGAGAAGGAAGTTTACGATAAGATTGTTAAAGAAGATAATTTTATTTTCGTTCATGATGACCCGTCAAGGGGGTATAACATTGATGTGGAGTATGATGGTCAGATTATACGAAGCCATGATTACCCCGAATACCTTCTTTTTGATTTTTATAAAATACTAGAGGAGGCTAAAGAACGGCACGTTATGTACAGTTCTTTCTTTGCTTTGATGGAGACCACAGACATGCCTTGCTATCTCCACGAGACTACAGTTAACAAAGTTAATGGGATAAAGCCAAATAGAGTTAAGGAATTTGCCTCTAGAAATATAATAGTAGTATGAAACCAACAGCACTGCTAATCCAACCTGGAGCATTCGGAGACCTATTTGTGTGTGCGCCTATCGCTGAGTGGTACGCAAAGCAAGGTTATGAAATTTTTTGGGCGGTTCAAAAAAAGTTTGAGTCCACGCTCAAACGCTTTGATTATGTAACCCCCATCATTTTATCGGAGGATGTTATAGCCCCAGATTGGCTGAGGTCAGATGTGCTGAAGATTTTGCCTATGGTGCATGACTATGATAAAGTTATAAACGTGGCTGATAGAGGTCCACATCCCACCGCTCAATACCCGTGGGAGACCTTTGAAGTGTGTAAGTATAGAGTAGCGGAAGTTCCTATCGAACAAAAAAACAAACTCACTTGGAGCAGAGACAAGGAAAAAGAAGATGCTCTTTACGAAGCTGTTACACGTAATTTACAAGGTAGAGAATACGTTGTCGCTGCTACTCAAAGTTCTCATAACGACTTTACGAATATCCCAGACTCGGAAAAACGGGACGTAATTCATGTAACCGAAATTGAAGGTTACGATATTGTTGATTGGTATAAGGTAATAAAAGAGGCTAAAGCAATTTATTGTGTAGAGAGTTCTGTTCAATGTTTTATAGATGGAGCAATAGACCATTTCCCTCAAGATAAATTCCTACTTAAAAGAAGTAGCATAACAGATAACCGCCCTTATACGCAAGCAAAAAATTGGGATTTATCTCACTTTTAAGAAAATAATAAAACTATAATAAAGTATGAAATTTTTAATTACAGGTATTACCGGGTTCGCAGGACCCCACCTTGCCAACCTCCTTCACAAAGAAGGTCATGAGATTTTTGGACTCGTTCGGTGTTCTAATGGTAGGGAGGCGGACATTTTAGATGTTGTCCCTGATGAAGTATATTCGGACATTAATTTTCTATATTCAGATTTATGCAACTTCGGTACATTAGATAAACTATTTAAAGAGCATAAGTTTGATGGAGTTTTTCATCTAGGAGCTCAATCTCACCCTCCAACAAGTTTTACAGACCCTATTGGAACCTTTGAATCTAATGTAATGGGTACAGTAAATCTAATTAAGGCGATTGAGGACAACCAACCTGATTGTAAGTTAATGTTCTGCTCCACTTCTGAAGTTTATGGAAACGAAGGGAGAGACGGTAGAAAAATTAAAATTGATAATACCTTGCTCCCGGCTAACCCATATGGAGCTTCCAAAGCAGCTATCGACCTTTACATGCAAGAGCGCATGATTAATGGTAAATTAAAAGGTTTCATAACTAGAGCATTCTCTCATACAGGTCCAAGAAGAGGTAAGAATTTTTCTATCTCCTGCGATGCTCACCAAATTGCTAGAATGATGAAAGGGTACCAAGATAAAACTTTATCTGTAGGAAACTTAGAAACTGTTCGGGTTGTTATTGATGTGAGGGATTGTGTGAACGCTTACTACTTGGCAATGATGAACGACGACTGCCTAGGTAAGATTTTTAACGTCTGTGGAGATACCCCCCGAGAGATGGGATTCTACACGGATAAACTAATAGAATTAAGTAAATTAGAAGGCGTTGAAAAATGGATAAACCCTAAGTTCTACAGACCTATTGATATCGATTACCAGCACGGCGATTCTACAGAACTAAAAGAATTAACCGGATGGGAACCCACATATTCTATCGACCAGACTATGCAAGACTTACTAGACTACTGGTTGGAAAAGCTGTAATGGGGGAACTTTACCTACATGATTTAAAACCGTACATGGACAAGTATGGGTGTAACGTCTTTGTTGAAACAGGCACGGGGGTAGGAACCGGAGTGCAACATGCTCTAAGGTATCCTTTTGAAAAGCTATACACGATTGAGATAATGGAGGAGTTGTGGAAGCATTGTAAAAAAGAAATCAAAGACCCTCGTGTGGAGTTTATCAATAACAACTCTCTTGATGGGTTGGAAGGTATTTTAGAAAAGGTTAAAGATGAAGAGAGCGTCTTCTTTTGGTTGGATGCTCACTTCCCTGGCGCAGACTTTCAGTTTAATGATTATGACCATCTAAAAGATGAACCTAAACTACACAAACCTTTGAAGAATGAAGTGCTACTGATTAAAGAAGCTCGACCTAACGCCAAAGATGTATTCATCATTGATGATTTACAAATCTATGAGGATGGTCCTTTTGAGCTGCTGAATCAACCCTTCAAAGATAAGTACGGGGAACTTGGTATTGAGTTTGTTACTGAAAGCTACGGGGAGTCTCATGATATGAAAAGAGACTATAGGCACCAAGGGTTTTTAATACTAACACCAAAAGACCAGGACTAACAAATGCACAGTAACTCTAACTCCGACGCAGGGCAAGATTTTTTTGCCCTGCAAATAAACAAGCACATGTCAGGTGGTGTGTTTGTGGATATAGGCTGTTCTGATTACCAAAGAAAAAATAATACATTGCTTTTAGAGAAGGACTTTGGGTGGACAGGTATAGGAATTGATATGTTTAGTGGGTACAAAAGTGGTTGGGATGCCCATAGACCGGATAGTACTTTTATTGTATCAGACGCAACAACTATTGATTACAAAAAATTATTTGAAAAGCACAACCTGCCTAAGATAATTCAGTACGTTAGTATTGATATTGACCCTACAACGGGGAATATAGATGTGTTGAAGAGTTTGCCTTTTGATGATTATATTTTTAATGCAATAACTTTTGAACATAATCTGTATTTAAAAGACCATCCCAACTCAACAGAAACTCCTCATGTGGAGAGGGTAAAAAACGAAGCCAAAGAGTTTATGGCTTCCCAAGGGTATACATTATACAAAGAAGATGTAGAGTTTCAACCAGGAAAGCCTTTTGAGGATTGGTATATTTATGAAAAATAAAACAGCATTAGTTTTTGGGGCGGGTGGCTTTATCGGCAACCACCTTGTATCTCGTCTAAAGCGAGAAGGTTATTGGGTGCGAGGAGTGGACCTAAAGAAACCAGAGTTCGGAGATACCGAGGCTGACGAGTTCGTGATTGCAGACCTAAGAGACCCTAAAAAGGTACAGACTGTTATGCAGCTAGACCAATCCTTTGGAAAAGGTTTTGATGAACTATATCAACTTGCTGCCGACATGGGAGGTGCCGGGTACATTTTTACGGGAGAGAATGATGCCGATGTAATGCACAACTCAGCCGCAATTAACTTGAATGTAGCCCACTGCGCCTCCTTATTCAAACACCCTCCTAAAATATTCTACTCTTCGTCCGCGTGTATTTATCCGGAAAGGAATCAGGTAGACCCTGATAACCCACTTTGTTCTGAAGACTCTGCATACCCAGCAGACCCCGACTCTGAGTATGGGTGGGAGAAACTTTTCTCTGAGAGAATTTATAAGTCCTTTGCTAGGAACAAAGGGCTTGATGTGAGAATCGCTAGATTTCACAATGTCTTCGGTCCCTTAGGAACTTGGCAAGGAGGTAAAGAAAAGGCTCCAGCCGCCCTGTGTAGAAAGGTAGCTGAGATTGAAGATGGGTTTATTGAAGTTTGGGGTAAGGGAGACCAGACGCGCTCCTTCCTTTACATAGATGAGTGTGTAGAGGCTGTGAGAAGGTTGATGGACTCTGATTGCACAGAGATAATTAACGTCGGGTCTGAAGAAATGATTAGTATTAACAATCTAGCTAATATGATTATCAATCTATCAGGGAAGGATATAGAAATAGATAATGTTCCTGGACCTGAAGGTGTTCGCGGTAGGAACTCAGATAACAGGCTGATTAAGAAGTGTTTGGGGTGGGAACCAAGTCAACCTCTAATTGAAGGCATTAAAAAAACTTACGCTTGGATTAGTGAACAAGTAAATAATGTGGAGGTTAAATAATATGCCCAGAGTACCAAGACGAATAGCTAGACAAAATGTATTAGAACACGGCTTAGCTCCTGAC